>VTLG01005809.1_pt1 | contig 38213 bp, 45 predicted proteins | sample 4694571 | NCBI WGS metagenome assembly VTLG01 (sample SAMN12604809, study PRJNA352737) | marine metagenome | biome: ENVO:00000447; feature: ENVO:00000209|ENVO:00000569|ENVO:01000036; material: ENVO:00002151; isolation source: viral sequences binned using virsorter ...
ACTGCTGACGATGTGCCTGGCGTTTCTCAAAAAATCCTAATACAGATGGAATTGTACTGGAAAAGAACCCAAGTGCTGATCCGAACAGGGCAATCATGAAAAATTAATCCCATAAATGAGCGTAGAAAAGAAGTTAGGTATGTCTATATAGTATAAGGTCATAGAGTTTAAATCTTTCTGTATGGCTTTCTATTCAAGCGAGAGAACTAACTATCATTTTCAGTAGTAGTTTTTATCTCAATAGAGATATTCTGGTCTGATGGTAGCTGAGCATTAACTCCAATGTGGCTAGACGCACAACCAGATACAGTTATTCCAAATAAAATTATAAGGGATAGTGCATACTTCATTTAATTTCCTCCAAGTTTAGTTAAAAAATTTGTAATACCAGCTGATAATCCACCAGCTGCAAAAATAATTCCGAACAATAGACCTCTACCTCTTGCTACTTGTAGCTCCATGTTCTGTAATCTCTTGTTCAAGTCCTCAACTTGATCTGTTAGTTTATTAACAGCGTTAAGTAATTTACCTTGTTCAACGGGAGATAGGCCAGCCATTATTCTTCATCTCTTGGATCAGCAAAATCTTCATCAGCAACCCATCCATCTTCTTCTGTATAAAAATATTTATTAGCTATCCAATCCTCTGGTGTATCAGTTACTCCTGTGTAATGATTAGTATTAGATGAATTCAAGTCAGCTACTATTAAAAGTTCTTCACCATCAGCACCACTAACTACCAATCTATTATCTGTAAGAGTTACAACTTCTTCATCAAGAAATATAAAAGGACATCTATCTTTATATCTATCTACTACATCAAATTCTTCTGCTACTTCATTACCTGATTCATCAGTATAATTATTAGTTAATGTTACAGTTTCATCTTCTCTGTTTAATGTTATTACTTGTGTCATTCTTCTTCTCCTGTTGGTACAATGTCATCAGGTTTTAATGTGAACCCATCATCTACAGTATAGCAATACTTACCATCTTCATAATCATCTGGTAATTCTATATCTGAATATATTGTAGATGTATCTGGAGTAGCATCAGCTATAGTAACATAAGGAACAGATGTTTCATCTGATACATGAGTTCCTTTTTCAGTAGCATCTAAGTTCCATTCATTAGGGTAAGCCCTCATTACTACATTCTCTAGGAACAAAGTAATCTCAGGAACATCTCCTTCAAAATCTTCTGGTGCTTCTGGTGTATATGTAATGTCCTCATTATTATTTACTATTATTTTTTTCAACATGATAAGCTCCTAATGTCCATGACTTGATTTAATATATAGATCAGTAGCAGATAAAGCTACACCAATTTCTGTATTGCCAGTAGCTGTGTGAGTAAATGTAGCATTAGCTGAGCTTACATATACTGGACTACCAGCAGTTAGTCCTGATTGTTTTGTGTTCGTTTCACCTAAAGCAGTAATGGTAACATTAGCTCCATCAGCAACAGTACTTGTTGCAGCTCCTATGAATGTACCAGTACGATCATACGCTGTAAATCCTACACACCTAGACTTAGTATAGTAGTTACTAGGACTAGACCCCCAGTTTAATAAGGCTAACCCTGTTGTTGGATGTACACCTACAGTCCTTGAGAATCCAATGTCACCATAGAATTCACTAGGTGCAACAGCAAACTCATTAGCAACTGTTGTTCCCTTAGTCCATTGGCCATTCGGCGACACTAAAGTATTAGCACCTCCATCAATAAAGTTTAACTCACCAAAATGTATTGGTTCATTTTGATTGCTAGTTTGCTGGCCCATAAACATATAAGTTTTTTGAGCAGCCGGACTATAGTAAAGAGTTAACAACCTCCAAGAAGAAGCAAAGCTACCAGAACTAGGAGTTATATCACTCCAGTTTGTTGTCCAACTGCCACCATTTCTTTTAAAGTTAACGGCTTGCCATCTATCATCACCGCTGTGTTTTCTTACACCACAAAAGATTTTTTTAGCACTATCATATACAATAGACATAGCAACTGTATTATTGTCTGGCGTTATATTAACTTGATAAACATAATGATCGAGACTGTTGGAGTTATTAGTAAAGTAAATATAGTTACCTCTAATATGAGCAGCACCACTACCAGTATTAAAGCCATAAATTAAACATGCTTGTTCATCTGGATTCCAGACTATACCACTTGACCATCTATACGACCAATCAGTACGAGTAGTCCAACCCCAGTTACCGAAACTAGTATACTCACTATCCTTGTTCCATTGATAACCACTATTACCAGTACTTACCATTCTACCAGCACACACTTTTTTGTAACCAGCACTCCAGGCTTGGTTATAATCTGACATACATATAAACTGATCGTACTCACTATTAGGTCCTGACTTACCACCAGTAGTAGAATCTACACATTCAATAATTTGTGTAACTCCCTGACCAGTTGGATCCCATCCACTTGAGAAAAAATTACTTCCATATTCTTCGCTTAATACTGTACCAGAAACAGATATAGCTCTTAAATAAAAATGACTGCTATACCCATGAAATAACATAAGCGTTGGATCACCATTATAATTCTTTACTTCACATATAGCTGGGAAACCAGATGATGAACCCCAAGATAAAGGAGTACCCCATGTAATATTACCAGCACCATCATCTGTACCACATGCAACATGACAATGATTACTATTGTCTAACCATGTTTGATACCATTTACCACTATGTCTACCATAATGTGTTTCACCAACATAACTACTTGAGTTTGAGTTTGTTCCATCTGGAGTTTGAAGCGCTGTCTTAGTTATAGTAGCATTAGTACCTTTTAATGTTCTAGCTGCCTTACCATCTGATGTTACAGAAACAGGATCACCTTCAGTAATAGCTCCATCAGCTACTAATGTAAGACCACCGCCTCCTCCACCTCCACCAGAAGAAGAACCAGCGTTCATCCATAGTTTGTTTGTATCTAATGCTCTACCTAAATCTACCGTACCAGTAGTACCAATGACACCAGTCACACCAGTCTTGTATTCCTCATTAATTGTAAGACCAGTTACAGATGTATTAATACCACCGCTGATTGTAACAATAACTGGTTGTCCAGCAGTTGCAGCTGAATTAGATACACCTAAGAATGTATTACCAGTTAAGTTAGATGAGGTTACCATTTTACCTGAGTAGTAATGTATGTAACCATTAGTACCTTGTCTGTATATAACATGGAAACCACCATAAGCATCAGTAGCAGATTGTTTGTAATATACAGGAGGCCATGCGTGTTCCATTATTCCATTAGCTGGAGTATAGTGTTCTGTTTCTGTAGCTGTATAGTTTCCAGATGTTGCCGTTATAGTAGCAACTTTAAACTTATTGCTGTCACCTCTGTCTACAAAACCATAATAAAACTTATCATCTACTTCATCATAACGAAGATTAGAACCATTCTGAACTGCTACATAAGAATAACTTGATGAATTATCCATAGTAAATAAGGATGTTGTATCATTGGTTGCTGTACTCCATGAAGAACCAGAGGATTGAGTACATTCTAATGTAATCATACCCACATAAGACTGATTTGTTCCATACTTTGCGTAATAAAGCACACCATTTTTCTGTTGATCTGGATTATAAGCAACATCCAGCACATCGTAGGTAAGACCACCAGCTGATTTTACAGTTTCTGAATACTGCCTACCGTATGTTCCATAACCACCTTGATAATCTAATCTTTCTACCTTTATATCATTAGAGGTATAGTCAGTAAAATAATATAAAATTTTACTTTTGCTTTTATCATATTCCATTACTGGTTTAGCTGAAGTACTGTAATTACCTCTTTGCTGTTCATAACCCCAGCCACCATTTTGTCGTCTGGCAAAACTCATACCAGCATTATATCCTGTGGGATAAGCCCATGCTATGTGCCAGTATGCCTGACCACTAACATAAGACTTAAATGTTAATACTAAGTTTCTTTGGCTTCTATCCCAACACATATCAAACCAATTAGGAGATTGATTCTGTCCACCTCCAGAGATTTGGTAGAAATTACCATAAGTATTGCTGGATTGGTCATCCTGAGGAGATATTTGATTGCCAATAAGAGTAACCCAACCACAACCATAGCGTGTATAGGTCTGGTTTGTTCTCATAGCATAGGCATATATTTCACGATCACCGTATTGAGCGTTGAAACCCTCGCCACCTGTGGCACTTGCCATGTTAGCTTCATACATTAGTTTTAAATGGTTACCACCCATATCACCACTATATTGTGTTGATCCACTATTAGCTATAAACTCTGTACCCCATGTTAGACTACCATCACTATCACTTACTGTTGCAGCCCTTAAACACATTTGACTTGAATTGTTTTTATACGCAATAATAACTGCTTTCTCAGTTAGGTTATAATCCCAACCTATTAATTTAGTACTGATATTTGTAACAGAACCCTCAGTTTTGCTGAAAGCTGTAGTTTCTGCTATTTGTTGAGCTTTACCAGTAGATGTTAATATGACTGGTTTACCAGCAGCAACATCTCCATCAGCAGTTACAGTTACATCAGCAATAGTAGATGCTGGTAAGTTAACTAAGTTAGAGCCATCTACTTGTGGTAGCTTAGCTTTAGTGTGTAAGAAAATTTTTGTTGCACTTATAGCTGTACCTACAAACACAGAGTTATCATCTTTAGTAGTAGTTAGACCACCAGCTGTAGTAGCGTAATAGTCTGTATTAATTGTAAGGCCAGTCTGATTATCATTAACACCACCGATAATATTAATATCTACATTAGCTCCATCTGATACAGTTTCACTTGATAGCCCTAAGTATGTATCTATATTTAAGTTATGAGCAGATGAGAAACCATAGTAATAAGTCCAGGTCTTAATCTTACTGCTATCAGAGATATCTCTTATTGCTGCCAATACACCTTTACCAGCTTTATATACTGATGATCTTGGTCCTATTCTACCATCGCCTGTTAGAATTGTACCACCAGAACCTACAGTAAGAGCTGATCCATTACTTGTTATTGTTTTATATTTAGTGTGGTCACTATCATCTGCATCTCTATATATAAATAAAAATTCATTAGCATCAGAATTGTAAACAAGTGATGAGTTTTCACCAGCAGCACTCGATAGATTAATGACATCTGTTGCACTTGAGAAAGATATAGTATTAGTTGATCCTCCTGTTACTGTACCTATTCTTGCTTCTTGTTTTTGTTGTGTATCATTATAGTAAGTGACAACAACTTTTTGATTATCTGAATCATAAGTAGCAGAAATTTCCTCTGTATGATCTACCTCACCCCCAGTAATATATGCTCTTGTTCCAATATTAACGGTTGGATTACTTGATGATCCTGTTGATTGTATTACATAAGCTGATCCATAAGACTGACCAAGATGATTTCTTTTAGTAAAGTATACAGCTCTTTGGGCATTTGAATCCCAGACAAAATCTGTTTCATAATTTGAGGCTGTAACTGTATTAGAATATATAGCTGACTTTGCACCTAATGTTGTAGCACCATCTGATGCTATATATACTGGTCTACACCATGTATAGTTTTGGGAATCAGAAGCTGAATAAGCAATTAACACATAATTATTAACAGTATCATACACCATTTTATAATCTAATGGAGTTGAACCAGCTGGAGCAAAGTCTACTTCACTTCCTACTTGTGTTAAAGTTGTTCCGCTTACACTATATACTTTAAATTTACCATAATTGCTTTGATCTCTGCATGTTGTAAAAACATAACCTCTACCGCTAGATATATGAATAACATCATCGACACCACCACCATCAATACTTACTCCAGTACCCCATGTAATTGTACCGTTAGACCAAGTACCAGCATACAATTCGTTAATTGTACCATTTGATACAGCTACTAAATAAACATCATTTGTTTCATCATAATGTACTGCCACATAAGGTTTATCAGATAATCTTCCACCATCTATTTCTGTAGGAGTTCCAGTAGTTGGGTTAGCATCTTGTGTATTTGTTACGCTAACTTCTTTAGCTTTACCAGCAGCTGTCATTTCAACAACCTTACCAGCTGTAATACCGCCATCAGCTACAAATGTTTCTACTCCACCATTAGCTGGTAGGTTTAAAATCTGATGACCATTTAAGTCTAGGTTTCCACCAAGTTGTGGAGTTGTATCTTCTACAATATTTGCCATTGGTCCAGCTGGCCCTTGAGGACCAGTAGCTCCAGTAGCACCAGTATTACCTTGAATACCTTGAATACCTTGAGGTCCAGTATTTCCTGTTGCACCTTGTGGACCAGTAGCTCCAGTAGGTCCAGTTAAGTCAGGACTTGTTACTGTAATATTAGAACCAGCAGACATACTATGTACTATGTCATAAGTTCCATTTCCATTATCAGTTAAGCTAATTCCTGTAATATGTGTACCAGTAGCTCCAGTATTACCAGTTGCACCTTGAGGCCCGGTATTTCCTGTAGGTCCAGTTGGTCCTGTAGGTCCTGTGTTTCCTGTTGCACCCTGAGGTCCAGTTGCACCAGTAGCTCCAGTAGCACCTCTTAAATTCTGTGATGTAAAACTATGCGTACTACTATCAGAGAAAGTTAAAGTAATAGTTTCTGTGTAATCGTTATTAGATGTAGAAGAAAATCCTGTAACAGTAATACCAGATGTACCAGCTGGTCCAGTAGGACCAGTAGGTCCAGCTGGTCCTTGCGCTCCAGTTGCTCCAGCACTTCCAGTTGCTCCAGCAGAACCAGTAGGTCCAGCTGGTCCAGTTAAATCAGGAGTTACAATAGTATATGTAGCTCCACCTACAGCAGTGAATACAATATCAAGAGTACCATCACCATTATCAGTTTTAGATACTCCGCTAAAACCAGTTGTAACACTACTACCATCTAAATCAACAGTTCCTACTGAACCATCTGTTATCATTCTTCCATGTACTGTAGTTATAGCCATTGTTATTCTCCTTTAGGATTCCTTTCTTTTATTTCTTTTATAGTTTCTCTCCATGCGTCTATGTCGTGATATATCATATCTAATTGTTCTGCTAGTTTAGGGTATTCATTTCTTCTTTTACCAGAATAATCTAAATCTTCTTCTCTTATTCTTTGTTCAAGAACACCAGCATCATTTCTTGCTACATATAATTCATAACCTTTACTTACTTGTCCAACAAAAGGAATAATTAATTCATAAGAATCATCTATTTTATCTGGACCCATTTGTGTTCCATACTCGTTATCACCTAGTACTTGTATATAGTAACCATCAGATTCAGAATCAGACCTTGCTTGTTGGTCTAATAGTAGCTGAGCATAGGCTTCGTCTTGAGCAGCAGTTTCTTTTTCTGCTTGTTCCATTTCCTGTGCTACTTTTTCTTCTCTTTCTTTTATTTGTTCTTCTGTAAATTTTGGCATTATCTTAATCCCCAAGCAAGTATGTTAGCTTTAGTTAAACTACAGGAAGTTCCATCATGTTTGGCATATAGTTTAAATCTAATTGCACTTGTTGTCTTTCCTGTTGCAGATATTTGTGATGGTATTCTAGCATTAAGGTGCATATTAGATACATACCAATCTTCATATATATCATGTAATACATACTCAGTACCCTCTGTGCTTCCTGTTAATGTACATGCAGTTAGTTTTCCATATATACCATCAGATGTACTGCTGAAATATAAACTAGCAAAAGCCATAGCAGCATGGCCCTCTGCTGTTGATCCTGTATTATCTGGTGCTGGTAAATCACAAGTAAGTTTTAATACATAAGAAGATGTTAAAGATGATGAACCAGATGTTTCTGCTACTTGGTTTTTATTAACATCTCCTCTAATTTTATTAGCTTGTAATGAATCAATAACAGCATCACGAATATTAAACTGTCCACCAACAACCTCAAATACTGTATTAGGACTAGCACTACCATTTCTATCAACCATATAAAACTTTTGAGCATTAATAGCAAAAGATGTAGTTGTTCCACCTACTTCATTAGCACTTGAAATTAATCCAAAGCCACCAATATAACCATTAGTCATAATTTTAACAGAGTACTTGCCTTGTATTCCATTAATACTTTGAGTGTTAGTAGATACTGTTGTTGTGTTATTGCCTACTGTTGTACTTAACTGTGTAACTGTTGCAGCTTGGGCTTGTGCTGTAGAGTTTGCAGATGCAGCAGTTGTGCTTACAGCATTTAATTCTGATATTGTAGCAAGTACTCTGTTACCAGTACCACCAGTTACAATGGATTCTAAACTATTTAACCGTGTAGCATGAGATGTTGTAGTACCATTAAGTGTACTTACAGTAGCATTTAATGAGTTGTATTCATTAAGTGTAGCTAATCTTCTTGTAGTTCCATCTGCTTCAAATACTTGTGATTCAAGATTGGTAATTCTATTTAAGTCTAATGTTATACTACCAGTACCTTGCACTTGTAATAATTCTAAAGCAGCTACCCTTGATGTTAGTGATGTAGATGCAGAACCATTAACAGTATTATCTAACGATGATGTTAATGTTTCTAATGCAGTTATTTTAGTTCCTTGATCTGTAATAATTTGCACACCATTTTGTGTAATAATGTTTTCAAGAACCAAGACTCTGCCATCTACTGTAGAAATATTAGATATTTGATCTTGTAGTGATGTAGATAACTGTGATGTATCTATTTTATTTGTTGCAGCAGCTAAGTCAGCAAGTAGTTTATCTAAATCTATATTAGCTTGAGTTATTTCTGTACCAGATAAATCAATAATAGTTCCTGAACCAGATGATACTGTTGAGGAAAAATCTCTTATTTCAATAGAAGCGCCTACAGGAGGAGCAGTTGTAAATGTAATAACATTATCAGATAATTCATAGTTATTAACATTCTGTAATACACCATCAATAATAACTAATATGGACAAGACACTACTAGGTCTTGCTGATAGAGTTAGTGTTGTTTGACCAGAAGAAGTATATGTTGTTGATATAGGTTGAACCCTACCAAATACCAAATCCCATGCTGTGCCTGTCCATATTCGTGTTTCTAAAGCGGTTGTATTGTAATATAAATCACCAGTTTGTAATGCAGTACCGTCTGGCCTGTTAGTTAAATCAGTTGAAAAAGCTCCAAGATACTCAGTAATAGCAGATGTTTTAGTGGTGACATTACCAGATGAGTCAAAAGCCAAGAGCTTTCCAGCCCTTGAAGTCGCAGTAGGTAAATCTCCTGGCGTACCCTCTTGTATAGGTGCTGAAATAGATTGATCAACTTTTAACTCCAAGTCTTGTAAGTTTCTTGTTACCCTTGATAACTCAACATTGAGGTCCTCAATATCGAAATACCCTCCTGTGTTGTAGTCACTTGTTCTTGATATAGATGTATCTCTGATTATGTCAACGGTCACATTACTTTGTGCTGTGGCAAATTCAACAGTAGTAGAACTAGCAGTACCTACATTATTTAATATATATGCTGTTCCTGTCTGTCCTGATAGAGAAGCTACTTGTGTAGCCTCTACATCATTCACAAAAACCTTAATATCCGCAGCTTGTTCAGTAGCAAACGGTACTGAGAATACAGTTTGTGATGATGTGCCAACAGTATATTCTACTCTTGGGCTTGTATCTGATACACTTATTGCCATAATGACCTACTTTCCTTAATGTTTATTCTATTGCAACGCACTTTATTTAACCACGCTTACAGTATTATTACTATTGTACATACTTCCAGCATCTACATCTGTTCCAGTTATATCTCCATATAAATCCATAGCATTTTTAATTTGTGATTTTACAGATAGACCACTATTATTAACAACAGGCATATCAAACCATAATAAGTTATTAAAAGGTACAGCTCTCCACAAATGTAATGCTCTTTCTTTGCTCGACATTTCTCCAAATAGAATATCATGAACTAATTTTAATGGAACAATAGGAGTACCAAACATAGATAACCCAGCTTCAATTTCGTTTTGATATTCCCATTTTGGATCCATTCCTAAAGCTGGTCTTATACCAATAGGCAACTCTGTCATAAAAGCTAGAGCTTCAAGAGTATTATTCATATCCATCTGCCAGTTTGATGCGCCAGAATATTCAGCAGAAATTAATAATTGCTCTGAAAGTGATTTATATTGCCAAGCATCAGGGTTTTTTGCCCATTGAGATAAATATGCTAATGGTATTAGTGTTGCTATACCAGCAGCAGTATGTTTTGTTCTTCCTTGCATCATAGCTAGTGTAATTTTTTGAGCAGCAGCAATTCCAAATGTTCTAAATTGAAACATAGATGATAATAATGGTCTATATGTGTGCATAGTAGAGCTGTATTTAGCTTGTATATCTTCAAACTCTTGTTGTAGTTTTATTGCTGATGATGTATCTCCATCTTTTTCTGCTTTTGCCCACTTTTCAGATACTCTAGCTAGCTCATTGTTCATTTGTAATCTTCTTTTTTGGTATGCTTTTGAATGTGATGTTCCTCTCCACATACCATCAAGCCACATAGGTCTTGTTGCTATTGATGGAGTCATAACTGCCATCTGTGTTTCGTTATGTATAGCTACACCAAACTTACTTTTTAATTTTTTTGCTTTTATTCCGTCTTTCCATCCATCTGTATTAGCTGTATACATAAAGTCATCTTCTGAAATTACATCTCCATCCTTTAAAGGTTTCTGGTCTTTGAAAGAAACTTTTTTCCAGTTAACTCCTTTTCTTTTTAAGCCAAGATCAAGTATATCTTCTAATGTAAAACCAGAAGCATGCAATCTGGTCCAATCAGCTTGTTCTGATTTTAATATTTTGTTTCCATTTGCTGCATAACTTTTAGATAGTCGTACAGAATCTTTAATAATAGAATCAACAGATAGGATTGTGGAATATTCTTTTGCAGCAGTAGTCCATTGGTTAAGCATGTTTAATTTAAACATTGTATTAGCACCTTTTTCCAATGCGTTTTCTACCCAAGTTCCTTGACCAGGTACTACTCCATCATTTTGTATAAATCTTAAAGCAGCAGAGTGCATTACAGAATCAATAGCTGTTGCATGAATCCTAGCTTCTCTTTTTCCCTCTTGTAATACCTTGTTTAAACCCTCCATTTTAGATACATGTGTTTTCCACATTAATCCAAATGATCTTTTAAATCCGTGATGAGCTACAATAGTTCCAGCATCAGCAATAGCATTGATAACAAACTTACCAGCTAACAAAACGGTTGAAGCGTTCTTTAATGCTCTTGCAAAACGAGCATTTTTAGATGTAAGTTGAGGTCCAGATATTAAAGTTCCTAAAGTTCTATCTCTTAAAACTCTAGCGTTTTCTTTTGCAGCTTCTCTGCCCTCTCTTAAGACTTGTTTTTTGTCAGCGTTAGTTGTTGACATTATTAAATCATCAAAAGCATCATCAATTTCATGGAATTTTGATGTCATTGTTCTATCACCAGCATATCTGGTCATTTCAATAGCAGTAGACATTCTTCTTATGTATTGCCTTGAAACATTAGTAACATCTAAATCAATAAATTCTTCTATCCATTCTCCTTTAAATGGTAATTGTCTGTTTAATTGGTTAACAGCATTAGGATTTACATTTCCTGTACCTTGAAAATGGCCCTCTTGATCTATAAGTTCTTGCCATATTTCCTCTGCCCTTTGAGAAGCTGTTTTTTCTCCTTTGGCTAGCTTACCATCAGCAGTTCTTTTTAATGCTGAGTCAGGTATTTCATCTTGTAAATCTCTTGTTGCATGATGAATAAACTTATCTTTGTTTTTAATTAGTTTTCCTGTAATCCATATACGAGTATAATAATTTGAATCCCTACCAGCTACTTTGTTTCTTTTCTTTTTTAAACTTTCTGCAAAATCTTGTAGCTTAGCAAGTCTGTTTGTTTCGTTTGTAACATTTACTTTTGCATTATCTATTTCTTCTTTAGCTGCTTTCTTTTTTCTTAAGTTTTGCAACACTTCTTTTCTTCTTGCTAATATTTCTGTTTGTCTTTCTATTTGGTTTGCAATATTTTTGTTGTTTAAAAACATTTCCAAGTTATCCATTTCAGATTTAAACTTATTCATAACAGAAGCATATCTATTTGCTGCTTCTCTAATAGGAGCTGGAGCATCATAGTCAGCATTTCTAATAGCTCTTACTAATTCTTTATTTAAGTTTTCAAATGTATATCCTTTGTTTGCGCCTACTAATTCTTTTAATCCAGCAAACTCAATTCCTCTTTTTACTCTAGCATCTGATATACTTTTTGCATTACCATGAACAAGTTTATTCATTTTAGCATAAGCTAAATCAACAGCATCTTTAAGCTCATACATTTCCTTATACCAATTTTTCATAGCAAGAGTATTTACAGATGGATCAGTAGCTAAACCCTCAACATTACCTCTCATTATTGTAGACATATCTCCAGCTATCTCATCTGGCATTTTAGCTATTACATTTAATATATCTAACTTGTCAGCAAATTCTGCATCATCACTTATATCTCTAACAAGAGTTTTAATTTGTTCGTATTCGCTTTGTTGTAAGAAAAATGGTCTGGTAAAATATCCTCTTAACAATCTATTACCCATAGGTACTTGTATTTTTTCTCCATCTTTTGGAACAACATATTGAACATCTCCATCTTTTTCTACTTTTGCACCTCTGTGTTTTAATTCTTTTAATACTTTAGGTTGATTTTTTAAATCGCCCTTAAATGTATGATCTACACCTTTTATTATATCGTTTACCAAACTCTTTGCAGACGCACTATTTAAAGTTCCTCTTAATAATTTTGCCATTGGAGGTCCTATAACACCACCTAAGAAAGCAGCAGTAGGTATTGTATATGCAAGTTCATCTGGGCTTGATGTTGGATCAGCTTGTATTCTTGCTATCTCATAAGGAAGAACAGTAGCTCCAGTAACACCAGCAAACTTAGGAGCAGCTTTCATAAATGTTTGTGATGCCCATCTTTGAGAACCAAGAGGGCTAAACATTAAAGGATCATTAACAGCATAAGCAAACATTTCATAAACAAGAGTTTTCATTACTCCCATGTTTTGGTCTTTATGTCTTTTAGCTGAAAGATTATCATCTATATTTTTTGCCAACATATCAAATTCATAAGAGTTACCAGCTTTAGCAAGTTCTCTTACATAGTTGTCATCCCAAATTAAGTCAGGTCTGTTTTCTTTTAAATATTCAAAGTTATCAAAATCAGGATCAAGACCAGGATTATCTGGACTTAAAGCTATAGACCAATCAGTTAATGTTTCATCTAATAAATGAGATTCAAAAACAGCACCTATATCTGACCATTGTTTTTCTTCCCTACCATCAAATGTAAATTCTTTTCTGTAAAAATCTGGCATATTATTTTGAGCTATTGGTCTTGATTGATCTTGACCATAACCTAAAGTAATAAAATTTATTTCTTTTTCATCCATCATAATCCTGGTGTTAATATTTTTCCTATTTTTAATGACTCTGCATCAGCTTGTGTTTGATCTATTAAGGTTTCTACTTCTCGGTATCTTTCTTCCCATGCTGAATTTAATAGTTTTTCTCTTTTAGGAGCATAGTGTATAGCTAATGGTTCACCATTTTTTTTAAGAATAGGACTCCAATCTCCATAAGGATTTTTTACCATAGGATAATAAACATTACCTAAAGTTATTTCTCCAGTTTCTAAATCTTCATAATTAGCTTGTGTCGTATAACCAAACCTTATGTCTTTGCCAAACTCTAAATCCTTAATATCTGTATCTGTTTGCAAATCAATTTCATTTAATATCTTTTTGCCATGTGTTGATATATTAAAACCACCTACTGTTATAGAATGATTTTTTGGTATAACACCCAAAAATGACATAGGATCAATAGTATATATTCTTTCAACCTCATCTCTTACATAAGCCTGTGCATCTTCTACCGAGCTTCCGTTAAGAAGTTGTTGCTTAAAAGTTCTTTCCATATAGTTTTTTAAACCATTATCTGTTAACAAAAATCTATTCATAGCGCTTTGTATTTCTTTATCACCAAACCATTTTGGTAAAGTTTTTCCTTTATCATCTCTTACAGTACCTAAGTTTACATAAGGATTTCCAAATGTTGGATCACCACCAGTTGATACTTCTAAATTGAAAAAGATTTTTTTAGCTGTGGATATATCAATATCATTTACATCGTCTATATCAAGTATATCTAAAAATGTAATATCCTTTAATTTAATTGGTTTGTTGTTTAATTCTATTTGCACATCTTCATTTATATTAAGTTCAGGAGGATTAGTAACTTCTGCGAATATTTCTAAATCGCTAACATCACTTCTATTCAATGTAGCATTTCTGTATCTGCTTGCTATTGGGGCAAGTACATCTTTCATCTCAGAATAAAATAAACTTCCTGTATCTAGTCTTGCACCTCCTATCTTAAACTTATTTTGAATATCTAATATAAATGGCATAGCAACATTAAAATTTTCTGGGCTACTGTTTATCCATGATATAAAGTTTCTTTTATTTTTTTGATCAATAGTTAATCCTCTATACATTTTGTGGAATATGCTTTGTTCATTTCCTATTAATAATTCAAATTGATAGTTAGATAAAATTTGTGCATCTGATAATCCAGCATTTCTATTTGCCTCAACATAGTTCACCATTTCTCCATCTATTTCTACCTCAACATCACTTATATCGTCTAATGTCATATTAGATACACCAGCAAAATAAGCATCAGAGTATTCATGTATCTTTGTTGTTGTTTCTTCTGGAAGATTGGCGTCTGTTATTCTGCCACCACCATCTATTATATTATTTACAGTTCCAATAATTGTAGAAAAATCATGATTGTCTACTTCTTCTCTTAGTCTTGTTTCTAAGCTGGTTCTAAAAGCGGAAAAATCATTTAAGCCAGAAATATCAGGATGGGCCTGAGAAACTTTATTGTAACCAAAGACTGTTACCATTTCTCCATCTATTTCTACCTGAATATCATTTCTTGCTCCTTGATCAACCCAAGATTCTATAGCTTTTTTTGCTGGTCCTGTTGCTATTCTATGTATTTTTACTATTGAATTTGTATGATACTCAAACAAATCTCCTTGCACTCTTTTTATTTGATCTAGGGATATTATTTCTCTACGATTTGGGTCCTGTTTTTTAAAATGATCTACTATTGTTATGTATTCATCGTATGCGTTATCAAAATTTATAATTCTATTTGTTTCTTCGTTTACCCTTAAAGAGCTATTAAATTTTGCTATATGGCTTTGCCCTATTTCATTTTGTTTTTTAATATAGTTATCTTTAGCTGCGTTGTTTGTTTCTGTTTCTATTCCTTTATCAAAAGAAACTAAATTGTCTGTATAGTTTTTTATTCTTGCTTCTTCAAAAGCTGGGTTAAGCTTAATACCCTCCTTTAGTTTAAGGCTTAATGTACCATCATCATTTTCTACTTCTATTAAACCATATAATTCTAAAAGATTTTTCTTAACGCTTGATTTAAATTTTTTAAGAGCATCTAATCTTCCTCTCCCATCTAACGCAAGATACTTATCTGTGCTATTCATGTGATAAAACTCTGATATACTCGTATTTGTAAGATTCGCACCTTTACTTATTATTACTGATTCACCTAAACTTAATTCGCCATAACCTAATGAGCCAATAGCACTCCTTGTCCAGTTACTTACTTGAGTTGAATCTACCTTAAGCATTTCGTCTAATACACTTTGCGCTCCAGGAACATCGCCTAGCTTTACAGAGTTTTGTATGTCTGTATACATTAGCTTTAAATCATCTTCTGTTTCTTGATCTTGTCTTGTAACTCTATTGTTTTCTGCTGTTATTAATTTATCAACAGTAGAAGAAGTGATTTGCCCTAAACCTTGTAAGGACTGACTTACATAATTTGCTGATGAGGCTTTAGCAATACCAATGTTTCCTACAGAAGATTTATATCTTTTACTATCTTTTTGTAGAGCCATTATCCTGTACCTCTAGGATGAAACTTAGATTTTTTAATATATTTTGCACCATATACATCCGCACCACCTTGAATTGCATAACCACCCATTTGTATTAAACTAGCTGTTCTTGCTTGTTTTATTTCTTGTCTTGCAATTCTAATTTGTCTTTGAGATGCGTCTTGATTTAAAGCTAAAGATGTTTGTCCAGCTGCAACATCCATAGCAGCAACCCTATCGCCCTCATCTAAAGTTGCTTCAAAAGATTCTCCACCAGATGACTGAGCTAAATTGTATGCTTTCACATCTAATGCTTGTCCTACAATAGCATTTTGTTCTTCTGCATTACGAAGAATACTATTTTCAAAATCTATTCTTGCCTGTTCTTGCTGAGCTTTACCTTGATACTTTGCTTGTTGGTAACCCATATAAGCACCAAGAATATTAAAGCCAGCAGATACGCCCATCAAAGACATCATAATTGTTGGGTCCATTATATTGTTACCTCACTTACTAATTGCATTACTCCACATGATGCTGGTAATGTCTGTGTTATTTGAATTGTTGGGTCCTGAGAATAACCTAACAATCTAAAATCCTGTTTGCCATCTACTCTAGCTGGGTCCTGTTGTATAAGGCCAGATGCAGTAGTCCTGTTAAATAATGTCTTACCATTAACAGACATTGACAATGCTCCCTCAGTTTCTACTTTCACTCTTGTTATTCTCCTCATCTTACCAGTTAGTTCATAGCCCGGATATTGATAATCTACTGGCATAGTTTCCAAGTTCATAAAATATGAATATCCTATATATGCTTTATCACCATTTGATAAGTTCAGCAAATTTGAATCCAATGTTCCTGTACCTGATACAGTTTGTGTTCCTCTGTAAGAGCCGTCATTTTTGATTACATGGACAGTTTTGTTATAATGATGTGCTGGTATACCTGAGATTGTATTATTGGCTACAGTAACCTCGTATGCGTCATCTAGGTGACATTCATTTGTAGAGTCTATCTCATCAAAGTTTGTAAACTTCTCTAAAGAGATAACTCCATTTCTATCTGTAACCCAAAATATATTCTCGTTAACAGCACACATAGACATAACTTTATCTAGGTAACCATCTGAACCATCTGTTTGTCCTGACGCATCCCATAGTACCCATCCAAGTATAGATTCAGATAGAACAGTATGACATACAGCTACAGTACCATCTGTGTTTACAAAGAAAATATATTCCTCAGGTCTGGTATCAGAACCACCGAAGCTACATATATCGATAGGAGTATTAATAAGATGGCTAGACCGTATGGAAACATCTCTTGGTGCAAAAGCTCCAGCAGATACTCTTTCCAAATCTCTAACAGTTCTACCATTCCTTTGTACATAAAAAGTGTTACCATTACATATATGAGGATTAGTTCGTGTTGATCCATAGCCTGTCATCCTTTCGATTTGAATATTCGTTGGAGTGAGAGGAGTACCAGCATCTTGTATAACAAGAAACTCTCCACCACTTGTAAGTATTTCTAATCCTTTGTTTGACACAATATGATATATTTCGTTTAATTGATTTGATGCTACAATAGTTTGGACACTATCATTGTCCGCAGCATTACCCACATCAAAGTTATAGTAATCTCCTGACTGTGAACCGAATAAAGCATCTGGTTGATTTGTTGTTCCACCAAACCATAATCTATTTTGATGGAATGTTATTGCTCTTGGATAACCATTTCTTGAACAGAATGATTGTTCTTTCCATTCTCTTGATGGTGGCAGATTAGCTCCAGTAATCTTAACTCCAGCTCCTCCAAAATCTCTGGACCCATTACCATTAGGATCAGTATTAGCTGATGTTCCTGTATATCCAGTTACTTCATGTGATGAGTTGTATACTGCCCATGCAGATATAGCATTAGTACCTACACTAAATCCTGTTGCTACATTATAAGTACTACCTCCAGGCAAGAAGAATCCAAAGTTACCAGCACCTTGCGATATGTTTATTGTTGTATCTGATCCAATCATAAAGTGATCGTCATCAATAACCCTTTGTATTTGGAAGTTACCATTAAGTCCTGATCTTTGTATAAGACCTGGCTCTCCAGCAAATCCAGTTAAAGACAATGTATCACCAGCTTTAAAGCCATGATTAACTAATGTAACCTCTACTGTATTTTCTCCAGCAGTAGACCTAAATGGATTTAATGGTAGCTCTATTTCAAGTCTGTCTTTTACAATACCATTAGCTTCTGTACCATTTAATACTGTATGTATCTCTATTTCCTTACCATGCCATAGTATTGACTCCTTGTTAGTAGCCATGCTACTTGTAAAAAAAGAATCACTAGCAAGTAAACTAATGTCACCAACATTGGAGCTAGGTTTAATGGTAACATCACTACTTGCTAGCTTTGAGTAGGGTTGATAGATTTCATATAAGTCTACTGTTCCACCATTACCAGTATATGTAAATTGTGTCACATTAGATGATTTCTTAAATTCTAATTTCTTTGCAGTAAATGAAGATGAACTTACTCTCTCTACTATAATAGGATTAAATGATTCATGGGTAAAAATAAATGTGTCGGCTTGTTGGGCGTATGTAAACTCATGTATGTTGTTTGCATCAATAGGTATAGCTGGAGTTGTTGATCCATCTGTATAGTTGTTGATAGTTGATATAGGTGTTTGACTTGTTACATCATACACAACAATCTTACCTATTTGAAATAAGAAAAGATATTCTTGTGTTTCATTAAATACAAATGGTTCTACTCTAGCATGAGTAGTAGTACCAGTTAATTCATCCCAATGTAGAGTGCCTGGCCTCCTGAATACTGATCCTTGTGATGTTATTAAAGCATTTCTAAGTTTTTGACAGCCAGCAGCATAAGCTGGTTGGTCTGTCCTTGCTTTCATACGAGGATCTAATTCGCCTACAGTAAAATCTGTTTGTACAAATTTTATCTTTTTAGCCATTAGAATCTCCTAGCAAGTGTCCGTGAGTTACCTCTAAACTTAGCAAATCTATCCATTCTTAATCTCTCAGATGTAGTTTGTTGGGCGTCTACATTCCTTGCTATTAAATATTGTCTTTGTGCTTTTTCTTCAAAGAGTGCTGATTTGTTTTCATCTTCTGCTATTGCTCCAGCAAATACAGATGCTAAATGAAATTGTAATGCTGTAATAAAGTATGGTGGAAATGTAGTTGTGTCTGGTCTATATGTATATTCAGCTATAACTTTGTCATTAACACCAGCATTACAGAATAACTTCTCTGTAAATATTTCGTATTGTATTGGGTTACCATTAACAGTAACGCCATGTATCATAATTGATTCTTGTGGTATTTGATAAGCAGCATCATACCTATCATCATCTATTGGAGTTTCTGTTAGCCTTGATAACTGTGTTATGTTTGAGGCAAACCTCCATCGTGTCTGTGTGAGAGCTGTTCTTACAATATCTTCATACAGATTCTGTGCTACTTGGGATTCAGTTGTTGTTCCAGAAAACGACGAAATCGGTGATGCACCGATTAGAACCAATCCTCTTGAGGCTATGTCTATGTCACTCCCTGAGGGAGTTGATGTTGTTGTTGTCATATTAATTATAGGGGTAGCTGCGAACGCTCACTACCCCTATCCTTTTTTGGTTAAGCTAACGCAGTAGTTGTTACGGTTGCATTGCCAGTAGTTGATGAAACTGTAATTACATCAACAGCAGCAGTACCTCCAGTAGCTGAAACAACAAGAATAATATCAAATTGTTTCAAATTGTTAGTAACATCATTAAAATAACCAGAGCCAGTTATAGTACCAACGGCATCAGCTGATTTGTAATACCAAATAGCTGGTGAAGTACCACCGACTTTTTTCAATTCTGAGTCTGATAAAGCCATGTTTTACTCCTATACCGATTCGTCTATAACGACTTCCCATATACCAGCAGTATCGACAGCGATCGATCCCATTGACATATAAGAGGTTACAAGGTTACTAACTTTTTCTGGAATGTAGTTTACTTCCGTTCTAACATCCGATCCTGTAGCAGTACCAATAGCTGATTTGTGGTAAGCAAAACATTTTCTATCATTAGTTGAGATAGGTAATGCAGAGTGCATAAAGAATGTAAAGCCTAGCCAGTTTTTAGCTGTGACACCACTTGGGAAAGGTAAACCGCCAGCGCCAATGTAGTCTGTGTTAACAAACTCATCGATACCTAGTAGGTCAGCCCATCCCTCTGGAGATACAATAAAGTATCTGTTTCCATCGTCAGGGATGTCAGCTTCGTTCATGGCTACAAAAGTAGATAATACTTTAGCTTTTGTAAGACCAGCTGAACCAGCTGCAATAGTTGAACCGTTACCAGCGTCAAGAGCAGAAATGATAAGGTCATCAGTCTTTCTTCCTAATGCGTTTGCAGCATTAGTAGCGACTACTTGTCTTTCATCAATGTTTGTCTTGAGTAGGTCTAGTGTATCAATGTAGTCAGCTGCATAGTAATCAGACAATGTGACATCTACATTAGTATGTACGAGGTCCATGCTTGACACTTCTGCATGTCTTGACTTAGTGACTGCCTCACCTTTGCCGACTTTTTGGAATCGAGCTGTTGAGCCAGTTACATTGTTCACTTGGCGAGTTGTGTTTCTGAGTTTAGAACCAGCTCTTTGATAAGCAAGGTGGACTTCACTCTCGAACTGCGTAATAAACGCTTGATCTATAGTTAATGCCATAGATACTCTCCTTTAGTTAGAGTTAATAAAATACCTCCTGTTATCCTAATGTACTGGTTCCAATTATCCTAAGGAATAGGGTTGGTCATCTACCTTTGGGCAGTTAACACTAATTAATTATTTCTTGATTGTTCACGCAACGCACAAAATACATACGGTTGTCATCTTCTAGGTCTATAATATCAAACTTATGGTAGAGTAAAAACTTCTTTAATCCCTTTCTTCTTGAATCTGCTATGTTAAATATCAAATCAAAGTGTGTATTAAAGACTTCTACCCATGCTTTTGACTCTCTTAAGAATATAAACTTTTCTTTTTTGCTCATGTTATTAGACATTAAAAGCCATATTCTACCAGCATTTTTATACATCTTGTTGTTAACAGGGGGTGTATCTCTAAAGATTCCCCACATCATCATAGGTCCATGCTTGTTTACAGCTACCCATGATATGTCTTGTTGGTGTTCGTCTAATGCCTGGACACATGCTTCCATTGGTGTGTGTCCAAGTAGCTCACATTCTGCAATATCTTCATCTGTTAGATTACCAGCTAATGCTGTAACTAAGTGTAGGTCAGGTTTGAATATACTAATTGCCACCTAATTTCTGAAACCCATCATTCACTTCTTGAACGAATTGTTCATCTCGCCTATTCTGATCCCAGTATCTTGGATCGTTCATCTTAGCTCTTAGATCATCTATAGTTAATTGGCCTGTGCCTTTATCTACTCCATCAGCAGTATTAACACTAGCTACTCCCATATTCATAACTCTTTCAAGGAAACGAATACCAGTAGCAGATTGACCTAGCTGAACAACAATATCTAATTCTTCATTCTGAAAATTCTTAGATGCCCAATTTGTTACGCTATCTATTCTTGCATCAGCATTATCGCCTAGCTTTTTCTTTTCAGAATCTAAGTCTTGTTCGACAACAGTAGACTGAGCAAATTGTTTTATACCCTCATGGAATTGTTCATCATTAAATCCCTGTTCAAATGCTGTCTTTTTCCACCAGTCTAACATAGGATTAGCAAGTATATCTTCTTGTGTGAATCCCTCTATCTCTGGAATTGTATAAGCATTTTCATCTGCTGGTCTATCTTTCATTTGCTCTGCTTTAAGTTCACCTACCAGTTCTTCTTTAAAGTCATCTTTTCTTTTACCAATCATACCCTCTAATTCTATATATGATTTAGCTAGAGCTACATCATCGAGCTTTCCATCTTTCCAAAATTTTTCTGGTACATGTTCAGGTCTGGTTGGAGTCTGGCTTTCGGTTGGTGCAGATTGGGTGGGAGGGAGATCGCCAGACTCCGTTGTTTCTTCTACTGCTTGTGGTTCTACTAAAGATTCATCATTCATTTGTTTGCTCCTTTGCTGCTTGATGTTGTCTTATTCTTGTTTCAATAACACCAACTAAAAACCTCTGGCCCTCTAAATGAAACAAAGCATCAGCTTTTATTTCTGGTCCAGCTACTCTTTCTGTTGTTATTGATTTTAAATATTTAAGTGTTTCAATTCCATGTGGTGTTCCGAAAGTAGTAGCCAATAAATCATTTAACAAATCATTATCTTTCTTACTTGTTTCATATCCATCAGGACCCAATATCTTCTGTTGTTTCGGCATTTGGTATAGCTCCCATCTGTTGTGCCTGTTGTAAAACTTGCTGTCTATCAGCATCAGTCATTAACAAATCCTCTGGCACGGAGAATTTTTTAGCTAAGAATTTAGCAACCTCATCACCTTTAACTAACATAGGTAACATCTGTGGTCCAAACCTAGCCATGACCAATTCTAAAAATCTATCTACTGATGCAATATCTGTTTGCATCTGTGCTTGTGCTAATGGAGAGATGCTTACTACTTTAATTTCTCTACCATTAATTTGTGGTACTTCTATTCTACCCTGTTTTTTAAGTATATGTATAACTCGTCGTAGGATTGGAGTAACCAACTCTGCTTGTAATCTTCCAAAGGCTGATCCAATTCTTCTTGAAAGGTCTGCCATTCTTTCTGCAATTTCTGTTGCAGAGGCTGGTGTTTTGTTCGGATCGCCCAGCATATCATTGTATAAAGCTCTTTTGATGTTGTTACGCATATCCGACAAAATAATATCAGATATTCTAAAGTCGCCAGCATTTTGAATCGGCTGGAGTCCAGACGAGCCTGGTGCTTTAGGTATGACAGTACCCGGCAATAACTGTATTGTATCTGTATTAACAATACCATCATCTTCCAGTTGGTATATACCTGAGATAGCCATCTGCGCATTTTCTAATATCATCTCCACAGTTAGATTCGTAGTCTTGATTGCTGCCATAGCGTTCATCAATGGTCCACGACCGTATACTTCTCCAGCACATTTACCCCAACGGAAACAAATGTATGGATTAGAACCATTACCATCCATTTCTCTATGGACTATCTTGCGCTTTTCTTCTTTTACTATAACACAGAAATGATATTTCTCATCAGGTAAAACAGAATAATCTCTGTATACTGTTTCTACTATTGTAACTTTTCTATCAGGATTTCTTTCGATATTCATTTTCATATCTTCTGATACATCAGCATCAGGATATGCAATAGGTATATCTCTATATCGTACTAATCTTTTCCGATATATTGTGTCAATATCGTCTTGAGGTCCTGTTTCCAGCGTAATATGAGGGAGCGGAATTGCTGTAAAGTTGACAGGGTTAATTGCGTCACCTTCTTCCACAAGTAAGCAACCTGTTCCAACAGCCAAGTCCAAGAAGCTTTCATGTACTTCTTGATTAAAGTTGGAATTTTGCAGAACTTCAAATACATATTCTGTAACATCATCGAGAGCTTTGTTAACATCTAATCTTTCCTCCTCAGGAACTTCTTGTCCTCCTACTAAGTCAGCCCATCTGGCAAAGTTGGGAACAATTCCAGCTTGTAGTCTTGATGCAAATTCTTGTACTCCTACTACAGCTGTTTCATCAAAAATTTTGTCATGTCTATTTGCACCCTCTGATTCAGAAAAGAAACTTTCTCTCTGTGGTAGTGCATATTCATAACATTCTTCAAAGGTAGGAGTCCATAATTGTTTAGTAGCCTCCGCTTTAGTATACCTTTCAAGTATTTTCTTTACATCATCTTCCATAGTCTATGAGCCTAGAGGATAACCTCTACCCCCACTCAATCCACTAATAAGCGATCGCCTACCGAACCCAGATTGCAATAATCTTTCTGCTTCTGTTGACTCAGTCTTAAGTCTAGTACGCTCGTCTAGCTCTCCCTTTAGTTGAGCTGCTCTTGCTGCCTTTGCGTCTTGACTTTCCTTTGGTGGCTTTGGTGTTTTTATACACATATTTTTTCATCCTTTATGCATTGGTAGTAACAATTAGAAATTGAGCAACGCACATTACTTTTTCAACCAGAAGTTTAACAGCAATACTAGGAGTGCTGCAATACCAAATATATCAAAATAAGTAAGTGTCATTATAATTTACTCCAGAAACTTTTTTCTTTTTTTCTAGCTCTTTTCTTATCAAATGGATTAAAGGATGCCTTTACTTGAAAAGCATCCCTTAATGCGTTCCCATGTGTTATCCCTCTGCCCTCACCAGAACCTAGCATCAAGTATTGTAGGGCATCATGCACATGGGAGAATCTGTTTTTGTTTGGTGTTTCTTGGTATCTTTCCTGTCCTGTTACTTGTAATCTTCTATAGTGATAGCCACCATCAAACCCAGCTATAAGTTCCTTACATCTTTTATCTATCAATACTCCAGACTGGCCCTCAAGCATACGAGTTAGTCCAGCATTAACAGACTCTAACCTTAGACTTACATCATTACTAGGTGCTGGGTAGACTTGTACTCCAGCTCCTCTCATTATCTGGAATGGTGTACTCTCATCAGTCTGCGCTCTGAAATCACCAGCTGGATCACCCCACATTTGTAGGTCACAACCCTGATAATTCTGTGCAATCTCTTGTCGCATTAGCTCAGCAAAGCGTACGATACCCATGTCAATACACACAACTTCCTTTAAGATGTGCCATCTTCCGCGAATTTTTTGGGCAAATACGGCAGCTGGAGTTAATCCAAAGTCCATACCTACATAGACTGTATTACCATTTGCTACTGGTATATGCTCATCAGCTACATGAATAAGCTTATTAAAGTCTGGATATACTGGCTTACCATCATCTAATCTACCTAATCGGTTCATAACATAGATGTCTATCCAAGATTTAGTCTTACCATTAACTATATTCTTGTAGTATTCTGGGGTTAAATGCTTTTTGTTTTCTGCTTTATCATTAGACTTATATCCTATTATTTCATTCTCATTGTTTCTATTTTCTACCATACCTCCTGGCTGATTCCAAAACATCCAGTTATCAGGCTTCACTAACATCAATGCTTCTTCTCGTGATATATGTTCTGGTACTACAGAATCTCCTGACATAATAGCCCACCAATGATCTTCTTCTGGTGCATTGGTATCACATATAACTCCATACCAAGTAGGTCCTCCATCTTTCATAGAGGGGAATCTACCTACCCTCATAGTACACGCATCAATAATAGACTTAGGAATCTCTCTTGCCTCGTTCACCCATATACCAGTTAGCTCTAATGATAGCAGCTTCTTCACATCTTCTGGTCTATCTAGGGCTAAAAAAATTACTTCAACATCTATATTACCTTTCTTGATATGGTGTGTAAAAGGTACAGACCAGCGAAAATTTCCCCAGTCATTCTCAGGAAACCAGTCAAGCCAAGTCTTTATTGTTGTTGTTCTAAGCTGTGGATTGGTGTTTCTTATAACTGCCCAGCGACTTTTCTTAATACCATCTTCATTGGGCTTTTGCATTAATGCACGCCTAAAAATTTCTATGCAACATGCTACAGATTTGCCAGAACCTACTGGACCACGAAGCCCACGAAAGAACGAATCATCTTTCATAAAGGTTTTCAAGGTGTCGCCATCTGGTTTGTATTTAAGTTGCACGCTTACTGATCCTTTTCTCGTAACATGGTGTACAAAGTATTATATCACCACCAGTAATAATAAAGCTATCTCCTTGATGCACAGACCTTTCGCATATACGACACGGCCCGATAAGTCCTCCCCTTTTGTTTTGGTGTAGCTCCTGAGGTGTCATATCCCTCTTTAACTTCTTCTTCTTTACTCCGACCACTATTCCTCCGTGTAGTGTTCCACCCTATCGCTAAATGCTTTTCGGACAAAATGATCCAAAAAATTTTTCTGGAATAAAAGAGTATAGATGTCCTTATCCTCCGCATATACTCCAACCCTACCATCACCATGCTCAACAACACAAGTGAGAGATACAATGTCATCCCTATACTCGATAAGGTGATCCAGTACAGAATCAGTTGTATGCCTTGTGTTATCATCGTTACCAGTAAACTCTATTATGTTGTTATCATTTGACATGATGTTGTAACTATACACCAGTATTAACGAACCCTAACGCACAAAAAAAAAGAAGAACCTTTTTAGAAAATAATGTTTGAGCAGCACCTATTACACGATTGAAACCACCACTTTTGACCCCCCACTACCTAGTCCAAGTCTATACTTATCTTCACATCACCAGCAAGAACGTTGATTGCTTTGTCTGGTGGTTTAAATCCAGCTCTATCTAATATATCCTTAGAAGCTTCTAACTGAACATACTCTGACTTAGCTGAATCACTTAGACTTATGATCTTACCTAATGCCTGTACTGCGGATATAGAAAACTGCTCACTTGTTAATCGAATCAGCTCTTGCTGTATATGGGGTAACTTAAGGAGTTGACTACCTTGAACTGATGCTGTCTTTTCGCTATATCCTGCCATCTTAGCTGATTCAGTAGCGTTTCCACCAGTACTTATAAAGTTAAGGACAAAATTCTGTTGTTTACTTGTTAATGCAGTTTTCATTTATACCTCTATATAGATTATACACAACTGATTCGTTTTGTGTCAATACAGTTATACACATACATTCAATTAAATCGGTGGACACCGATACAATATAGAGTAAATGATGTTATCGACATTGTATAGTAGTATTTTTATATGCGAAGTTGTACCCAACTTCTATCAATACATAAAAATGCTTTCTGTCGACACAATTTACACATCTCTCATCAATCTATACCCTACTTTCCCACAGACACCTCTGTGGGAAGATATTATTTGTATTATGTGATGTCCTTTTCGAGATAAAGTCGCCCAAAAAACATTACATGGATTGTTGTTTTTTAGAAGTATCTAAAAAACATCTTTGCTCTGACGCATCCATGTAATTTTTTCGATATGGCTGAAACGAAAAGAACAGTCGGACTCAACATACCATAATTTTATTTCTTTATGGCCTCTGGCTATGCACTCAGAAATAAGAATTCTGGAGTTTCGTAGAAGCCAAGTTGTTGGCTTCTATTCCTTGCCAATAGACATTGAAAATAAATCTATTCTACAATCCCACCTATAGAGCGGTGTGATTATAGAGTCTGTTTAGATTTATATTAAATGTCTATTTCACACATAATAAAAATAATATCTATGGGAGGATAGATTTAGAGAGAATAGAAGAAGAAAAAACATATTCAGTCTTTAGACAAAGACATCTTTAAATCATTTATTAACATTATTCAATAACACAAAGGAGAAAAAAATGAATAACGAAAATAGAACTAACGACGATATGGTAAAAACAATAATAACTCAGATTGACTCAGGAAGCTTTATTAATCCTGAGGAAACGACCATAAGGGGAGTCAAGAATGATGACCTTGAAATGATGGTTAGAGAATCACATATTGTTGCTGGCTACTTAGATGAATATCTGGAACAGATTAATTGGCAAAAAGAACAAGGTCATTTAACTGTAATAGAACATCACAAAGCAACAAGCTTCCTAACTCAGTCATTTTCCAGAGATACCAGAGATGATGTCGCTGAAGCATACAAGAATGAAGTCAACAGATTGACTAAACATTATTGGAATAGCGGTTCTGGAAAATGGGATAAATTCAAGGATGAAAAGACTCATCAATATGCTTTGGTAAATGTGCATCCTAATAACTACACCATTAAAAGAAACAAGAATGGAAGCAAGTCTGTTAAATGGAAGCCAGGAGGCAAAGCATATAAAGAAATCCCAAGCTTTAACACTATAAAGCTGGACGCTTATGTTGACCTAGCTGTAGAAATCGCAGAAAAGAATCAAGACGAAGCACTTAGACATCTTGAGGACGTTGCGTTAACACAGGGAATTGGTGGAACACATGCTACGGAGTGGGCTTTAGATTTATACAATAGATTTAAGGAATCTGCTACGACCATTGATACCTTTAGTGATAACAGAGGCGGTGATAAATACAGCGAATGGACAGACACAGAAAGGGAATACGCAGATTTGATGTTCCAATCTTTCGGTCTTAAAACAAACGAAGAAATCTTTAAGGAACTTAATCCTTACAGATTAAGAAAGTCATTCCAAAGAATCACATCTTTCATGGCTTTATATCAGCTTCTTCTAGGTTCTGAAACTTTACAGAATGAAAACTATAGAGGTTCACACGACCTAGCTGATGCAGTTTGTTGGAAGAAAGAAAGATATGTTCCTTCTGGACAAAGAGCGTCTGCACTTTAAGACTTCCCCACGAGGGCTGAGCATCAGCTTAGCCCTCACATCATAGGAGAATAATCATGGTTTACTTAGACTTACTTATCTTTATATTAGTAATCAGCTCTGCTGTAGGGTTATTACTTTTATTAATACAATTATTCTATTACTCATTCACAAAGCGATGGCTTAAGTAATAGTAAGACCTAACCAGGAGTAGCGAAAAAGCTACTCTTGGTTAGGAATAAAATTTTTTTTTAATTGATGAGGTGCGTGAGTATAAGGGATTGTGCTGAAACATTTTAGTAAAGGAGAAACTAATGGCAATACAAATATTTAATGTATCATTTACTCTATCAAGAGATGATTCAAATGATGATGATGACACATGGGTTGATGAAGAACACATCGCTAGTGAAATCATAACATGGCTTGAAGATATAGACTATAGAGTAACTGATATTAAAATTAACAACACTAAATTTATTAGAGGAACAAATGAGTAAAACAAATAAAGTGTATGAGTTTAACACAGAAAAATTTAACTCTAAGTTTTTATCTATAATAAAAGATGCTGGTAATGAGGAGGGTAAGTGGCAAAAAACATGGCAGCTTACCTTTGAAGATCAATACAAAGTGTATGATATAGATTTAGAATCAAAGGATAATAAACTTAATAGATACAAAGGAGTTAACAATATGTTAATGAGTATGGTATCTGAAATGTATGGATATAAATCTAAATTCTGGGGTACATTTGATACATGGAAATATAAAGGTTACTGGGTAAAACGAGGAGAGAAAAGTAATTGTGGAATTATAAAACCTATCTTTAAAATTCATCAAGAAACTGGACAAGAATATGTACACAGATGGAAAACAGTACCAGCTTATAATGGCGACCAAGTTGTACCACCTAAAGAAGAAGATAAAGAATGGAATGATTCTGATTACGCTATCTTTAATGATGAACCTAAAGCTAATGCTGTTGATATGAATAAAGATTGTGAAAAATTAATATCTAAATTCATGAAGAAACAAGGAGCTAAACTTAAACATCAAGGTAATGCTGCATACTACAAGTCAAGCACTGACACTATTGTAATGCCAGAAGAATGGAAGTTTCATGGTATTGATGGAGAATCAGATGCTACTCAAGAGTATCTATCAGTTTTATTCCATGAGGCTGGTCATCTTACAGGCCATCCATCAAGACTGAATAGAGATATGGATTCATACCATAAATGTAAGGAGAGCAGAGCTAAAGAAGAATTAATAGCTGAGATGTGTAGTATAATGGTATGCACGGAGTTAGGTGTGATTGCTAAAGCACAACCTAATCATCTTAAATACATAGCATCATGGGATAGAGCTATTAAAGATGACAGCCAGTATCTTATTAAGTGTATTGCTCAAGCGAGTAAAGCAGCAACTTGGATATTGGATAACAAAGAACCTAAAGTTGTTGTGAATTAATGTGGATTATGTTAATAATATTATAAGGAGATAAACATGACTAAAGAAATACCTGATGTTGATACATCATTTCGTACTAACATACGAAACCAAATAATAAAAGCTATTAAAAGACAGCATCCTAATGTTGAAATATCATTTGATGATAGTGATGAGAAATATATTAAGTTTATTACTGATCAGATAATGATGAGTCAACACCCAGAACTAACTGAAGAACAAAGAAAGTTTATGATTACATATACATTACAACATGCAGTTAATAAACTTATTGAAGATAGTTTAGTCCAAGCATACGGAGGTACAGATGGCGATACCAACTGATATAAATGTAATAGACCTGGCTAAAAAATATCCTACAAGATACAGACACACCGATCCAAAGACCAGCCGAAACAAATACACAAAGAGAATGGACTACAAAATTCTCAAAGCAATCAAAGACAATGCAAGAGGTATGACTGTTGATGAGATTGCTATTAAGTCTGGCTTTAAAGAAACATCTGTATCATCAAGAGTATCAGACATGGCAAAGAATACTACCATGCACGGATATGGGATATTGCTTGATGTATTAGAAGTAACAAGACCAAGTAAAGATACTAAAGTAGAACGATTAGTGTATCAGATTAGCCATCAAGGTAACAAATTATTAGGAGATATATTTGATGACAATAACCAATAGATATTCAACATTAGATTTAGATGCTACTGAATTAAAACAAAGGTACATCTATGCACTACAACACTATAGGAATAGTAAATATCCAGAACAAAAAAATTTTTGGAGAACTGAAATAGAAGAATGTGCTTTTGCAGCAGAACAAAAGCATAACTTAAACTTAGAAAAGTTAAATGAATTTATATAATGGGTGGGATTGCAATACTGATGAGCGGTGTTACAAATACTAGGATGAGTAACCAAAAATCAGACGAAGAAAATTAAGTTGAAAGAAACTTATGAGTATCTTCAGCGTGTCGCACACGAACCAACATTATATGATAAAGTCGTGATGAGTATTACGCACAGTGGCGGTATGATAAGTGCTGGATCAAACATCATATCCACGTTTCGTTAGACTGCACACTTGATTGAATGTAATGCAAGTCAATCAGAGTAGGTAAACCATCGCATGGTGTAACCATAACATGGGAAATCCTTAGTTAGAAAGGCCACACGAACTGCTTAGTATACTCATCACGCAACCAAACAAAAGGAGATTAATATGTACGGTCAAGAATGGATTAGGCAACAAGTCAATCATGAGTTTGCTTCTATGGGTAGAAGAATTAAAACAAGAAGTAGAATGGCAGTAGAAAATTCTATTGAAATATTAGAAACCAGAGGTGGATTCATTGGACCTTATGCTTATCAAGTCGATGAAGATTATTACGATGATGTGATAAAAACAATGCGTCAATATTTATGTAGCAGAAGTGACGCATCTGCAATTATTATTAACAGACTATATCAGGAGAAGAAAGAATGGCAGAAACAAAACATTATGTAGATGAGGCGATGGACCAGATGATGGATGCATTAGCTGAACAAGCAGAAACAGAAAGAGAAAGACAGATAGCTATTGAAGCTGGTATCTGTATGTATTGTGGAACATCAGCCAAAGGTGGACAATGCTTAGATGATTTTGGTGGACCAGTATACAAATGTTGGTTGAAAAAAATACCTTAATGTCAAGATAGTAATTAGTATTTTATCTTAGGATAATTCCCTCAACACATAGTGGGAGGGCATTATGTCTACTGATTGAAAGCTATTAGTATGTAATTTAGTATTCATTATATACACTATCACATTGAATTTGATGGGCGAACCTATGCCCATGCAAATTGTTCACGGTCGTAGGACTGTGCGCAGAGTGGTCGTCACTACATCTGAACAAGATGCTAGTGATTTTATTAATGTCATATAAAGGAGAAATAACATGGCAAAAAAACTAAATGTAAGAGTAAAAGATAGGGAACGAATAGAAGAAAGAGTTAAAGAAGCTGTTCGTAAACATTTTCTAAAGCTAATAGAAAGTGATAAACTTGTTATCAATAAGTTAAGAGATCTAAATCTTAGGAAAGATAAGATTAAAGAACAAAGAGAAAAACTCTATGAATTAGAATCAGCTATTGATGATGATGCTAAAGAATTTGCAGATTGGTTAAAGTGTTGTGATCATTATGGAGATGATTATTCTGTTGAAAGCAATAGGTATAGTGATCAAGGTAAGATTCATGTTGCTTGGAATAACTATAAGCTATGGTCATTAGTTCATGATACTACTATGTTTAATGCAGAGGATAATCCAGCTGTTACATCATTAAGTATGCTAGAAGAAATAGTATTACAAGATGTAATAGAAAAACTTTCTTGATTTAAAAACGAAAGCACCTATGCTATACTGTTATGGCAGATAAGAATGAATGGATAGCATCAAGGTCTAATCGTGTAGGGTATAAACCTACATGGTATTGGGAGCTGATATATCAATTCAAACTAAGGAGAGAGAGTTTGAATATATCTCAATTAGAATTGGATCAACGCATGGGTAATGCTGATGGGTTGGTAGGTAAATGGGAATGTGGTATTAGAAGTCCAGGTGCTTTCAATTTAACTTCATGGGCTATGGCCCTTGACTGTGATATTAAATTGGAGACTACTAATGAAAGTATACAAACAGAAAGACCTCATTAAACTTAAACTCATGGATGGATTTAAATTATTCTGGGAAGCATATCCAAATGCTAGTGGAATATTTCCAGCTATGACTGCGTATGTCAATGCGATAAGGGATGATGGCGCAACAGAACAGGAGATAATAGATGGAGCAAGAGAGTACAGGAAATATGTCCAACAAAATAAAATCGAACAAAGATACATCAAGTACCCAAGTAACTGGTTACGAGAAGGACACTACTATAATAGATACGAAACCAATAGCACATCTGCAAACACCATTCAGCAAGGAATTGTTGACAGGGGTGCAATACAAAGCACAGATGGAAGTAAAGTCTTACAAATCCCAGAAAGAAATAAACGCAGCACTTGATGAATTGGATATAGACTTACAGTTTATGATAGATAGACTACAACCTATTACATTAGAACAAATGTCTGAGTGTTTGTATCTATTGTTCTTAGTTAACAAGCATGTGTTACCAGATACAGAGCAAGAGAAGAAAGACTTCTATGCTGTGTACTCTAATGAATTAAAAATATTTCCAGCTGATGCTATTCAATATGCAGTATCTAAGATGGTTAAAGAATCTGAATACCCTAGCATAAAAAATATTAGAACACATGCTAACAAGATATACATTCCACGACTGGAAGTATTTGAGTTATTACAGCACGCTCATAAAAAAATTGCTGAACAATTAGAGGAGGAATAAATGAATACTCAAAAAGAAGAACTACAATATGCAGTTAAGCAATACCTTAAGACTATGATGATAGCAATTCTATCTGGAATTGTATTGTTGAATGGTCTTGCATTTATCTTTGGTCTTTAACATGGCTAAAGATAAGAATCACAAAGGAAAGTATTCCCACACAGGCGGTAACTCAAGACCACTTAAAGATACAGTCTATTTTAAAAATGGTAAGTGGTACAAAAAAGTAAAAGTTATGGAGGATAGAGATGTCAATTAAAATATATAAATGTGCAACTAATGTTATGGGTAATTTTACCGTATCTTCGCACTATACTGGTAAGAGAGAAGAATACTATCAGGATAAGATAAGTAGTAGTGATGCAAGAGCAATAGCTAGTGGCGACTACTATGATTTAGAAAAAATTTGGGAACAAAAAATAAATCTTAGCAAAGATGATTTGTCTAATGTATTCCCTGTTCAATTAGGATTAGCTACTGAGAAGTTTCATACTTGGTGGCTTAACAAAGAACTAACAAGAAACAATGTAGTTGGTTACGGACATGAACATAAACTAATGAATGAACAAGCACACTGTGTTGTTGAATCTGATAGCCCGGCTCATCCATTTATATTAGCATCTACTATTGACATAGCTTATACACAAGAACCTATAGATTCAAAATTACTTAATGTTTTAAATCAAAATATTTTCTTAGTAGAACTTAAACATACTGGAGAGTACAGTAACTTAGATAAAGTAATTGAGAACTACTATCCACAGTTACAACATCACATGTATGTATGGGATACACAGGAGATAATGATCTCAGCTATCTTTGGAAACAAAAGACAACAGCATGACATAGTTAAAAGAGATGATAAATTTCTTGCAGACTACATGAAAAGAGCTATGGAATTAGGAGAATTAATCCATGACTATTGGCATGCGCCAGAACAATTCTATCAAGATGGAGAGAACTCAACAAGAGATGAATGGTGGAATGTATCACAAGAATTAGACTGGGTTACTGGTGTACCAATAGAAAAAGATATTGTATGTGCAAGCGGTAAGGTGTATAATCTTAACGAATGTGCAGATTGGAATTGGGCTAAAGAATTTATTGATAAAGCAATAGAAACTTCAGTAAGCAATACTGGATTCAGTAAGTCTAAAGAGGAGAACGAACATAACAAAACTCATCTTAAGAAACTGATACCAGATGATGCCAAGTCTGTAACATACAACGGTATTACTGCCAGCCGAAATAAAAATGGCATAGTGTCTATCAGAATTAAATAGGAGGAACCGATGGATAAACAAGAAGCATGGGCTAAGATTAAAAAACTTTGCCCAGACATAGAACCAAGCGATAAGTTAGCTTGGAAACTAAAACAAAACGGACTATGGATATTAAGCAACCAAGCTGTGCAAAGAATCGCAGCACACAATAATATTATTGTTACCTTTGGAGAACCAAAAGAAATCATGGGTAATATATATATTAAAGCTACTGCTAAGAATACTTTAACAGGATTGCAGATAGAATCCTTTGGAGAATCAAGCAGTAAGAATACACACAACGCATATCCTCTAGCTATGGCAGAGAAAAGAGCGCACGATAGAGTCGTTCTTAAATGTGTTGATGTATACGCAGACTTCTATAGTGATGTAGAGGCAGACTCATTTAAACAAGATAAGGAGGAATAGATGTCAGGAAGTTTAAATAAAGTAATGCTCATAGGTAGACTAGGAGCGGACCCAGAGATCAGAGATACAAAGACAGGAGGAAGATTCGCAACCTTTAGTCTTGCAACATCTGAACGATGGAAAGACAAGAGCGGAGAACAACAGGAAAGAACCGAATGGAATAGAGTAGTAGTATTCCAAGAAGGATTAATTCCTGTTATAGAACAATATGTTACGAAAGGAAGTAATGTATTTATTGAGGGTAAATTGCAGACAAGAAAGTATGAGGACAAAGACGGAGTAGAAAAATATACTACCGAAGTTGTACTTCAAGGATTCAATTCTACATTTACCATGCTAGATTCTAAATCATCAGAGTCAGGAGCGAAGCCCACAAAAGGCGAAGCGATTGACGATGACGATGGTATACCATTTTAACCTATTGATTCTCCTTTCCTAATTCGTTTGTGTATCAATAGGTTAGTATTCAAAGGCACAAGCGAATGACTAATAGGCACAGTAGTATTGGAGCTGTGCCTATTTTTTTTGTGAGTAGATAAGGAGATAAGTAATTGCTATAAAGGAGAGCTATGCAAATGAAATTCAAAAATAAAAAACTTACACATATAGTCCATAAGATTATGGAGGATTATGATTTAAATGTAGAGGAACTAAGAGGCGACCAAAGAACCAAACAAGTAACAGAACCACGATGGGTTATGTGGAAACTAATCAGAAAAAATTCTGGATTAAGTTACGGAGAGATAGGCAGACTGTTTAACAAAGACCACTCTACTGTTATGAATGGTATTAAGAAAGCACCACAAGATATTGTGGATGAATACCAAAAAATATTTAACGAGATTTCTTTTGAAGAAACTCAAGATAGTCACGACCTTCTTCCACATTCTCAAACAACAGTTGCTTTGAAGCACTTAGAGAGTATGGATCGATCACTTGTAAAATTGACTGACCGTGTTGCTGTTGATGAAAACCCTTATCTATTGCATATTGATCGTGATACTTATAACCTCTTAGTCGACATAAAGAACTTACTTTACCATTTACTTGCTCCACTTTCTGAATCCCCCAGTTATGCTTATGACCAGCAACATACAGATCAGCATCAGAATTCCAAAGACTCGCTTTCATCAGTCCATGAAGATTTGAGTACTGAGAGTGACCAGGAAAATCGTGACGAGCGTCCACCGAAAGAGAATATCCATTAGGAAAATTTAATCTAAACTTAACTTGCCAATCAGCAGAGATATTCTTTGGCTGTTCCATCCATGTCATTGGATCCTTTGCACTAGGTGTCCAGTTATCATGATTCCCTCGAATGAGTATGAGTGGGTCCATGTTGTTAATCAACCATTCAATAAGTAGATAGGTTTGTGCATCAGTTGTTTCCTGACTAGGACTCATTTTGAGTGACAAGCGACCTATCCAATTATTGTGTACATCACCTATCGATGCACCTTTAATAGCTGTATTAGATTTAATTAACTCTACATCAGAGTATAACTTCTCCCAATCACAATGGTTATCATCTATGTGTGGATCACCCATCCATAGTATACCTACTGGTCCATCAATATTTACTTTAACATCTACCCATTCATGAGCATCAGTAGCTTTCTTTCTTGTACGAAATCTCTTTCGTTTATACTCAATCAATTCTTCAATAGGTAATTCCTCAGACGGTAGGTCTGGTACTTCAAACTCAGGTTCTTTAGTTAAGTCCGGTAACCTTTCTCTTGCACAATATAATCGTGCATTGAATGTAGCATAGCTTAGACCTAATGATTTAGCAGCATCATGTCTGCTCTTATGTTCATTGTCTGCTTCTAATACTTCTAATAATTCATCGGCTGTTAATGGATTGCGTGACATTGTTTACTCCTTACAACATTTACAAAGTTTTTCTTCTCGTCTTATTTCTTGGATAGCATCAAGACATCCACATATTAAATTAATATATGCATTAACTGTCATGTCTTTCCATATAGACTCATGATCTATACATACTCTTAGCTTATCACCAGAGGGGATTATGTAAGTCTGTGTGTCTTTATCAATCTTTATTGATTTCATCTACTTGCTCCTTAAGTTTACTAACTTCTTCTTGCAGTTGCTCAATCCGCATGTCTTGAAGTGCATCATCTGGGAGCGCACCGAACTCACCTCTCGGCCATTTAACTCTGAACTCTGAGTTAAGAACTATATCTTTATTCTTTAATTCTAATTCATGCTCAAGAAAATTTAATCTCTCAGTTAAACCAAAGTAACCATACACAGCTATACAGCTACCAGCTATAAGGCTTACAAGATTTCTTAATGGTATAGATATTACACTTGAGTCTGATACTTTCATCGCCATTATTTTTTCCTCATCATAGCTCGTTGCCCAAACCAGAAAGCAATAATGCAAGACACCATACCCTCATCGAAATCTGAATAGATGATGTGTAAGTTTTCATGCAGCTCTACCCCACTAGTATATGCTTGCCATATAGTAATTGATTTTGCAGTAAGGTAAGAAAACAAAAACAGATATGTAATGACTGGTCTGCATGTAGCTGAGAATGTAGTAACCCAACCAGCAGAGTTAGTAGCTAGTGTCTGATCATGTTTATATATATTTTCTGCCTCTGCTATGTCGGCTTGAGCGTTAGCAATATTAATTTTATGTTTGGACTGTGCTTCAAGTAATGCCAACTGCTGACGATGTGCCTGGCGTTTCTCAAAAAATCCTAATACAGATGGAATTGTACTGGAAAAGAACCCAAGTGCTGATCCGAACAGGGCAATCATGAAAAATTAATCCCATAAATGAGCGTAGAGAAGAAGTTAGGTATGTCTATATAGTATAAGGTCATAGAGTTTAAATCTTTCTGTATGGCTTTCTATTCAAGCGAGAGAGCTAATCGGTTATTTTGTCTGTAGTTTCTATCTTAATTGATATATTTTTTCCTACTGGTACTTGAGATGTCACATTTATATGTGAAGATGCACATCCAACTACAGTAAACATACAAAGAATTACTACTGTTAATATATTTTTCATTTAGTTACCTCCAAGTTTAGTTAAAAAATTTGTAATACCAGCTGATAATCCACCAGCTGCAAAAATAATTCCGAACAACAGGCCTCTACCTCTTGCTACTTGTAGCTCCATGTTTTGTAATCTCTTGTTCAAGTCCTCTACTTGGTCTGTCAATTTATTAACAGCCTCTAGTAGTTTACCTTGTTCAACAGGAGATAGACCAGCCATGATTATTGTCCAGAATCAACATCGGTTGGTCCTTCGCTAATTATAGCGGGA
>VTLG01006993.1_pt1 | contig 38209 bp, 47 predicted proteins | sample 4694571 | NCBI WGS metagenome assembly VTLG01 (sample SAMN12604809, study PRJNA352737) | marine metagenome | biome: ENVO:00000447; feature: ENVO:00000209|ENVO:00000569|ENVO:01000036; material: ENVO:00002151; isolation source: viral sequences binned using virsorter ...
AACAAACTCATTTCTGCTTAATCTTGCGGGAACATCGTCAGCTTTTTCTTCTCCTCCAATGGGAACAAAACCCCCATCGTTTCTATAATCTTTTTCCATACCACCGAGGTTCATAAGACCTCCTTCTTGGCGTCCTATTCTTCCGCCTTCTGCTGCAAGTCTTTCTGGATTAACTGAATAATCTGAATCCAGATTTGCTAAATAATTATCCCACCATGCTTTGTTGTCATCGTATTCTGCTGTCACCTCACCACCTAACTCTTCGGGCGGTTGTGCAGCCGTGTATAATCCTGCGGCTATTGAGGGACCTGCAACTCCTGCTAAAACTTTGTTGGGTATGCCTCGAATTAAACTGGCTTTTTCAGCCCCTTCTAAAGTCTGTGCTACTTTTGGAATAAAATCTGCTTTTTCTAAATTTACATACTTTCCTATATTTTCAGGAGCCATCCAATTTGGACCGAGTGTTTGAGTCTTGACTGCTTCTGGAGCAAATTTCCAACTTCCTTCGACCGCTGCTTTAGGTGCTGTTTGATTAAAAGGAAGTCTATTCCAACTTGAACCAACATTTTGTACTAGCATTCTGGGATCCATCCATCCTTTACTGGCAGCGTTGCCAAACAGGTTCCCCCAATTAGTACCTCCAGTAACTCCTCCAGCTCCTGCTAGATAATTAGATAATCCTGCTGTTGCTAAATAACCTAATGCTATTTTTCCAAATTTACTTGAAGCAAGTTTCTTAACTTTTTTTAATACTTTTTTAACTACTTTGAAAGGATTAGGCACAGAAGGCAGAGAGAAGAAAGAAGGTATCCCTGATTCATTAACAGGGCGACCGTATCCTCCTCTTGATTTTAAAAGATCAGCTTCCTCTTTATTTATAAAAGCAAGAGACTCACCTTCAGGTGCATATTTTTCTAATTTTTTTTTAAGACTTCCTAACTTATATTTCCTTCTTCCCGTGTAGGTATCCATGATACCACCGAACGCTGCGGGTGCTCTACCAAACTCTTGACCAGGAAACTCTTCTGCCATCATCGGTGATTCAGGTTCTTGTGTCTGAGTGCTTGCTATTATTTGTTTTATTTTTTCTATAGCTTCTTGAGGAGATAATCCTTCAGCTATGAGCGCGTCGTATAATTCTTTAATTACTTCTTGGGATTGCATCATTGCGCCTTCCATCTCTCCTTCAACCATGTTTCCCATTTGATATCCAATTCTTCCGCCTTGACTCAAAGCACCTTGCGATCTTAATTCATCTAACACACCCGACTCTTCTATCGCTTGTGTTCCCTGATCCACTGCACCCATAATATCTTGTTTAGCACCTTCTGCTAATCCACTTCCTAGAGAAACATCTTCAGGATTTTGATTTCTACTAAAAAGGTTGGTTATTCCACTCAACATTCCCATCTCATTGAGTTGATTAGAAGGAACGATTGTACCCTTGTCCCTATTTTGAAATTTATCTTTTATATAATCAGTACCATAAGCTGCTAACAAATAAGGAATATTAAGTTTCTTTGCTACTCCTACATTTGCCAAAAAGCTTGGAACTTTTTTAATTTCTTTCTTAGCGTAATTAGTAAAGCCTCTATCGGGCACTACTTTAGGTGAAGTAAATACAGTTTTTCTTCTTAGATGGGGTGCGTCTCCGCCACCATGAGTAGATGGTGCGGGTCCATGTCTATCGGGTGCATCTCTTGGTCCTCTGTCTGACCCTTGAGATTGAGAACTTCCAGTGCCTGCATGTCTATCTGATCCTTTATAAAATCCAATTCTTCCACCGTGCGCTGCTTGAATTCCGCTTCCATAAGTATCGGTCCAGTCTCGAGCAATTTCTGGCTCGTTGGCCCATAGATACTTACGTTGTTTCTCTGATTTGAATGGCATAATTTAAACTATCTTAATTGATTAATGGTTAAAGGCAGGGATTTCACCTGAGTTTATACCTTTACACAAAAACCTAAGCTTTTACAAGGTCAGACTTTGATAATAGACTTGGCATTTTTTTAATATCTATCACGCAATCTCTTCTTATGTCCTCCTTTTTAGTTAATGTAGTAGGGTCTTTTACATCAGCCGCAGCTTCGGCATCGGATCCATACTCTTGTCCTGTTACCTTGTTGGTAACCGTAATGATCGCTTCACTTTGAATTTCTTCAACTTTTTTACCATGAGGATCTCTAACAGTAATCAATCCTGGTTCTTTAAATGGCATTAGCTCCTACTAATCTGCAGCACACTGGCTGTCATTTCAATTTTATTGCCCGTAGGAGTCTGCATTTTTAAAATATCTCCTGCCTCCAAGACAATCACATTATTAAACGTTAAAATATCAACACTGTCACTAGTTAAACAGGTACTGGTATCGTATTTAAAATCGGTTGTTGAAGAGTAATCATATACCGTGGTCGTCACTGCTAGTGAACTTCCATGAATATTATAGATTCGAATGGTTTTGATAACAGCTGTTGTGGCATCAGGACAGGTATACATTGGATCATCGGAACCTGATGAAGTAATAGTTGCTTGAATATTTTTATATACATTTGCCATTAAGCTAGAAACCAGTTCAATCGTTCCTGATCTTCCTTTTGTTGTTGTAAAAACGTTGAGTTCAATTGTTCTACAATTCCACTCAACGCTCTTGAAATTTGTTTTTGGTTAGAAAAGTCATACTCTTCTTTAGGTTCAGGTATTTTAATTAATATTTTTGCCATTATCTCATCCCGTCTGGTTTAATATCTAGTCTCAATGTACCAAATCTCCATGTTTCATCAACCGCGCTATTGGCAATCTTGACACTGGCAAATCTTCCTCGAGCTCTCGTATTAAATTGAGTTGAAGAAGAAGTCACAGTAAAGGGACTATAAGGACTAGTCGTTCCAGCGCTAGAAGGGAAACGTTTAACAGTTAATGTAACGACTGCGTTCCCTGTTAAAACTTTAAAGTCAGGAATAAATCTACTGATGGATAAATAAAATTGCCCTGCTCCTTTCATTTCTAAATCTAAATCAAACGATTCTAGTTCAGCCGCGATGGCTGTGGAAGAACCATTAGGATTAATTTGATTGTTTCCTACTTCTTGTTCAAAATAAACAGTTTGACCTAAACCTGTTTCACCAATCACACTAGGAAAAGTTCCTGTGGCTGATGAATCAAATTTAGTGGCATGAGGGTTAGGATAAATAGCAGCGGGCATCCATGAAGTTCGAGCTTCGGTACCTGGATACCATACTCCTCCTGGAATTTTATTTTGTGCGCTCCCTGCGGATTCTCCAAAATTATAGACGGCATAACGATCATTATAGCTTGCACCGTCAGTTGGATAATACCAAACCACTTCGGTAAATAGATTATTAATAGCAGCGCAGACTTGTTGACCTTTTGTCGTATCAATATCGTCATAAATATAATCTTCAATACTACAGCTTAAAGATTTAACAGTACCATCAAAGAGAAAGAAACCTTTAGGACTCATCCAATAGGCCACACCATCTATTTCCACAACCGCATTCATTCCAATCAATCCACAGTTGGTTCCAACCTGTTCAAATCCAAAAGTAAAAGGAGCTCCTACATGTTTCATGGTATAGAGCGCCGTATCCGTCCATACTAAAATATTATCTTTAGCTTTAATGGCTCCCATAATTTTAGTTCCGTCTTGTAATCGTTGACTACCTGCAGTGTTTATAGCTGTTGGAACAAACGTATTAATAGTTTCCTGATCCGAGAACCTTATAAACATATCGTCCTGGGTTGATGCATCTGCAATCGTTGTTTCGGTTCCGAATAAAACTAAGTGTCTTGTAACAGGAGACATCATCATGGTTCGGGATGCAGTGGGAGCAGAGCTCGTTAAATAATTAGGTGTTGTGGTTGAGGCACGAGTCGTGAACCGTGCGGCAATACTAGAATCCCAGGTATAAGTTTTTCCATTTAAAATGGTTGCCAGTAAAACATCTCCATAATTATCCAGAGCCCAGAGTCCTGGTTCCAGAGTTACACTTGAAGCAGCTACCGCTGATCCCCAGCCTGCATACAAGGTAGCATTATCTACCGTGGTTGCATCCGCATGAATTGCTGTGGATGTTCCTTTTTGAGCTCGCGCAATACCTGTTAATTCATTCGTTGATTTACCTGAATAGGTAATTAATTCATCTTCGACTGCAATGGTGCCTGCAGTAGGAAAAGCCGATGCATCCGTTAATCGTATTTGAGTAGCAGAGCCATTATTTCCTTGAGAGTCAGCGGCCAATGCTCCATCTAAATCATTGGTAGCAACACCCGAAACCGTTCCACCAAAATTTCCAACACCGAAACCATAACCATAAGTTTGAGCGGCAGGCCCTACAGGTGCATAGGGTTTTATATCTACACTCCCGCCTGTTGCGGAAGAGCCCGAGGCTGTAAAAGTAATAGTAAATGTAACAGCTGTAGGAGTGCTAATAACTTGAAATAATTTATCTTCAAAATCTGAATCAGATAAACCTGTACCCCCAGGTAAAGTTACTGAGTCAAATAAAACAATATCTCCTGCCAATAAACCATGAGCCGCACTTGTCGTGATAGTAATGGTTGTGCTCCCATTGAAAGTAAAAGTAGCGCTTGAGATAGTGGTTCCTAAAGGAGTAATATCATAGATCTGTCCTTCATAATAAATCAGTAAAAATTTATCGGTTCCAATGGCCACGTATCGGTTACCATCGAGATCGACAAAAGCGTGTTGAGCTCTGGCGACACCAACAATCGTATCCGTTAATAAAGAAGACCATCCTCCGACTTTTTCAGGAAGTCCATATCGGAATCGAACATTATCAGAATTAACCCAACGCTTGTCCGCACCGACTTGAGTTTGTTGTTTATCAATTCCTGGTAAAAGTTTAAAGTCTACAAGAGCCATATATAAAGCTCCTATGAAGTATAATTAGTTTTATAGGACCAACCTCGTGTCGAATCTATATAAACTAGAGTTAGAGCTTGGCCATTATTACTTAAAACTAAATTAGATGCTGACCCATTAATTTTTTCTGCACCATTAGAGTCAACAGTAACATTATTAGAAGCCCATGTGGCTCTAGTATCAATTATAGTTACTTCCTCCCCCACAACACCCGCAGGAAGATTGATGGTAATAGGATTAGAAGTTGTATTAGCAAAAATTTGAGCCCCTGCAACTGCAGTATAAGGACTATTTGAATCTGTAATAGTTGCATAACCTTTAGTTAATAAACCCAAAGAAGTATCCGTTCCATCGGAATAAACCAACATGGTTGATCCTGGAGGAACTGGTACGGGATTAGAAGAAGATGCAGTTAAAACACTTAAAGTATAATTAGAAGCTCCGCGAACCGTTGTATCTTGAACCACATAGACTCGTTCAGCCGAAGCGGGCATAATAAATTGTCGATTACCTGCTAGGGTTCCTGTTAATTTAAAAAATAAATTCTTTCCATTGGACGTAGCTCCTTGACTCAGAGTTAACGTGACATCGGCTGCCGCTACGTCTACCGTTACATAGCCACTGGATGCTTGTTCTAAAATTTCTAAGTTGGTATTGGTTACCGTTCCCCACAATCCAGCTTTTTCACCTGTGGTTACTTTCTCTATTTGTAAATTTGTCGTGTATGTGGATGCCATAGTTCTCCTATAATGGATCTATATTAGTCCATGTTTTACTTGTATTTGGATCAATAGGATTCCACGTTATCACATTCACATCCTCTGCGCCAGTAGAAAGTGTAAGCTCACTACCCGTTGGAACCACGCTCCCTGTAATGACAAAGGTAATACCATTTACATTTTGACTGACCGTAACAGCGTTACCTGTAAGAGTAACACTCGAGTCAATAATAATAGTAGGGGTTCCTTGTGAAACCGTAACTTGGCTACCTGTAAGAATAATGACTGCGCCTGCATGACCTAAGCCGCCAAAAGTTAATTCCCCTATTGATGCAAATCCTAACATATAAATTCTCTAATAAAAAGAGAGTGTCCAGGGTGATTGGTGGAGTCTGAACACTCTCCTTTTACTAGTATCACTTTTTAAACCAGGAAGGAAGTCCTAAAAAAGGTCTTTGATCAAATCTATTCTCCATAGCTCCTGGGGAAGTAGTTTGATTATAGTGAAGAAAGACTTGAGCGCAATTGTTTCCTTGAAAAGCTTCTCTCCAATGTTCTAATTCACAGCCTGAATAAATCAGCATATCCCCTGGCTTAAGACTAATTTTAATTCCTTTATTGGTCGTCGGAACATAGGGATCAGCAGGTTTACCTATATTTTTATTGGGTTCTAAATAGATATCCCAAGGATCTCCCCCTAAAAACATGGTAGTTGATATTTCACAACTAAAACGATCTTTGTGTCTTTCTAAGACGTCGCCCTTTTTATAAATTCGAGCAAAAGAATAAGTAGGAACCAATTTAAGTTTTGTTTCCTTTTCCATTCTGGGTCTTACTTTTTCTAAAAGCGTTTCCATGACCATATCAGCATAATGAGCATAGGTATTAGGAATTTGGGGATCTGTCCAACTTCCCCATCCCGTTTCGAAAGGAGAAATATAACGATCGTCTAAAAATTTTTTAGCAACCCTACGCTTCATCATAAAATACCCATAGATAAAATTAGCCATGTCTTTTGACAGGACGTGTCGAATAACTAAATATTTTTTTCTTTTAAAGGTCATGTAAATATAATATTTCCTGCCACAGAAGTTCTAGTCACGTTGGAATTAAAGTGCATTACAGAATGTCTTAAATCAGCAGGAAAAATCATTAAGTTATTTACTTGAGGAATAAAATTTTTTTCCGTTACCGCACTCCATTTATCTTCTCCATAAACAAAATTAGTAGTTCCAGGATCCGCGGCATTAGTTTTATTTTTTTTAGCTTCGTTAAGTATGCGTTGAGGTTGTTCTAACCAGATGATAAAAGATAAAGAACAATTGGTATGTACATGGAGAGGATTATATTCCTTGGCTTTCATTCTATTGATCCACATCTGGGTCATTCTATACTTGGGATTAAAGTTCGGTTTCTGAGCGAATCTTCTCCATCCCTCCATCCAGGTATTAATATAAATTTGAAACTCATTAAAAATCCAGGGTTCTGTTTCGATGGGATAAAGATATTCATGATGAATTTGGCCTGCTAAATTTTTGCGATGAGATTTTTTTAACTTCTTTCCTAGCTTTAAAAGTTTGGCACAATAGACAGGATTAACTGGCATCTCTGCCAGGTAGGGTCCAAACTGATGGTATTTATGTTCTCGGAGTACGGTCTGCATTGGATATACCTTTTGGCACACATTGAATATTCCAGTGAACAAATCTAAAAGGTTCTACTCCCATATCGACTGGATATTGATGGGGAGTGTAGCCTGGAATAAGTACCATCGTTCCTGGTTTAACGTTATAATGAATGGATTCATTAGCATGGGAAAGTTTACTTCCATCTTTTTGAGGAAGTTTAGTCATCATGGCTCCTTGTCTTGGATCATGTAAAACAGGCATCGATGTTTTCTCACTCGCTTTTAAAAAATAAAAACCTGTGACATGTTGATTCCAATGGACATGTGTATCATGGTGTCCTGCACCTTTATGGGAAAATTCCTGCACCCACATTTCACTATAGTGTAGACTATAATTCTTTAAATCAAAACCTTGCCAATCTAAGAATTCATAACTTCGATCGCCACAATACGCTGCAAATTCTTTTGCTTCAGGATCCGTGTTAATGGAAACCGAGTGATTGGACAAACCAAAATCTCCTAGTTTTCTTTTATAAATTTTATCCCTTGCTTTTATAGATGGTTGAAGATTTTTCTTTGCGTTTTTTATATACTTATCCGCTAATTTATTAATCGGTTTTATAAATTCAGGAACTTGATTAGTCCATACGGGAGTTCCAAAATATATACTGGCATTAAAATTGCTCATTTAAAAGGGTGTCCAAGATTCCACATTACTAATGAATACCTTACTCCTTTCTTTACAGGTTTAACTCTATGCCATACAAAACTAGGAAAGACAACAACAGAACCTTGAGGAAGAATCTCTGTGCATAACCTGGTTGTCGTAGGATTATCTTTATTTCTAAATTGAAACTCTAATTCTCCTCCACTATAATCTTTTTCATCAGATAAAGAAACTGTAACGGATAGCTTTCTTATCTTATCCTTAGTGGGACCTTTTTGGTCATAGGCCACCTCCCAACTATCACAATGCCAATCATAATACTGACCTGATTTATACTTGGTAAACTGACAGGACTCCGACCAATTCCACTCAAAATTCCAACCTGCACTTTTATTAGCGTCGGTAACATAAGGGTGAATTTCCTTATAAATCCAACGGTCACTCATCCAGACAACATTAGAATCCCTTTTCTTTTTTAAATCTTTAATTTCTTTTTTATTTAAAGGTTGTTTTTCTAAATTTCGAGCGAATCCTAATCCTCCAGTAATGGCCACATTATCTTCATGACGTAACCCATATTTCACAATGTCATTACAGATTCTGGGAGGAATCGCCGATTTAAAATACCAATAATAATATTGTAGGTTCATTAGATATACTCATAAGTCATCGTTAAAAAAATATTAAGTTGTTTAGATTTATTAGAAGATATAAAATAACGTTGCGTGGAAGGAAAGATAATAAATTGATTATCTTTTAAAGGAATATGCCAAGTGGCGCCTTTCCTACGGTTATCATCATATTCAATAACTAATTCACAAGACTCTTTAGCCACGTTCACTCCATAAAGACAAGTATAATCAGGCGCATTTTTTAAATATACAGGGTTCACTTGATGACGCGTGAACGAAGATTGGTAGGGATTGTAAATATTTCCCCATTCTTTGTGAGGAACTAAAGTTTTCCCATAATCCCCTCTGAAATGATCCCTGATATAATCTTTCAGCCATTGCATGGGCTTTGAGAAACGAACTTCAAAATCCTCATAGGAATAATCTTTTTTATTTTTACTTAGACGTTTGTTGAAAGCAAAACTGTTGAGAATATCGTTCTGGATTAGTTTGCGATCAATTTTAATGACTTGAACCTCATCTATATAAACATCTATCTCACTTAATACTTTCTTCTGCATACGAAAGATTTTATAGGATTTAGGGGTATTTGTAAAGATTAGTCTCCGACTTTTTTATCCCAAGTTTTGGAATCTTCATTCCAACTATAAACGTCTGGTACTCCATCCGTTTCAGTACTTGGTTGAGGTGTTGGGGGCTCCCAATTTGCAGTTGTCGTATTTAATGTCCAACTTGCATAAGGTTGCTTTGTTCTGAAAATATTATTATCTTCATCATAAGTCATCCCTACACCAGCAAAATTTCCACGTAATGCAGTTCCACCTAATTTATGTGTTCCACCAGCTGTATTGTAAGACGTTTGAATCCACATTGACGCTGGCCAGCCATGAATTCTTTCCAAGAATTGTTGTCCTACTGTTTCATCTTCTACACCGCTACCATTAAGTAGATCACTGTTGTTAACGACATGAACTCCAATTACTTTTCCATTGATACCTAATTTTGCAAAATGTGCCATAATGTTCTCCTTATATATTATATTATTTTAAAAGTCTATACTACAAAAGTTCCATCTCCTGTAAAAGTATGAATTGTATCACTTCCACAGGTTGTTACTGTTCCTGAAGTTGTTGTAGAACAAGCTGTTAATCTTCTAATAATTACTATTCCTGGGCCACCAGCTGCTGATTCACCACCAGGGTTTCTAGCTCCACCTCCTCCTCCACCGCCAGTGTTAGTTCCTCCTGCTGTGGCAACTCTAGCATATTTTGCACCACTTCCTCCGCCTCCAGGAACTGCGCTAGGGGGTGTAGAATAATTAGCGCCACCTCCGCCTCCTGCATAAGCTACTGGACTACCTGAAATACAAGATGTTGTTCCTGGTCCCCCTGGAGTGGCTGCACAAGATGTAGCGTTAGTACCAGCAGAAGCATGTCCGCCTCCACCTGCTCCTTGATTGGCCCCTGTTCCTGTTCCACCTGAAGGATCTCCTCCTGTTCCACCAGGATTTCCTTGAGTACAAGGGGTTGGAGGAGTATTTCCTGCTCCTCCTTGGGCTGGATTATTACCTCCGCCTCCACCTGAACCTCCAGCTAAACCAGCGCCAGAAGAAGGCGCTCTTCCACCGCCTCCACCGCCAGCACTTGTTATTGTTGAAAAAACTGAATTATCTCCTGATCCTCCTAAAGTATCATCTGCGCCTGGAGCTGTACCTCCGCCGCCTACTGTAACTGGAATTGTCGATCCTTTAGTAACGGCAAAACTTTTTGTACCCACCGTTCTTAAACCACCAGCACCGCCGCCTCCACCTGCATAAGCAGCGGTATCTCCTTGACCGCCACCACCACCGCCAGCAACCACTAAATATTGAACATTATAAGTATGAACATTAGCTGCATCGTCATCAACGGTTGGTGTCCATCCTCTAGTCACATCGGCATAAACTACTTTCAATGCCAATCCATCAGTTCCATAACCAATCGTTGCCGAAGCTGAGCCTTGATAATTTAAACTATTTGAATTGACTGTTAATTGATTCGTTCCCCACGTTCTTTTATAATCTTTGAATTCTATTGTATCTCCTGCACTTGCTGTTGCTGGAAGTGTCGCTGTGACTCCGCCAGCACAGGTATTTACAAAATATCCTTTACCAGCTGAAGCACAAAAAGCAGTGCTTTTAATTGCTGCACACCAAGAGAGTGCCGCAAATCCTGTTGATGAAGCTCCACAGGCTAACGCAACAGTATCACCACTTTCACCTAAAGTAATTGTGGTTCCTGTTGCTCTTTTAATATTGTTTACTTTTATTTCACTGGCCATAATTTATCTATTGAAATTTATACCTAATTGCTACAAATCCTGGACCACCATTTCCACCATTATCAGTATAGCCACCACCTCGACCGCCACCACCACCGCCGCCCGTGTTTGTAGTTCCTACTTGACCCACACCTGGAGATGGAGGACCCCCTGGTCCGCCTCCGCCTGCTCCGCCAGTTCCTACTGTTCCTGTTCCAGCATAGCCTACTCCTCCACCGCCACCAGCAAAATATCTAGAAGTTGGACTCGGTCCAGGAGTTCCATAGCTTGGTGATGTAGGACCAAAAAAATCTCCTCCAATATTTGCGCCTTCCCCACCTACTCCTCCTATTGGGGGAGCACCAGTGGGATTTGGGGGTGCAGCACACTTGGCACCGCCACCGCCTCCGCCTCCAGAATTACTACTCGGGCCACATGGATAATTACTTCCAGGATTACCTTGAGCGGGAGATACACAAGGAACATTCCCTGCTCCTCCAGCTCCAGCGTTAGATCCGCCACCACCTGATCCGCCAGTTCCACCAGCTAAATTATTATATCCGCCAATTCCTCCACCAGCAGATGTTATTGTTGAATAAGTTGAAACGCCTCCAGCAGTTCCCGCGCCTCCAGAACATGGACCGCCCGTACCACCACCTCCCACTGTAACGGCTAGACATCCTACTGAGGCTGAAATACCTGTTGCAGCTGCGATAGGAGATTTAGTATATCCTCCTGATGGAGGACTTCCTTCTCTATAACCTCCAGCACCTGCTCCACCGCCAGAGTTCGAAGTACCATCACCGCCTCCGCCTCCACCGCCGACGATCAAATAATCTAATGTATCAGAACCACCAGGGTTTCCTACGGCTGATATACATAAATTGCCTGTTCCTGTAAAAATGTGAATTTTATAATCTCCATCTGTAATGGTAGTATTACCACCTGTAGCGGCAATAAATGATTCTTGACTCATACTGGCAGCGTTAGCTTGACTTGTTGTGATCCACCCTTGAGTGGTTCCTGTATAAATAATTTGTATGGCTCCTCTGTCTGCTTCTACTTTTGCATCACAAGTTGCTCCTTTAATTTTTTTAGTATTGGCACCCACAGTTAATGCATTACAATCAAAAGTTCCTGCAAAATCCACGAAGGCTATTTGGTCACCTACTGTAGGAGATGCTGGAAGTGTCGCTGTGAAAGCTGTTGATGTGGTATTAACTAAATATCCTTTTCCAGCTGCCGCACAAAATGCTCCAGTTTTAGCAGTTGTACACCATGTAATGGCACCAAAGCCACTTGCTGTTCCCGCATTGGATATTGTTGCTCCACATGCAATGGTTAATGTTGCACCACTTGGAACTGTAAAAGTATCACTGGAATCTCCTAGGGTTACATCGGTACCCGATCTTGGGCTAATTTTGTTTACTTTAATCTCTGACATATTTAATTCCTATCATTTTTTTCTATGCTACGAAAGTTCCATCTCCTGTAAAAACTCTTATTGTACTTGTACCACAAGTTGCATTAGCATCTCCACCTGATACTGCTGGACTTGCACAAGCTGTTGTGTATCTTAGAGTTACTATACCTGAACCACCCTGCAGACCACACTTATTGCTTATACTTCCTCCACCTCCTCCACCGCCAGTATTTATTACTCCAACATATCCAGGCCCAGATGGACTTTCTGCTGCACCATTACCACCACCACCAGCACCACCACTTGGAGCGCCACCTGGATAATTTCCTGCACCGCCCCCACCCGCAAAATATCTTCCTGGAGCGGGTCCTGTTGTTCCATAACTAGGTGCTAAAGGACCTAAATTTGTATAAGAAGAACCAATACCACCACATCCTTGAAGTGGTTGTAAACCTGCCACTCCTACTGCACTGGCACCTCCACCACCTCCACCTCTATCTGAAGCTGGAGCATTTTCTCCTTTTCCACCACCAAAACCTTGAGCCACTGGAGATATAGGAGGTGTATTACCTGCACCGCCGCATCCATCACCTTCACCAGCACCGCCACCACCTGAGCCACCATCTAAACCACACTTGCCTGGTGTGGATGCACCACCTGCTCCGCCTCCACCTGCTGATGTTATTGAACTAAAAACTGAATTTGTTCCAGTAGTTCCTGTAACTGCAGCGCAAGGTCCAGGAGCAGTGCCACCTGCTCCGCCTCCACCTATTTGTATTGGATATGAAGAACCTGATACTACTGAAAAAGAAGCAGCAGTTCTATAACCTCCTGCTCCACCACCTCCACCACCATTATCTGTTCCAGCACCGCCACCTCCACCACCAGCTACTACTAGATATTCTACATTATAGGTTTGAGGCACTTCATCACTTGTACCTTTGTCGAGCTGAGGAAGCCAACCTTGAGTTGCTCCTGAATAAATTATTTTAACAGTAGCTCCAGCCGTATCATAAACTGGATTAGGACAAGTCTGACCCTGAAATTTTAATGAACCTTGATCTAATGTAAGATTTTTACAAGCTGCACACCATGTCCTTGCATAATCTGTAAAATTGATTTGATCGCCAACACTTGCTGTTGCTGGAAGAGTTACGGTATATCCTCCACCACAAGTATTAATAAAATATCCTTTTCCTGCTGCTGCTGTGAATAATGCTGTTTTAATGGATGAACACCAAGTAATGGCTCCAAAGCCTGAAGATGCAGCACATGCTCCTAAAGCTATGGTTTCACCTGAACCTCCTAAAGTGACTGTTGTTCCACATTGAGGCCTAATTTCATTTACTTCAACTTTGCTCATACGATTACCAATGTTCCTGTTACAGTAATAGTGGCTGGAACTGAAACAGGTCCTGCTAAGACTCCATTTTCAATAGTTTGCGTTCCTGCTATTGCTGCTGATTGATTTAAAATAAAATCACTGGGTGCTTGATTACCCACGTATAAAATTCCGTTTGAAATACCTGTACTCATAGTTCTCCTTACGAACTAATAGTATCGATATAAGAACAAACTACATCCAAAGACGAAGCATCACTAGATACTCCTTTAATGGTGTCATTACTATCAATTACTACTTTAGCTCCTCCTTGAATTAATTCGATTGATCCTCCTGGCGGAATGCTCGCTGTTTTTGCGAGATAATAATTTGATGCACTTCTTACAATATAAATATCAACTGTAATGCTAGTTGCTAAAATATTACAGCATCTAATACCAATAACTGCATCATAATCCCCACCTGATAAAATAGTAAATGGAGCAGTTCCTTGTGCTCTATTTAATGTGTTTCTAAAATCTTGTGCCATAATTTTTTCCTATAATGCGACAGCCATTGCTAATGCAAAACCTGGTGTAGCTGCAGGTGAATTAGCTTTGGCATCTAGTTGTGTTTGAATTGAAGACGTTGCATCTAGATATCCTAATGTAGTGGAAGTAACAGATGAGGCTGATACCGCTCCACTCACATTGGATTCTAAAACACGTGACGCGGTCACGGTTGCCAGTTTAGATAATGCGATCGCTGCGGATGCATTAACTTCACTATTTGTAATATCTAAAGCTAATTTGGTTTGAGCAATAGCCGCTGAAGCATCAACACTAGTATTTGTAATAATACCACTGTTCGCTAAATCTCCTGAAGCATCTAAATAAAGAGCTTTCTCCGAAGGTAAAGTACAAAAAATTTCTTTTGCGCCTGCAGCGAAATCTACGGCGGCATCTGAATTAGAACTTTGTAAAACTGTAGTTCGAGTTAATGTTGAACTATCACCATTTAAAGTTCCTAGTCCTACTTCCCATTCGTTAGCACTATTTAATGAAATGGCATAGTACGTTGTATTACTATTTCCAATTCCAGCTGCGAAGGTTTGAAAACCATCGACGGCTCCCCCAAGAGTCACGGCTCCCGTGCCTGTTGTGGAAGTTGTTTCTCTTACTCTATCATTTATTGCTAATGCCATATTATGCTACCCGTAATATTCCATCTGCCGCTGTGGGGGATGGAAATTGAATTGTAAAATCTCCTGAAGTAGCGGACTTTGTGCCGCCAAAATCTAAAACTAAAACTAATTTATTACTATTGGTGTAATTATAAATCGCTGCTCCTACGGAAGATATAGTCACTGAAGAAAAAACTTCAGGATCAAAATCTACCACAGCGGTGTTAGCACTTGGAACTGTTACACCTGCGTTAGTCAATGCTTGTCCTCCTGCTGGATAACCTGATCCTCCCGCAGAACTACATTCATTGTCGCTACTATAAACAGTTGAAGAAGTTGTATAAGGTGGTCCTAACGTTGTATCGTATAAAGCAATATAAAAAGTATTGCCTCCCGATGATGCAAAGTTATGGGTTCCTTTTAAAAGCTCTGATTTAAACGCGTCTGGTATAATATTTGCCATATTTTATTTCTAATCCTGTGTTGGTGGTGGTGATTTAAGAGGCGTTCGAATAACTCCATCCTGATATTCGTCCCTGCGTCTACGACCTTGTTGTTCGATCGCATACGATTGTAAAGCTTGTTGATACGACTGCTGATAGTACTGTACCAGATTTTGCGGACCTTTCAAGTATCCATATGCTTCTAACAGAGTCGCATACAAAAGTAAATCCTGATATTTATTGCTTAAATAAGTGGTTGTCGAATCTGAAGCCGTAATGCTTGAGGGCTGTTTAATATAAGCTAAAGTAAGTTCATAAGCTGAATCAGGTGTAGGGGCTACAAGCCAATAACTAGCATCCCAATTAGCATAATAGACAGGTAATCCTGAGGCTGTTGAAGGAGTATCATAATACTCCGTTATAAAAGAAGTATCTTTTTTCTCTAAATAGACATGAACATTAGGAGTAACGTTGGAATTGGTTACTTGAGCATATCTAATAATTCTTAAATCAGTTGGAATTGTTACATATCTATTTCCAACCGTTAAAGTGGAAGTCGCATAGAATCTATTATCATCATTATCCGCTTCTCTATAAATTCGGTTTTCTGCGTTTTTAGTAATAGTACTACAAATAGCATCCGTTAAAACGGTATCATCTACTTCAGTGTAGCTTCTTAAATCTGTTTTTAAATTTGCAAATGTATATGCCATTATGGTCTATCTCCTACGGGTCCCGCAAAAGAAGGAAACCCTCCTCCACTTGTAGCACTAGTTGCTGCCGAAGCCAACACAAAAGTATATTGATTACTAACTGTTTTAGTTGAAGGTTGACCTGGATAATTTTCAGTAATTTCAACGATGGTAATACTATAAGAACCAAAGACTTTGTCTCCATCATTATGAGCCGTTGCTGTACTAGGTTGAGGCGTTAATCCATAGGTAGGTGCAGAAGATGCACGAGTTAAACCAGTTAAAGTATTGGTAGACTTACCCGTATATTTAATAACTTCACTTTGTGAGAAAACTGTTTCGGTAGTTGATCCAGCGGTAGGTTTAGTTTGAACATAGATATATCCTGAACTTGGAAAAGCAGAAGCATCTGTTAAAGTTAACGATGTGGCTGTTGCCGTAACGGCTCCATTCAAAGTGTTTTCTAATTCTAAAGTAGCAATAGGAACCCCTCCCACAAGATGTTGTACATCTCTAAATCTTACTGCATCTCCAGTTTTAAAATTATGACTCGGTTGAGTAACAGTAACAGTAGTTCCTACTTCGGTAGTAAAAGGATTGTTGGGTAAAATAGTAGGTGTTGGAAATGCTGTTCGAGCAGGTCTTACTTTACTAAGTGATATTGAATCCGCACTTAAAGTTTTAGGTCGTAGTTGAGGTTGTTTAGGTTCATATTCAGAAATATGAACAAAGGCTCCTGTCCATTCAGTAACCATTTCCCTCCAGGGAAATTGTAAACCTGAACGATCTGATATAGCGAGTGCATGTTTTCCTGATGCATATTTTGGCATTAGATATTTGGATAGTACGCTTTCGGTGTTATGTACGTACTCGCTGCTGATCCATCCTCCTGTAAAGCTCTTGCCAATTCATCTTCATACAATAATTTAAAGGGTTGTGTTTTATCCATTCTATATTTTTGTGACAAATAATAAGCTAATCCTGCCACCATGGCTGGAATAAAACGATAAGGAACAGGAGAGGCGTTTGAATACGTTCCTGCATCCTGAATTCTTGTAACAAAAAAGATATGTAAATTTTTAGCTGCATTACTCGCATCGGGAGTTGGATAGATAGTCATCGTCACTCGATCTATAAATCTTTGAACCCAGAAATTACTTGGAGTGCCTTCTGCTTCTTTATTAGCATAACCTGAATAAGTAGAACGATCCACTTTACCTAGAGCTGCATCCGATTGAGTGTTAGCTCCCATGTTCGTTCTTAATGAACATTGTTCAATGTCCGAGAAACCTGGAACATAATTAGTAACTGTTGCACCATCTGAGTGTGTGGCTGCTGTTGTGGAATGAGCTCCACGTGCTACGCCCGTTAATTCACTACCACTAAATCCTAAATAAGTAATATCTTCACTACCAATTCTAATAGTCCCCTGGTTGTTCATTCCAGTAATAGAAGTCATAGTGATTCCACTCGTAGCACTCGTACTACTAATGGCTCCATTTAAAGTAGTATTAAGTCCGTTAGATTTTTGTGTAGCAGCTGCCCCTGTAGTAGGCATATCAGATGGATATCTATAAAAAATAAATTCTTTCTCACCTTGAGTTAAAGTAAGATTTAAAGTTCCTACTTCCCAATAATGTAATCCTCGATTTCCCCATTCTTGAAAAAGAATGTTGAGAGATCGTCTTGCTGCTCTTAATTGATAACCTGAAACATTTGGAAAACCTACTCGTTCAAAAGCTTCTTCAACAATATCCGCAATTGTAAAAGTTTTTCCAAAAGTGTAATTATCGGAAGTCGTGTTAGGCAAAGTTTACCCCCTAACCGTAATAAACCGTTAGATGTGTTGTGACAACATTAGTTACTTTGATCTTCGTTTTACAATATAATCCCGTTCCAGGGAACTGAAGATATCCAAATATACCTGCTTGGTTAGTTGAATCACTTGTTGCAGGAGTATCAATAACCGCTACGGTTGTGGCATTATCTAATAAAGTAATTGTGCCTACAGCTACGTTTGCAGGTTGTGCAAACGAAACAGCTAAAATTCTTCCTGGGCCATCAAAGACAGTATATGTGTTCGCTGAAGTAATGTTGTACGACTTTATATCTACTGGATATGTACTCATAATTTAATTTCCTAATTTTCTAAGCTCCCGAAGGAGCTTAGAATAATTTATTAGTTAGTGTTGTTTATCTTTTGCAACCAAGTAATATTAAGCACTGCATTACCAGCAGCTACGGCTGCTCCAAAATTAGCAGTCATTACTAGCGCTTTATCTACTTCATATCCTGAAGCATCATCATCAGATACATTCATACAGTTCGTAGACTGTGCTGTAGATTGAAGAAAATACACAGGAATATGTCTAGAGCCTACGGCTTTAACATCGGTTCCTGAACTTGCTCCAGCAAAATAATCAAGATCATGAGTATTTGTAGTAGAGCCAGCTGCTTGCGCAACATTAGCTCCAAGCTGCATAAACGTGTTTTGATCAAACGCTGTAGTAACAATCAAATTAATATTTGTGATTCTAGAAAATGCTGGAATCACGATATTGTTAGCTAAGTTTTTAGCGACTGTAGTAGATGTTTGAGACAACGGATCTGAGTTGAACAATGATCTACATAAAACACTCACAGCATTTGTTGTAAGTATTCCTACTTCCAACGTACCAACTGTTCCTGCTCCATCAATATCAATTGCTGTTACAGTTTTATATGTTTTAGCTGAACTAACAACGCCAGTATTAGCCATTGTTAAGTCTTCAGTTTGTGTATAACCAAAAACATCAGTTCCAGTAATACTTGCTGTAAGAGCAGAGTCATTAGCAGATGATGTTAGTGTGATCATAGATGCCGCTTCAAAACCACCCACAGACGTGATGCCTGGGACATTTTGAGTAGTATCTACAAATGTAACAGAAGTTGTTGCAGCTCCATTGGAACCAGTAACAGCTAACTTGTTAGCATCGGTTGCATAAGCAAAACTATCAGAATCAAATGGAAAACTCGCCGTGTTCGTTATGAACGCAGTGTCTCTAACATTTGTTCCAATAGTTGTACCTGTGTTAACTTGTATCGGTCCTGTTGTAATAGGTCCCGAAAAGTTTGTTTTTGCCATAATTATAATCCTCCTAGTTAATGTAGATCTAGTCTCTAGGCCGTCGACTATACGCGTCTAGATCTAATTAATAATTGTATAGTAATTCATCTATACCCCAAATTTAAATTTGGCGCAAGTGATCTTGTAGTGAAAAGTTGATTTTTGATAGCGCTTAAGTGGCTATCGAAACTTCGGCCTTAGAGTCGTTTATTTTGGTTTGAAGAGTTGCTTCTTCAAACTCTTTGGCAATGATCTGCTTTATAACATCCTGGATTTGTTTATTGATCTCAATCATCCGAATATTATGCTTGCCATCCTTCAGGTGCTCGTTTTGCCACTCTAGTTCCAAGGACCGTTTCGTAATGTATAGGTCTTCCGTCATTTATAACTTCCTCATAAGTTATCCATTTACCACGGGTAAATCCATCTTTCTCCAGTTTTACCTCATTTTGTCCTAGTTTGTCAAGGACTGATTTTTCAATTCCTGCAATACTATCTTCTGCCAATACATAAAAATCAGCATAATAGCCTTCATAGTGGATCTGTATTCGGAAGTTTTTCATAGGTCTAATTTCTCACTGTATAAACGAAATGAGGCCGTTTTGAGGCGGCCTCATCTCTAATGTTATTACGCTCCTGGTGAAGCGAAAATACCTCTAGGGTCAGAACATCCGAAGACGTATCTTTCTCTAGCTTTGTATCTTACATTCCCAGTATCGAAGTCGCCTTCCATTGCAGTTGTCAATGGTGCACGATTGAACATTTTCATACCATTAGGTACGTCTGTAATGATGTAAAATGCATCAGTATCAGTTAAGAAATTATTCACTCGATATCCTTGAGGAATCATTCCCATAGATTTGATTGCATTAATGTCATTATCAGCTGTTCCCACTCTGCCTTGAGATTTAAATAATCTTTCAGCAGTAAATTGAAGCTCAGAAGGAATTATCATTTTAACTCCTCTAGCCGCAATTTTAAGACCTCTTTCGTCAGTCATTGCAGCGATGTCTATTAAAGACTGCTCCAATGATGTTTCGTTAAGATCTGCAGCAGTTGACAAGGTATTACTAAATGTACCTGCAACTGTTGGGTGAGCCGTACTAAATAAAGTTACAGCGTCTCCAGTTTTAAAGCTACCAGATGGTAGACCATTAATTAATGGATTGACTGCTTTTACTTCTTTAGCATTACTCATAGATCTTGCTAAAGCTTTTGTATAACGAGAAGCAATTCTATCGTAGAGGTTATCTTCGATAGCTTCTTCTGTTATCGCAAATGCTAGAGCGATAGTCTCATTAGTGTAACGTGCTGTAAAAGTTTCTTGGGCTTCGTCATAAGCTATGCCTTGACCCTCAGCTTTTACATCGGCGTTCGCGAATCCTGATAACATTACTTCCTCTTCGAAAGCTCTGTCAGAAGACTCGGTCGTATAGATTTCAGCATGTTGATTTTCATACCGCTTGTATTCCAGCCCAAATAGTGCATTAAGGCCAGGTTCTAGTTCTTTAACTAGTTGTGCTCGTGATATTGCCATAGTCTATATGCTCCTATTATGCCATTGTAACGCCATTATTATACTGGTTAAGATTCTGAACAACTACTACAGAACAATTAATTGCTGTAATGTCGCTATTTTCAGGATCTTCGGCTATTCTTACCGTTCTCCAAGTATTAGCTGTGGCGTCACCGCCAGCTAGTAACATCATGTTTGAAGATTGACCACTTTGGGTTGAACCCGTAGTAGTCGACATTCCAAACGTTGCACCCATATTTGCTATAGGTATCGCTGTATCGAAAGACGTAACAAAAAGTTGATACGGATTGTCGATAACAAACGCTGTGATGTTTTCACTGTTGGCTGGAGTAACTTGCGAGTAGTAATTCTGCCAAGTTGGCTTTTCTGTTGTAGCCGCATTGTAGAATACACCATTCAACACACCGATGACAGTATCAGTTATATTAGCCTGCGCTGTAATTATAAAACCAGCAGACTGTTTAACAGCCGTACCGTTGTATAAAGAAGTCGCATAATTGGCTTCTATGTAGTATTTGCCTTGTCCTTGGGTAGCTGGGGTTGAACCCAACGCACCTTGAGAAATAAGACCAAATCCTACTGTATTTCTATTTGCCATAGTTGTTTGTTACTCCTATGTTTACAGTTTTATCTGTAAACGGTTAATTAAAATCGATGATAGGGAATTGGTTGTTATCCCGAGAAAACTAGGTTTTCTTTGTACCACCGAAGGTTACACGAGACTGCCTTTCAATATTGATAGGCATCCTCTTATCCTGCTCCTTCATAAGATCGTTTTCTACTGCTTCGTTTCTAGCTTCATGTTGTCTTTTCATGTAAGCATCACGTTGCTGCGCAATCTCTTCTGGAACCTTTGCAAGCAAAAGGCCACCGACCCCTATTACCCCCTTGTATCGACCTTCGTCGACGATTGGATAATCTGAAGCATTTTCAATTTCTTCGGCACGAACTAATTCATATCCTTCTCTTAAACGTCCAGATATATTTTTCGTATCTTGAAATCCCATTGATTCAGCTCTGATCCATCTGTACCTGAATCCTTCAGGCGCAGGAGGTGCATCTAGAGATGATGGAGGAACCCACACTTTTGGTCTATCAGATTTTGACCGTGTTTGGCTCGCACGAGGTGTCTTTGTATCTTCTTTTTTCATACGCTTATACTACTCCCTTCGTGTTTTTTAATTGTTTTGCGTAGTCTTCGAGTGGCACTCCTAATTTTTTCGCAATAGCGACCTGTGAAGAAGTGAGTCTCACAGTTTTGCGACCAGGCTTCACGCTTCTTTTTGCAGAAGCGACCGTCTGAACGGGCTCGGTCGTATACTTATTATCACTCTTATCAAATTTATGCGGAAAGTCAACACGAATTCTTTTATCTACTTCAGCATAATATTCATCAGACTTAGGATCAAAACCTTCTTTGTCCACTAAATCTTTATGAATTTCGAACGCAGTAAATGTCATGGCTCGATTTTGACCAAACCATGTGTTTCTTGAAGCCCAAGCATCAGCCTGTGGATCAGAAGCAGGAAGCTGAGAAGATGGTTGTTGAGGTGCTCTTACATCAGCAGGTCTTGCTGGTGCTTCTTCTCGTACCTCTTTGCTTTGTTCTAATCTAGCATTATCAAATGCTAAAGTAGCAATCCGTTTATTAGCGTCAACTTGTGCCTTAGCGTCTCCAGATTCAATAGCTCGAGCCAATTCTTTTTGGGCCGAGTCCATTCCTTCTTTGACGCTCGATTCAAACTTTTTCATATAGTCTGAGTCAGTTCTCTCAAAACGTCTTTCCAACGTCTTACGACTTTCATCAGCCGCTCGTGCGTATTCCGTCGCTGCATCGCGCTGTCTTTCAGCTTCACGCATCTTACGCGTTAGTTTAGAAATACGAGACTGAACCCCCTTACTATATTCTTCAAGTTGTTCATCGTCTTTTTTTTGTTCTTTTTTAATTTCTTTAACGGTTTCTGTTTCTTCTACATTGGCTTGTGGTTCTTGATCCGTCTTGGATTCTTCAATCTCTACGACTGAGTCCTCTTTTACTTTTTCTTCAGCAACATCAACCTCGGCCCCTGGGCCAGACGTATCAATGTCGACTGTTTTCTTACTTTTTTCTTCTGGCATAGTTTTCTCCTTCTATGTTAATATTCATGCAAGAGATCCTGTGGACTCTTGATGGTTGCTAAAATCTCATCATCATTTAGCATACGTATTTCCCCACCTTCAATCTTAATTCTGGATCCAGCATATCGGGCAAACATTACCCAATCTCCCTTCTTGCACCACGGACCGTCAGGATAACGTTCCTTGTCCTGGTAACATTGTGGACCCATTGCCAAAACTAGACCGCATTGCGAAGCTACTTGTTGTTTTTCAATTGTAGAATCCGCTAATACTAATCCACCTTTGGTTTTATCCTTCATTCGATAGGGTAAAACTAAAAGTCGCCAACCTGTCGGTTTTGGTAGATCTTCGTCTTGACGCTTATACTTTTCTTCTAATGCTGGTTTATGTTTTGGTAGGTTTGATGTCGATGACTGTTCCTTCACTTTTTTGCTCCTTGTTATCCAGCAGGTTAGAGAGTTCCTGTCGTGTTGCCTCTAAGGCGTTAATCTGTCCTATTATATACTTATAAGACTCCATGTTGTCAACCCCACCTGAGGTAATAGATATAGATAAATCTTCAATCCGTTTTGTTAAAAAACGATTAAGGTGTACAATAGCACTTTCTAAATTCATTAATCCTTTCTTAGGGTTTTATTTTATCTCCGTAAAATTCTTCTAAACTCTTATTGGAGACTTTAACATCTCCCAGTTTACTATCCATATAACTTCCAATATAAGGAGTATTGACTCCTGGTGGAGTATCTTGTTTTGCAAACCAAGCATTTTTTGCTCTGTTCTTATTTTTAAATTGAGTTTTAATTCTGGTAGCCATTAGCCTTTAGCTTTTCTTTTAGCAGCTATTTTCTTGAATGTCTTTGCTAACGCTTTCGCTCTACCTGTACAGCCTGGTTTTGTAATCGGTGTACATTTTCCTTTAGTTCCTCTTTTTTTAATAGAAGCACTAACCTTTTGCATCCATTTTTTATCTTTTTTAGCTTTACCGCCTTTTTTATAACCTTTGTTTAATTCTGAATGAACCCTGCTTATTTCAGCTCTTCTATTTCGATTAGATGGTTCAGCTTCAACACGACCTAATTCTTCTAATAGGTTCGTACGTCCACCACCAAATTTTTTAACTCTTCCACCAGTCTTATAACCACGATTCAATTCTGAATGAACTCTGGATATTTCAGCTCTACGATTTCTGTTTGATGGTTCAGCTTCAACACGACCTAGTTCTTCTAATAGGTTTGTACGTCCACCGCCCATTTTTCTTGTTCTTGCAGGTTTTTTTCTTTTAAAGTCTTCAGGAAATGCTGCTTTAACTTCTTCATAATGTTTTCTAACATCTTTTTTTGTAAGTCTATTTCCTCTTTGTGCTATATCGCCCATTAGTTTCTACTCCTATTTAGCATGATATCTACCAGTTCCTTTACCTTTGTAATCTTTAAATTCTTCAGCTTGCTTAGTAGCCTCCATGTCTTTTAATGTTTTCTTACCTTCTTTAATTTGTTTTTCAGCTTTAGAAACTTTGTCAATACGTTTAACATGGAAATGAGTTTTAACTTGTCCAACTCTCTCTTCAGGAGTTCCTCTCACATAACTAGGTATTTTACCTGAGAAAGGTTTAACACTTTTAATGTCAGGTCCTCTTTCACCTTTAGCTATTCTTTTAGCACGTTGTCTTGACTTATAAGCCTTTAAGGCTTTTCCAAAGCCTCTTTTAGCTATTCCAACTACTCCCATAATTATCCTTTGTCGATTTTATTTTTTCGACCAAATTTTGCTTTACGCTTGCCCCATTTGCCATAAGATTCATCTCTACGTGCTTTCATAGATTGTTTCTTAGTAGATTCTTTTCCAGTTCTCATACCAAGAGATTCATCCTCACGCGCTTTGTAGCCTTGTTTCTTAACACGACCACCTTTTTTCATACCGCTTGAGTATGGGAATCTTACATTACTGCGTACACCGTTTTGTCTCATAATGTTTCCTTTTTATTATAGTTAAACAATAATGGCAACTTATTTCTTAGACTTAGGTCCGCCATTTCTAAAGACCTGAGTACCCTTTATTCCAAAAATGCTCGCTACGACGGTAATCCACAAAGTTTGGAACCATATCGGCAGTGTGCCAAAATGATGAAAGAAGAGTTCTATCTTAGCCATCATTTCAGGATCCTCACTGAAGACCCCCCAGGCGAGGACAATGATCGGCGCCGAAATTATCACGAGGACGAATTCGTCCTTATAATCGTTCTGTCGGGCTTCCAATAATTTGCCCTGGTAAGATTCCTCACCACGGGCTTGTCGCTCCGCATGCATCAATTGTGCATCGGACATCGCCATTTTTGTTCGTTGTTTATTTGCGTAGACTTTAGCTCCTGCTTGCAGGGCCATCTTCGCTAATCCAAACCAAGCCATAATATCTCCTTCAAAAAGTAGGACTTACGCGCGTCGCGCGCAGTTTTACCACCAACTTACTTCTGATTTTTTATCTTTTAACATTCTACGTTGGCCTCCAACTTTATTCTTAGTTGGAATCTCCTCAGGAATTTTAATCTCAACACCACCTTTTAACAGGCCGTCCTTATTCAGGAACTGTTTTTGATTAACTCCTTTGTAGAAAGGTTCTTTATCTTTTGCCATGGGTCCTCCTATTTTTTTAATCCTTTTATAAGTTTGAACACTTCTTTAGATTTTACATTTCTATCAGTTACACCATGCTTCAAACCCTTTAAACCTTCTTTAACAATGTCTTTACCTTTTTGCTTCATACCCGACTTGTCAAAAAATTTATCGTGGATCTTTTTAAGATCAACATCTGATTTTTTGCCCATTTGAATAGACGCTTTTCTTTTTAAAGCTCTTCCAAATCCTCTTAATGCTTTTCCTACTATGCTTGCCATTATCTTTTAGGTCCTTTTAATGTTTTAACATCTTTACGCTTTATTGCGTCAGATTTCAACTTAACTCCTGCGGATAAATAAGCTTTATCCATGGTTGTATCGGCTCTTAGTTCAGCCAGTTCTTCGTTTTGTTCTAATTTATCATCTGCAACGTCTTTAGCTTGAACTAATTTAGCCTGGTCAATATTGACTCTTGCTTCATCATACTCTTTTTTACGGTGCTGGTCCATAGCTTTTAAATCAACTTCTCTAGCTTTTAATTTAAGCAACGGATCATGGTCGAATTGAGAAGTAATTTGTTTTTCTTCCTTCATGAATTCTTCAGTCATTTCAGCAATAAGAACCGCTTTCCTTGCTTCTATCGTTTGTTGGATCTGTTGTAACTGCTGAGCAGCCTGTGGATTCATAGGCGCTTGTTGTTGTAATTGTTGAAGCATCATCATTTCCTGACTGAACTCGACTTGAATTTGTTCCATAGCCATTAAGCTAATATGCTCTAAAATATTCTTCTGTAAAGCTCCCATAATCGGTGGATTGTTTCTCACCAAATTGGTTGCCATAAAATTTAAGTGAGCACTAATATGCGCTCTATGATCTTGTCCTGGAAACGCTTGGAAAGGTTTACCTGCCAACGCATCGATGTTTTCTAAAGACGGATCTTTAGGAGCATTCGGTGCAGGCGGTGGTAAAACTTGATCTATGTTCTTAACCCCTAAGGCTTCATACATTTTTCGATACGATTGATACAGATTATGCATCTTAGGATTAGACATTGCTAATTGAAGCTCGGTTTGAGCTAAAGTAATTCTCTGTGTCATTGAGAAGATATTAGGATCCGCTACGGGTAAGATATCGATTCGATCATCAAAGTCGATTTGCTTAATCGTTCGTGCACCTCCCACAACATCATAAGGATATTCAGGGGGTAGATACGTTGAAATAATTTTAGATAGGAGTTTAAATTCTTCCTTCATGGAAAAATAGAGTCTTTTATGAATAGCGGACATAACTTTAGATCCTCTTTCTAAAAGAGCCATCGTTGTTCCCACCGCTGCTTGTTGAGAACCTTCTCCAACTTGTAATTCTGATATGGCAGCAAATCGTTGACCTGCTTGAACCACAATCCCCATCAACTGTAATAACGTTGCTGACGGTTCTTTATAAGGTAAAGGATAGAAGGCATCTTTTAATGATCCTCCAGGCGCGTCTACATCTTTAAACTCTCCTGGTTGAATCGGAGACGCTTCATCTTTTACTCTGACCCCACGTTGCTTAAAGCCCGCAGGCAAATTCGATAGTGTCCCAGCATCTAGTAATTGGCGGAGAGCGACCGTTGCAGTACGGCTCAATCCGCCAATCATGTGTATGAGTCCAAAGCCATAGAATCCTAGTCCAGGCAGAAATTTAAAATGGACAAAGTATTGAATTCTTTGTTTCTTTGGGTCATTGGGCGCAAAGTTCCTTCTTATCGAAAGAACCTTAGTGCTGCTTTCATCGACTGTAACGATGTACGGCAGCTTGATGCCAGTCGGTTGCCCGTCTGGACCAATATCTTCGAAGCCTTCTAGATCTAAATCTACATGGCATTCTAATAGGGTATAAATATTTGGATTACGTCCTGTACGTTTCGTGCCTTCTAACTCTCTTTCTTTTTCTTTTAATTCGTCCTGCATCAACACGCCAGGTTTCGCGAGTTCAATATCGCTATAGAATCCTGCAACCTGTTGTTTTCTTACTTCGTTTTCTGGAATTTTAATAACATGGGTAATCGATTCTGCATCAGCTAAAGAAGTTGCGGTATAAGGAACTACGACATCATCAGCGGGTACAAATTTTGAAACGGCTCGTTGTAAGAGATCATCATAGTAAACTTTTTTAAATGTGGATCCTGCTAATGGTAAATGGAATAACATCGAATCAAATTCGGGTTCATACTCTTTCATCTGATCCATGATTTGATAATTCATAAAATCTTTAACTCTTTCCGCTTGTTGAGTCTTGCCTGGATTGGGTGCTCCCATAACCTGAGTTCTAACAGGACCATCGGCTGGCATGAGTTCTTTATAAGCGGTTGCTTGAAATTGGGTGACAGCTTCTGCGAGTACGGGGTGCGTGGCTCCTGAAGCGCCTTGAAAAGGTTCGGTTCTATTTTCGTATTTAAATCCTAAAAGATCTAAACCCTGCGTATAGGTTTGTTCCCATTCTTTTCTGGAAGTTTTATTATCCTGGTATTGAAAACGAAGATCACTTCCAATCGGATCAGTAACCTCCGAGGGTAATAAATCTGCTAGGTTATCGAAATGAGATTCGGTTCCTGGAATGTTTAAATTTGCGCTTGGATCAAAATCAATGGTTGCTCCACCATCCTCTTCTGAGGTGACTTCGATTGGTCCTTTTAATGGAACATCCGCAATATTAACATCGGTCACTTCCTCTGCGCCGCCAGGAAGTATATCTTTAATATTCGGGAGTCCTTTTTCTATATCTGCCATATATTATCCCGTGAGTTTTTTAACACGATTGAATTGAGAAGACAAGCCTCCTCCTTGTGGCATGGGTCCTGATTCAGGGGGAATGGCCCACGGACGACGGATCCCTGCGATTCCGCCACCTGCACGGTCTTCCCTTTTTTCCAGTCCAAGATATGGTTGTTCTTCAATCATTGTTTCATAAGCTTGACCTGTAAGAGGTTGATCTATATCAAAACCTCTTGCGATATTGTAACGATATAATTCTCCAGGTGCGCCTCTTTTTTGCATGTCTATAATTCGTTCCTTTTCTTTCATGCCTTCAGTTTTCCAACCTCCCCACTTAGGTAATGGAGAAAGTGGATTGACAACATCAAATGCATATTTTGGATAAGTATAAACTCCAGCTAGAGCGTTTTGTATAACGTCTCCAACAGGGCCTGCTTCCACATCAACTTGCGTACTTTTTGTTTTTGCAGATTTTATACGTTCTTCCTTTAATTTATTAATTGCAGCTGTCTGTAACTCTATAAAAGATCTATTAATATCATCATCCGTAAAAATCAAACTTCCTTTAGATCGTTTAGCATTGGTTGCATAAGTATTAAAAAGATTAGTTCCAATTTCAATTTCTTTGTTTAAATTAGATTCCATTCTCTTATTTAAATCTTCAAAACTCTTTATTTGTCTCTGAATAGAAGGATTACTAACATCTTTTTCTTTAAGATCTTCGATAGCCCCTAAATTATTATTTATCTTTTTATTAAAATCATTAATTTTATTTTGACTTTTATTTACCTGAATAAGACTTCTCAATACTTTAGGATCAAATCCAGCTTCTTCCGCTGCCTTTAAAATATTCTCAATAGTCTTTCTTTCTCCTCCTTTATAAATGTCCAATGATGCAGTTTGAAAAGCTCTTTGTAATGATTCTCCTGGTTCTATTCCTTTGCCAAGATTATTTATAAAATCCAAAGCAACGAAAGCTGCTTCAAATTCAACTCCAATTTTACGAGCCAAACTTCCTGCTTTTCTAGCTAAAGGATGATTAAAAAGTTCTTCAGCTACTGCTGCTGCAGAATATTTTCTAGGGGAATAAGGAATTTGTTGACCTGTTTTTGTAAAAAACTCTTTAGCTTCTTTATGAAGAGGAACTGTTTTCTTTCCAATCCAGTTTCCTTGTTTATCAAACACCAAAGTATCTTCAGCAAACTTCAATTCATTTTTTACTAAGTCCTCTAAATTTGTTTGTTTATATTTAACTCTTTCCAGATACTTAGCTTTATCCGCTTCAGGAACCCAAAAGTTAATTGTACCCGCTGCTTGATTAATCCGTCTTGGAAGAATTTGAATATTTCCAAAAGGATTATTTTTAATACTTCCAAAATGATCAAGTTCGTATGGAAATCTTTTATAGCTATAACCACTGGCTCGATTGTAAGTTTCTTTCATCAGTTGATCAAAGGTTGTCCATTTGCCTGCTTTTGGGTGGCCTTTAGGATATTGAACCTCTTTGTATCTTAACTTGTCCAATTCATCCACCTGCTTAAAATATTCTTCAAAAAGAGGATCTTTTCTTCCCCCTAATTGAAGATCCACATAATTTTTATTAGCTATGTCTCCTCCTAAACCATATACTTTTTTTCCAAAAGCAACTTTGTTGTTGGGTCGTGATTTAAATGAGACTCCATCCCATGAAGTTAAATCTCCTAAATTTGTTAAACGTTCTCCATCCTTATAAAATTGAATTAAATCCCCACCTTGACTAAAGTGACGGGCAGCTAGATCCATTAATTGATCTTCTATAGCCCTGGTTCTTTTGAAAAAAGTTCCACTTTGCACGGCTCTGTTCACATCACCAATGGTCCAGTTTTTTCCTTTAACCTTTTTCATGAAAGCCGCACGACTCAAACGAGTCATCATGGGTTTCATGTCTTTAAAATTTTTATAATTATTAAGAGACCGATCAACGATTTTTCTATCAACACCAAATTCTTCGGTTATCCTAATTTTAGGAGACAACACATCGTCCGCGGGTTTGTCAAAATCCATGAACATGTCATCAAAGTAGTTTTGTATTTTCTTTTCGGTTGGAAGGTATCGGTTAAAAATTTCAACTAACTCCTCTTGTCCTCCTGCAGATCCAGGAACTCTTTTTAACCCTAATTTATCAATAATCTTTTGTTTAGAAATATGTTTATTCATAGCATTCGCTTCATCTATTAAATCCGAAGCAAGACCTATTCGAACCTCTCTAAGAAGCTTACGTTGAGGAAAGTCGCTGGCTCCCACATGAAAATCATAAGTATTTGCACTAAATGTTTTTCCTGTTTTCTTTTTATACCAGTTATGAAAATCAGAAATCTCCGAGAGATCTTTCTTCTTTACAGCATCTGTGATCAATTCATTATATTCGCTGACCGCATTCTTCATTTGAAGCGTTTCTTTTGAAAATGTTTTAGTGGAAGCTTTTGATTCGGCATACCCCTGTCTCCCTGGTCCAGGTTGCACGAGCTGTCCTTTTCGATAATCTTCACGCGTGCTCCACGGTCCTGTTCTATAATATTCTATTTCACGATCGGAGAGATCATCCCACTCTGGCGGTATTGTGCCTGCTTGAGTTCCCATGCTCCCACGGAACGCGAGTCTCCGTTCATAGCGCGTTGAATCTTGTGACCACTCTTTCAGGTCCTCGAGTTGTTGAATTATACTCATTATTCTCCTAATGCGTAAGCCAGTCCGCCTGATGCATAATCCTCATAGTCAGGTAAACTATCATCCCAATCCGCTTCCCAAACTTGTTTTGCAGGTTTTGAGTCTTTGGTTACTTTGCCTGTAGCAAATTCTTCGAGTTCCCTAAAATCCGAACCATGCTCGCCATAATTGTTAAAACTAGATTCTTCAAATTTTATATTCTCTGGATGTCCCCCAGTAAATTCAGCTTCTTCCACAACAAACTCATCAGGCTCTTTTTGACCCTTCATTTTACCTTCTTCAATAATTTCACCTTTTTTCAAATGGATTGATGTTGGTTGACCATGATAACCATCAGACCAACCATGTTTACCTTGCCCAATATGAACCATGGTATCCCCTGTAGTTATATCATGTTCAACATAAACAGGCGTGTCACTTTTAGGTAGTTTGGTTTCAGCCACAATCACTCTTTCCTTAGGAGCATGAGTAGGCGTTAAATCTTTTCCTTCTTTTAAAACTTTTTGAACAAACGCTGGAAACCAAGCTGGCATTCCCGTTCCCGATCCTGCTGTGGCAACGGTTTCTGCAACTTTAGGAATAGCTTTAGGGGCAACCTTAGTCACACCTTTCCCTACAAACGGAAGTGCCGCTGCTCCTGCCATCAATTTCATAAAAGCTCGTCTGCTCATACCTCCTAAACCAAAACCAATTCTTCCGCCTTCAGCGGCCATAGGTCTGGGCATTCCGCCAGGTCCTTGTTGCATTTGGGGTCCCATCCAGGGACTTTGTTGCATTTGATTTGAAGCTACTATCGTTCCGCCAGGTATGCCTGCGGGTTGAGGAGATGGCATAGGCATTTGAAGTCCTTGCATCCCAGGGTGAGACATACCATACGTAATCGCAGGTAAACCTGCTCTGCCGCCTCCTGAATATGAAACTCTTCCACCTTCGGCATGAAGTTTTCTTCCTTTTTTCTGAAGCATGCCCATATAAAGGTCTATGGCTTTTAATCCTTCTTTGGATTCTTCTAATTGTTTTTTACCTTCTCGAGTAAATTGATCGGTTATTCTTTTAGCCATATCCTGCTGTTTCTTTTTATCCCTCAAAGGGCCAAATGCTTTATTAAATTCTTGATTAGCGTTTTTTATTGTATGATCCGCTGATTCAATCATAGCCTCGGCATGCCTTTTTGACTCTTCTAATTTTTCTTTAAGAATTCTAGCTTTTATGTTTTTAAACTCTTTGTTAAATTCTTCAAACTTCGGTGGACCTCTCCCTGTACCACGAGAGGCAAATTCACCAAAAGGAGATTCCGATATCTCTTTCAGCTCTTTTAAACTCAATTCTGTTCCTAAATTTCTTTTTGTCATTTCTCTAACATTAAAGGATGTTGCTTCAGGTTTATAAGGAGGGCCTCCGACACCCCAAGTTTTGTTCGCGCGCCACGCATCCATAATCGCTTTTAACGCTCGACCTCCAAAAGGAAATCCTGCACGGATAATTCCACCTTCCGCTTTCTTGAGCGTATCCCAAGGTAAATTCGCAGCAGACTGAGCCGCTTGAACGGCTTCTTCATAACTGAGTCCTTCGGCTATATACATTTGGACTAAAGCGTCGTGATCGACAGGTCCTCCTGATTGATTCGGTAATCGGTCTTTAGGATCAAACATTTGTAATTCTATTTTTTGGTCTAGATCAGTTAGATTTTTTTCAGCTATCTTCTTTGCACGGTTTATCTGTAAATCTTGTTGAACACGCTTTAGGGCACTATTATAAATCTCTGTTTGCTGAACTTGAGAAAAATCATCGAGTGATCCTTTTCCTAGCTGCTCGGCTATAGAATCTGCAAGAACATCGGCATCATATTTATAATCACCTGATGCAGGTTTTTGATAAAAAACTTCGTCATAAGCTTTAGCAAGTACATCATCCGATACGAGTGGATCGGTTTTTGTCATTACTTCAAAATCGGATTTTAAGGCATCATCAATTCCAGAAACTTCTGGAACAGTTTTTTTAACTTTAGCTTGAGCCGCTGCAAACGCTTCATTTGGATTAACATCGAAATATACTTCCAGACCTTCCGTATTTCCACTTTTTTGAAATTCCCTTACTTTTTTAGTCAGATTGTCGTGTTGAACGATTCTCTGTTTCTGATCGAGACCTTTCCATTTTCCTTTTCCTTGTCGAATGTCATTCGATGCTTTGATGAATAATCGTTCTATGAATTTAAACAAAGCGCCACCTCCGCCTGCCATTGGGATTCTATCATCGTAAAAATCGGCTGAATAGCTCGGTTCGCCAACTAAAGGCGCAATTCCGCCGCCTGCAAATTCGGGAATATCGTCGTTTTTTCCGAATTTTCGCTTAAAATCTTCAACTGCCTGTTTATTTTCTCTTTTTATGCGTAAAATGTCTTCTTCTGCGTCTCTAAATAAAATATGACGGTCTTTTTTCGTTTTTAAAGTCTCTGGAAGCGTTTTTGGCGCTTTTCCGACCTGAATATCGCCTTTGTGCATCATCGCTTTAACAGCGGGAGTGGTTCTTCGCCCTTTTGGAAAGGGAATAATGTTGCCTCTATTCTGTAAAATGCCTGTTGTGGGTAAATCTTTGGAAAAATCCCAAATTCTATCGCCTTTTGGGCCTCCCTGACTAATGTGAGGTCCTGTCATTAAATCTTCTATCGTGGTTTTTGATGAAATACTCGGAAGTCCTGTAATCGGGTCTCCGCCTTCTTTCCTCGCGAGCTCCATAGCCTGTCTTCTGAGCTTAGACCATTCGTTCGGGGTCATTGGAGCACGGCCCCTGGTCAAGAAAAAGTTCTGAAGCAGCTTTTGAAATATTTTAGCGTACATTAATAATACTCATATTTTCTGGGCGATGTTTTTGGATCGATGTAATCTTCAGGATGTCTAATTAAACCTCCCTGTCTAAAACGCATGACAGCTTGAGTCATGGAGTCGACCAAGTCGTCATGATCCCCGTAGGGGAAGGCAGCGCACTCTTCGATTACTTCTTCTGCAAATTTCTGATCTGGCGCCCATATCATCCCAGATTCGAAAAGCGGTGCGACTGAATTTACTCTTACATGCTTATCATTTCCTTTGCTTGGAGTAAAGTTAATAACGGGAATATCCATTTGTCTTAATTCATAGGTTAACGGTAAACCAGAAGCCTTGGCTTCAATAATCACGGTCTCGGGTTGCCAGTATTTGTATTGTTGTAAGGCTCTTCTCCTTAATTCAGGGAATTCATACCTTCCTTTAATAGCATCTAACAGTATTAGATTTAAAGGACTATCAGGATCAGGATAAAACATACCCCAGGTCGTAATAGCACTAAAGTCTGCGGATTCTTTTTTAAGAAAAGCTGTATCATAGCTTTGAATAACATGTTGAAGGGGAGGAATATAATCATCCGTGTATTTACGCCACCATTCTCTTTTGATTAAAGCTCCTTCGTCCGACGTTGGAGACTGCATCCATTGCGCATTCCATTTCTTAACGGGCAACGTTGCTTTTACTTTTTCTAATTCTTCCTGGTTCCAGTATTCAGGCCAGACTGGTCCGTGGTCCATGAGTGCTGGAAATTCGATCACGTCCCACTGATCACCCTTCACTTCTTTCTGTTGTTTTAATAACATGGCTGTTAAATCTTTAGTCGACCATCTTGTCATAACCAGCACGATACTTGCACCAGGCTGCAAACGTTGACGAGGACCTGACGTGTACCATTCATACGCATTTTCCAAGGAGGTCTCTGACATCGCATCCTGTTCCGAATGAGGATCATCAATAATTAATAAATCAGCACCCCGTCCAGTGATCGCGCCACCGACTCCAGCAGCGAAGTATTCGCCGCCTTGTGCTGTCTCCCACCTCCCAGCGGCTTTACTATCTTCCTGTAATCTTGTTTGAAAAATTTTAGAATATTCTTCACTATCGATTAAGTGTTTAGCCTTACGACCAAACTTAATAGCCAGCTCACCAGTGTGGGTTGCTTGAATGATTTTTAATTTTGGATTACGGCCCACCATCCACGCGGGCAGCAAATAAGATGCAAATTCTGATTTTGTATGACGGGGTGGCATATTAATGATTAGCCGCTTTAACTCCCCTGTAGATAATTTATTAAATTTTTCTGCAACAAGTCTATGATGGGACCCCTCTATAAATTCAGGCCATACACACTTTACAAAAGACAGAAAGTCATTTTTAGCTTTGTTCTGTATCTTTTTTTCTGCGTGCAGGACTTGGAGTTGTTTATAGGTCCTTCGGACATCCGCAGGTAATTTTGAAATATTTACAGTATTTAAGTCCATATGGTACCAAAATGTTTTTAACCCCCCTGCCTCTCTAAATCAAGCTCTAAAGTAAAAAGCAGTGGGACCCCTTTTTCTTTTAAGGGGGGTGGGTGGGCCCAGCGGTTTCAAGCATTGGGGTTAGGTTTGGGTCCTACTTATGTGGGGGGTTGGACCGCGCGCCGCGCAGCGGCGCGCGTTGGTATGCTAGATGGCTAGTCTGCCATCATCGGTAATGTTTGTATCGTTTTGATATTGATCTTCTGTTATTGGTCTGCGTTCCTCGGTCAAATAGTTATAAGCATAAAACGTATCAGCGCCACCATTGTGATTCCAGTTACGACAATTGCGCCACGCATTATCAGCGGTCAATACTCTAGGCTGCGTGATCATACCAAAGTGCTGCAACGCGCGTTCACCATATCTATTAAACCAATCACGTTCACACGTCATTGAACACGCGTGACCATCAAGATAATAGAATGTAGATCTTCTTCTTGTTTCATTCCTCTTATTATCTTTAGGTCCGCGTTTTCTGTCTTTAGTATCATAGATATGACACTTTGGACCTTGGCAATATTTAAGTTGGCTCATTTAAATACCTCTCTTACAAATCCGCCATTTGTTGCGCGGTTTAAACATTCAAGATATTCATTTTCAGTTAGACCAACTTTCTCTAAAAGAAAATGATGTCTATCGCCCTGCGTTATTGGAATTTTAGCTGTAATGAATTTAACAGCCTTATCTAAAATAACCTGGCGATTTTTTCCGCCAGGTTTGTACTCATCTTTGATAGTTGTTTTATCTTTAATCATTAAGCTACCTCACATCTAGTTGGATTTGTTGCTTGTCGCCATTGGTTGCCATTCTTATTTGGCTCAGCATTTAAATCCCAATAAAAGAAAACATCATTTCCATTCATAACTTGATGTTTGCCTTTTATATCTGTGTTTGGTTTTGTCCACGTTCCTTTACGAGTTATTATCTTGCTATACTTTTTAGCATAATAAGTAATTAAAAACGTGTCGTGATCTTCTACGAATTGTAGTATTTCTTTCGGTTGCATACTGTCCTTTTGTTGATTGTTCATAATAGTGGGATTATGGACTATAATCCCACTACTGTCAATCCCTTAATTTTGGGATTGTTGTTTATTATATTGTAGTCTTGCTTTGATCTTATCTTCTCTTGATAAGTTTTTATTCTTCATTGACTTTAACATTTCGGCTGCGTTTTTAGGATTGTAAATCATCAAGCCACTACTATTACATCTAATAATTTCAGCTTCATTCATTGTCAATCCACTTTCGGTTGCGAACTCAATGGCTTCATCAAGATATTTATAACCTTTGATTACATCTTTAACAAATTTGCATTGTTTCAAAACACTCTCAATCCATTGTTCGTGTGCCATTATTAATTGACCTTTAGCAATTTGCCAAGTCATTAAGATTGCATATTCTTTTTCGGTACAAGCAATAGAACGATCACGACAATATTCTCTACCAATTAAATCAAGAACATAATCATTGTTCCACTCTCTAGCAAATGAGGTATGATTTTTACTACCACCACTCAACCCAAGATATTTTTCGTTTTCGTCATCAACCTTTGTCCAATGTGGGTTTGATTGATTTCCCTTTTGTTCAATATTAATATCGGGATTACAATTTTCTCTACCTTTCAACTCATCACGATACATTGCGTAAGCAAAATCATTTTGCCTACCAGTTTCTTTACCATTAATATTACCATCAAGTTTAAAATCAAAATGACTTTCAATGTATTTCTGTTCCATTATAGGTTGGTCTTGTTTATCTCTACCCTCAACCTCACCCATATAACCAAAATGAAAGCAACTATCTTTCGCAATAGTGTCCACATTTTCAAACTTGTTTTGTAAATGATAAGCCATTTTTATATCTGCTGGTGTGTAGTGTCGGCTTACTATTTCTTGGGCAAGTTTCCACGTTTCATCTTGTAGAGGTTTCATATCCTCTCTTGATTGCAAGAATTTTTCTCTTTCTTGCGTGTCCTCTTGTTCAAGATGTACTCGCATACGATTTGCGATCTTGTTTCTATATTCTGAATTTAGTCTAATACGCATATTATTTATCCTTTATTAATTGTTAAAAATAAAGTTTTATACCTCTTGACATCACTTGTCAATAGGATTATATATGATAGTAATTCTTGAAGATATACTCGTAAAGGGTTGATGATAAAAGAATAAAAAGCGAAAGCGGTTGACTTTCAATTTATTGCATACTCAATCGCTTGAGCTTGAAAGATGAAATTATGAGAAAGAATATAGATCCATTTAATATAGTATTTGCCTGTGGCGTTGCCGTAGGGCTTTGGGTTTTTGCTGTAGTTTGGTCATTACTATATATTATATAAAACTTGAGCCAGATCCTGGCTAACTGTACAGCGTGTGTCGTAGCGAACAAAAGTTGCGCGACCAGGATCTGGGTCAAGTTTCCAGCAGTAGCTCTGGCTAGACGTAGTTATTGTCTATGGATACATAGATTAAAGATGGTGCTGAACTTGGCCAAACTTGAGCCTGGATCCAATTATTTCTAACCAGAGTCGTTGGATCCAGGGTCAAGTTAGAAATAACTTACACTGCGCAGTGATGGCCACTTTAGAATTATTCTAAAGTGGGCGGGTGGGCCCACGAGCTCCAAGCCGCAAGCTTCAAGCTTGACAATGGAACTGGGACAATGTAGGATGAGAATTATGACAACAATAAACTATAACAACAAAAAAATGAAACTGCCGTTTGAGATTAAGACTCATTCGACAGCGATGGTAAAAAGAACGAACCCCTTCAGCGGGGAGTCGATTGAGCTGCCTGCATTCGCGGCCTCTGTTTATGATTATACCATGTACAAAAATCATGAGATGGAGACCGTCGACCAGTTAACAAATCAGCAACCTGGCTTCAGTGACAACCAGGACGGATGGCAGGTGGTGCGCAATGGAATAAATTTTTTCAGACAGTACTTTGCCAAAGAATATATGGTGCTACTTGATTAGCCCGATGTCAGAAGAGTTTCATGATTGGCTGGACAAGTGTCCAGTCACATGGATCAGGGACAGGGTTGATAGGGACCATGTCTTTTATATGTTCCCAACACCAGACGAGGACGATGAAATTTAAAACTTTCTCACAACTCCATGCT
>VTLG01014590.1_pt1 | contig 38196 bp, 54 predicted proteins | sample 4694571 | NCBI WGS metagenome assembly VTLG01 (sample SAMN12604809, study PRJNA352737) | marine metagenome | biome: ENVO:00000447; feature: ENVO:00000209|ENVO:00000569|ENVO:01000036; material: ENVO:00002151; isolation source: viral sequences binned using virsorter ...
TGGTTACGCTCATAGCTTTAGAACTCGTTGGTTTCGCTGTGACCGACTCGGTTTGCGACGCTTGCGCCCTAGCACAGTGTCACATGCCTCTTGTTGCGCAGACGTCTCCACTTCGTCTAGATCGGCGCAGCATAGCCCCAGCCGAAATAAACCGTAGGCGTCGTACTCGTCGTGGGTGGAGAATGTCACGCGGTATCGCTGTGTCACCTGCGCCACCACTGCCGTCTTGTCGCCCTTGCCCTTGCCAGTGCAAAATTTCTTCAGTGTGGTCGGTGCCACCTCGTATACAGTCGAGCGATCACTAAGCCAATGCCGAAGCACTCCCCCGTACTCTGCCGTGTACCGTGCCTGCGACGCCACCGCTGCGAACGCGTACCCCTCAAGAAACGTCACCACGCTACCGGATTTTGCCCGCGGCCAGTATTTCTCGAGCTGCACCATTAGCCGGGCAATCCGCTCCATTCGCCCTGCTACCGTGTCGCCGCAATTGGTGCTCTGGCAGCAGTGCGGTGTGAAATCATCTGCCGATGTGCCGTGCACAATGGCTGTATTCGTCAAGCTTGGGTCAATTCCGACGACTACTGTTTTTCCCATTCGTCGAATCCTTGTCAGGTACTTCGCGGGCGTCGCACATGGCACTGTGCCCCACCCAATCAGCCGACTCACTGTCGTGGATGCGACGCAGGGCAACGCCATAGCTACCCTGGTGCGACTTGCCGCACTGGCTGCAGCAGTAGCTCACATTAGGCGCCGTCATTCTCTCACATCTGGGGTTGTCGCACTTCTCCGTCCTGTCCATCACCGCCTCACCCTCCTGTAGGATTCCCAATTGCAGAACACCGCCTCCGCGCCGTGCGTAAGTCGTCCCGCGACAGCCGCGCCCACCCGGTCCTCCAGTTCCGCACGCTTGGCGACATTCAAAGTGCACCATGTCGGGCGGTTGTTGCTGTATCGCCGGTCTAGGATCCGGTACAGCGTCGTGATCTGGTAATCGGTAGCACGCCCCGCGGGTGGCACCGGGTCGCTAATCACCAGCAACTCGTAACGCGCGTAATCCTCAATCAGCTTCTTCTCGGTACTCTCCGCGATACCCTGCCGGATCGCCCCAAACAAATCCGGCCCGTTACACCAGTGCACGTCCGGTGCCCTGTAGGCGTCGTAGCCCCCCACGCTTCGGCACGCCACCCGCACTGACGCAAACAGTTCGTGGACCACGCCAACCATCAGGTGGTCCTTGCCGGTGCCCGTCGGACCGAATAGTAGAAGCGGTGTGCCGTCGCTATACTCTGCCACGATATTGTCGGCGAAAGCCTGCACCGTGGCCCATGCTGCCATCATCTCGTCGGTGCGTGCCTCGAAGTTGGCGAGCCTGCACCCGGCGTAGCGACTCCCGCGCGCCGACTTAAATGCCTCCCAGGCTGCCGCGCGGCTTGCCTGGTAATGCTTCGCACACTCCTCCGCCACGTACACCGCGTGATCGCGATCCGCGGCCTCCCTACAGCTTGCCGTGCTCGCCGTCGTCTGTGGCGTCGCGGTCGTAGATTTGTCCGGGTCCGGCGGTAACTTTCTGTCGTCCGTTGCTATCGACATAGTTTCCTTCCATTAGTTTCGTGAGGTTCTTTATCCCGTGCTTCTGGCCGAATAGCCAGGCAAAATTAAACCAGCCGTTATCGCGCAAAACCGACTCGCTGTCGTGGATGCGACGCAGGATAGCCGGCGGATCTCGCATGTATGTCCGTAGTGCCGTGTTGCGCCAGCCCTTGTCCCAGGCCTCCTGGTAGGACACCGCCAGTGGAACCTGGAGCTTCCGTAGCCAGGCCACCTTGTTCCAGCCGGACGCTAGTTCGTCGCGGTATTGGTGGTGCAGCGGTGGGGGCGGCTCGCTTGGCTCTGCCTCCACACCAGGAAGTAGCCCAGCGTGCGACGCAACTTGTTGCGCACACTCCTGCTCCTGTTCCTGCTCCTGCTCCTGTTCCTGCTCCTGGTATGGCATAGGGTATGGCATACCCTTCTCAAAGGCCGCCAGGACGGGCGGCTTAAACCACTGCGTGTTGTCGCAAAACGCCTGCAGGAATGGACTTCTGGGGATGTCGTGCAGGTCCTGCAGGCAGCCCAGCATGTGTTTTCCGTTGTCCGGTGCGTTGTACTTCCACCACATCGGAAAATATAGAGTCCGTGATACCCTATCCCATCGCCACGATAGGGTTTCGCATACCCTATCGAAGCGGCCTGTGAAGTCGTCCGGGGCAAGCCCGATGTCTTCCGCGGCCTTGCCCACGCTAAAGACAAATAGGCCAATTCGATTAGTCTGGTCGCATGTCAGGCAGTAGAGAGCCACGAGCTTGTCATCTGGGCTTAGCTGGCGAAATTTCTCGTCGTTCCAGACTCTCGGGTCTACCTTGCGGTATTTAGCAGCCATGCGGCACCCTTACCTCCCCTGGTAATCCGCTTAACGCTCATCGGGCTAAAAGTTATCCCGCGTACTCACAGACACTTGGCAGCGATGCCACCAGTCGTCGAACTCCTGGTAGTCGCCAGACGGGTAAAACTCCATCACTTTTTTGGGGTGTCGTGTCATTAGCAACCGATGCAGTCGTTGTGCATGTTCATGGGGGATTGTTTCGGCGAAATGGCTTTCCCACATCCACTCATCGTGGTGCTTCAAGTCGTCAATTTGCCAAAGCAATCCGATAACCGCCTCATGCAGCTCTTTCACTAATTCGTGAAGGAGTTGCCCCGGCATGCCGTGGAGATTTTCGGGGTTATATTTCGCTTCTATTCGCATGTGTGTTAACTCCTGTCGTTGGATGTTATCAGCCTAGTGTCCCTCGGTATCACACGTCTCTACGCTCAGTAGGGACCTGACGAATCCGAATAATGCTAAGTGGCAAGTGATCCGGTGGTTTTCAGGATTAGACTCGTCAGTGCCATCGATTAATTGTTTCATGTATCCGACTGTTGCCTCGTCGCTTTGCTGCTTTACCCATTCGCGACAAAACGCGCCCCATTCATCGCTCTTAGCCGTCAGTATTGCCTTCCATTGATCGGTCATATAACTACCTCGTCGTTTGGTGGCTCAGCAACTCAATAACGCCAACACCACCAGGGCGGCTGCCCCAACAATAATGACGTTTTGCAAATTACGTATGTGCCTCATGTCGCCATCAGTCCGTCTAGCAGCACCATGTAATTAATCACGTCCATAACCGCGTCCACCTGGCTTTCGTTTCTCACCTTCAACTCGCCCTGCGTGGCGAATGTCTGCAGTCGCTTAATCTTGTCCAAACAACGCAGTAGCAGCCCAATAGCCGGCTCAACATCCAACACCGCACTCGCGCGAAAGTTGGCGTATGGGTCGCCGTCGCACGTGTAGTCGTGGTTCTTCGCTGCCATTATTTCACGGCACGCTTCGGTCACCTCGAAATGTCGCAGCAGCAGCCTTGCCCGTGGTGAGTCTTGCAATGGACGCATCCCGCCCGACTCCAGCAAGTACAGTTCCTTCTTCAGCAGCATCGCTAGCCGCAGTTCCACCGCGCAGCCCGCAGACGAGTCCCAACCGGGCAAAAACACCACCGCCTGCGCCTCGCATATAGCCAGGCAGTCTGCGGCTAAGAAGCCCGGCATTAGGGCAGCCAACTCCGCGTCGGTGTGCGCCTTATCCGGGTCGAATCCCTGCGCACGGCTCATGTCCGCGGGGGAAGCCACGTCGTGTCCCGCCTCGCGCAACGTGTCGCGGCCTGCATCGAAGGCCGGAAAGTTGTGGCGTGGGTAGCCACGCATCGGTCCTGCTAAGTAGAGCTGCATCAGAACGTCACCCCCTGGTCCTCTGTCTGGGCTGGTGGTGTCGCCTGCTGCGCCGGAAAGGCACCTGGCCCGCTGGCAACCTGCGGCCTAACACGCACACACGGCACGATCCCCTGCGGGGAATCCGTCCGGTCGGGGTACAGCGTAATTCGCTGATTCATCCAGCCGTCGGTCTCTTCGCCGAACATATCGCCGATAGTGAAGGCGTTGGTCTTGTTTAGCCGCATGCCTCTACGCATGCCATCGAAGTAAATCACCGGATGCTGTTCGCCGGCGGTCTCCTCCATTGCGAAGCCGACGATGGTGACCGGCACGTCCTGGCCGGCTAGGTCTCGTGCGGATATGTACTTGGACGGGAACGCAGTACTGATTAGCATTGGCTACTCCTGGTTGGGGCAAAGAATTGCGTTCTTAACTTCGTCTTTCAGGCCAGCGAAGACAAAGTCTTTGAAGTCTTCTGGCACATATTCGGAAGCAGCAATCTTGGCAAGCGTTCGCCGCAGCTCCATGTTTTCTGCGGTCAGCTTTTCAATCTCGCCAGCCATAGCCAGTTCTTTTGACTGACGTGCGGATAGGCGTCGCGTTTCGATACCCTGGCTGCGCATCAGTGCAGTCAAAGTGGACGTCGTGACTTTGAAGCCTAAGTCGCCTGTGGCTTTCGTCGCACAGTCCTTTAGCGTTCCGCGGTCGCTTGAAGAAAGGTGTCCGCGGTTGTTGATAATCCATTCGTTCAGCGTGACTACGTTTACAGGTTTCATCTACGCACAGCTTTCATAAGAGTGAAAAAGGCTTGGAAATCAGCGACGTCGAATTCCGCATTCACGCCGTCGTCACCGTCTTGCCTGACGGCACATCGGAGTGGCGTGCCGTCCTTTAGTTGGCCACGACGTAGTGCAGTCGCAGCGTTGGTTTTGTTGCGTGCACACGCCCACAGTTTCCTGCCGCCAGCAGGTGCTATGTGTCCGCTACGGCAGACGATTCGCTTGTGCCACGGGTCTTGCGTGGCTGCAAAGTCAGGTGCTTCGTAGGAAATGCGGTAGCCAGTAAAGCGTCGTTCTACATCTACACATTTCACGCTGTGGCTTGGTGCAGCTCCTTTAGTTGCCTTAGCATCAGGTTGCACGATTGTCGAAGCAGTGTCAGCATGTCCACCGCACCTAGAATTTCGTCTTCCGTCCACGTTTGCTCCGTTGCGATTTCCGTTATGTCGCCACTGGTTAGTGCTTCTAGCTTGCGTTCCAACTTGCCAGCTGCGGCCTGAATCGTCATCAAGGGCCGTGCTTTAATGGCTTTCTTCTCCTGGTCTGGTGGATCGCCACCGTTCGCCTTCCATTTGCCAGCCTGCTTGTAGGCTTCCTTGATTGACATGCCTTTCTCGTAGGCACCGGGAAAGCGTGCGATAAGCATGTATTCATTTGTTCGTCGCCAGTGAGGAAACTGCGCCGAGCGCAGTTTTTGGCGATTGCAAAAGTCCTCCCAGGTTTCGCTTGTCTTGCCAGACGTACGATCCTTCTTTTGCCTCTTCTGCATCTTCAGCAGGGTCTTGCCCATGCGAAGCACACGCTCTCTGGTGTCTTCTGTTTGGCCGTCAATCGCAGCCTGTTCGCCTGCAACTTCCTGTGCCATAGCGTCCAAATCTTTTTCCATGTCCATTTCTCCTTAGTTACGAAAACAACTTCTTCTGCTTGTCACCCTCCGACATAGCTAACCTCCTAGCACAGAGAAGCACACAGCACGCACGAAACTGAATACACCGACAAATGCCAGTCCGACAATTGCGTAGTCCAGCAGGTAGCCGATTGCATTCGTCATAGTTGCACCCACTTTCCACCGATCCTGATCCGGCACCGATCGTCAGTGCGCCACACGTCCGGATCGCCGTAGCTAGGTGGCAACTTGCCCTCCGCCAGCGCCCTGCCGCCCTCGGCAATCGCCGCCAGCGCTCGCTTGTATTCTTCTCGCCCGCGCCGGACATCTGCACCCGACAGGGGTGCCGCACGCACTCCGTACGGAGGGTCCTTCTCCACAGCCACTAAACAAAATTCCGCCACTACGCCAGTGGCCGCTGCCGTGCCGTCGATATAGAACGCGGCCTGTCGCGCATAGTCGTAGCGGCGAATAGATCGAATGAAATGGCTGGCGTCGTCAGTTGTCTTCAGGTCGGTGATCCTGGCTGCCTGCTCACTCCAGTGGTCTAGCCTGGCCTTGCAGAGCAGGTCGGTGTCCTGATCTCGCCACAGGATAGACACCTCCGTTGCGGCGGGTTGCCCGAAGTAATGCGCGGCACGCTCGTGGCACGCCAAGCTGGCCAGCGTACCCTGTAGCACGGCATACTGCTCCGGCGTCACCAGTTCTTTACTGGCGTGGGCGTCCCGAAACTCCTGCAGTCGTTCTTTATATTTCTTCGTTGCCGTTGGACGTGTGCCACCGATTCCGTCAGTGAGGTCCGGCAGCACGATATAGTCGTTCAGCAGTGTTTCCGGCTGGAGCTTGCCCGCATGGACAAGTCTGCCCAGCTGAAATGTCGGCCTGTCCGCACGCGGTGGCTGGCAGTAGTAATGTCGGGGGCTACGCAGTGCCTGCCCCAGCTTTGAGTTGTTGCAGGCGTTCCAGGCGAGATACTCGGCGAATGGGACGTCCGGATAAACTCCCGGTTCTGGTGTGTCAGTGTCATTACTCAACGCGGACTGCTCTCCTGGCTGGTGAAAAAACATACACCGCTGCAGCCGCCAGCAACTACGGCCGCAGCGGTGCCCATTGGCTACGCCGCCTTTGGCTTCGCTGGTAACTCCTCCCGTAGCACCTTCACTTCTCGCGGGGCGTCTATGCCCATCCGTACGATCTTGGACGTGGACGACGTCGCCACTACCACCCGCACCCGCACGTCACCAATTGTCAGTATTACCGCCTCGTTGGGCTTTCTCGTCAGCGATAGCATGCAAACTCCTTTTTTAGCTCGGTCCATCCGTAACCTGCAGTGCGCGACGTTGCGCACGCGTTATCTGTTCTAGCGCCTTCTGCCCGACCGTCCTCAGCTCTGCAACTGAGTGGATGTCAAAATCGCGGAAATCCCGCACCGTGATTACCCCGCGTACGTCCAGCACATTGATGGTGCGCTGCGGCAGGTCCAGCTGGTGCAATGACCCGTCCAGGTCGATGTCCGCAAGTACCGGCTGCGCGTGCTCCTGCTCTGCCTGCTGCAGCACGCGAACAGCAATAGCGAAGTTTCCGGCCCACAGGTGGATCCACACCTTCCGGATCGTCGTGACGGCTAGCGACATCCCCACCACGCACCGCCCCTCTGGCCGGTCTAGCTGCAGCTGCTGCCGCGTCGTCAGCGGTGCGGGTCGCGTGCTCACTAGTGCAGTTCCTCTGGCTTGAGGCCTAGCCGCAGCCCGTAAGCCGCGTCCGTCGCTGCACAGGTGCCGCACAGATACTCGCCATGCCCCGTGCCGCGGTGCACCTCCTCGTCGCTGTCCAGGATCGGCTGCCCGCACTCCCAGCACTGTCCCAAAACGTGGAAGTCTTGGCCGTCGTCCGTCCACACCTCCTGCGGCGTGCACTGGGGGTGCAGCGTCCGTGCCGCCCTCACGGCATCATGCCGCCGGCCCCAGTCGTGCTGCACAACCGCCACAATGTCCCGTCGCCGATTGGCTGGGTCTGTCATCGCAACGTAGTACGTCTCCAGTGCTACTACGCGATACCGCCACAGGCCACCCGCGGCACGCCGCGACTGCACCTCCCGGGTAGGGTGCTGGCGGGAGAACTTAGTCTTCCGCAGGTCGCGCAGGCGTGCCGAGGCTCCAGATTCGCTGCAGCCCACCGCATCCGCTACCTCTCGTAAGGTGCGCCACTGGCCGTCGCGCATCAGATGCCAGACTCGGGATAGCGCGGTCTGCAGTCGGGTGTGGTCGCCACTCTGAAGCGTGGCGCCGTCGAAGTGCGGTTGCATGTGTTACCTCCGTGTTGCATCAACAACGCGAAGGTAACAAATATGTAACTACCGCGTCAACCCGGAAGTTGAGAAGGTGCCTGCGTCCGCCGACATCAATGCATCCGTCGTCGTCTCTAGTGCCTCCGCAATGCGGTGCAGCATACTGGCTCGCGGCATATTCTCGCCGCGTTCTATGCGTGTTATTTGCACTGTGGCAACGTCAATCTGCTTGGCGAGCCAGTAGCTAGACCGCGTGCCGCGCAATCGCTGGATGTTCGCCGCTATGTTAGCCATGATCTGCTTATCGGTTAGTACGTGCATGCTCCGGATGCTAACATATTTGTCGTCACAGCAAAAAGTGCGGGAAAGACATACCACGCGACGCAGGCGGAAGTCGCGCGCCCTGGAAGTGCTGGCCCGGCGTTGGGTCATGCCGCTGGCAGTCGAGTCGCACAGTCGCACTACGTGGACTCGCGGCAACTGCCCCCCCCATTCCTAGCCCGCCACCGCTGCCGCCGCCTACCACCTAGCTACCTAGCTGGCGGAACCGGACGAATCCTGACACCCCAGCAAAACCCCCACTAGCACCCCAGGTAGACCCCAGGGGGGGGCTTAAGATTCCCTCGCTCGCGGTCGGTGCGCCGGCGCCCGCTCGGATAATGCCCGCCGCTCGTCCGCTGGCAGATTCGCGCGGCAGCACTGCCCCACCCAGTCAGACAGCGATACATTTTCCCGCCGCGCTGCTGCCGCAAATGCGGCCCACCAGTCCCTCGGTTGCGTGATGTTTTTTCTGTCGGACTCCATCAGTAGCCCTGCTTCCATTCCGCCACGGCACGCTCTGCGGCCCGGGTGGCCTCGATGGCCGCGGCCCGGATTGCCGGGAACCCGTCGTCCTCCCACCACACTCCGTATTCCGTGAGCTTGCCGTGGTGGTCGTGCGTGGGCTCCTCATGTGCGTACGACAGGTCGTATGGCCCGGTGTCGGACGTGGGGACATACCCGTTTATGTCCGCGGGGATCGCCTGTCCGTACCGGCCGAATTTACTGGCGTGAAATGACATGGTCGTTGCTCCTGTAGGTTGTAGTTGGGTGGGCGTGCGTGTGTGGGCGTGCAGGGCGCGCCCCGCCACGGGCGCGCAGTTTGTCTATTCGCCATTCATCACGGCCAAGAACTCGCGCACATCGGTTTCCGTGGGCTTGTAGCCGTCGTCGTCATACGACTCCGCGAAAAACGTGTCGAATTCATCGAGCGACAGCTCAAAAGCCGCATCAGGGGCAGAATCTAGGCCAGACTCAAGCACCCACTCGCCGTTCTCTCGCCGCACAACAGCGTCCAGTGGTTGGTCCTCGGCTGTGCCGTCTGTGCCGCGGTAGTAGGCTCGCGCTGCCTCGTACACCTGACTAAATGTGCCGTGGGTTCGCATCGGTTTGTCTCCTGCGGGTGATGTCTGTGTGTCTGACATGCTTAACTATACACACTGTTATCGGCACTGGCAATACGGTGTGGGTAGTTTTTTTGGATTTTTTCCCGCGGCAGGAATCGGACCACAATCGGACCAAATCGGACCACAATCGGACCAAATCGGACCACAATCGGACCAAATCGGACCGCCCTGGTGATCCGGTCATTCCAGCAGGTCCCACCGCTCCTGCCAGTGTCGCGCCGTGTGGGCTGTGATAGCCCGCAGTACATACCCGCGACGGTGCTTGCTTGCCAGCCTGGACGCTGGGACGATGTATACCCGACCATTGATCTGCAGGGCAAAGACATCAACGTCTGCGAGTCGATATCGCCTGGCGGCACCGGTCCCGCCGCGCGTAATGCGCGCATGGGGGGTGTGTCTTTTCGGCCGTTGCCACGACAGCGACTTACACTGGACTCGTTTTCCGTTAACCAGGCAGTCGTGGGCCACCCTCTGCTCGGTGCAGTCCTCGACGGTATACCCTCGCTCCTGGCAGCGGGCCAGAAATTCCAACTCCCACTGCCGCCCCCGCTCCAGTGGTGTAAGTGGCGTGCCCATCACTCGCCCTCGCTGCAGTGCCCCAGTGCGGTCAGGATGTGCGATGCATCTTTCGCAAATTGGTCCACCCACTCCTCGTCCAGGTGCCAATTCGCCGCGTGTAGCAGTTCGTGTAGCACCACCTCTAGCTGCTCCTGCCCACGCAGAGATTGCAGCACCCTAATCTGCTTGCGCGGCAGTTCCGGCGAGTCGCACATTCCCCGGATATTTTCCGGCAGTCTCCGCACAAATCGAAGTCGCCAGTGCTTGCCCATCACCGTTATGCGTCGCGTAGTCATAGGCCGCGCCGTTTCGCCACTGGGACTATTTGCCGGTTAAGGACCTCGGGATCGTATTGTGTCCAGGTCTGCACCACAGACCGTGCCGTTACCAGCCACACGCCGCTGTCCGACACCCACAGCACACGCCAGCGTCCGGCGCGGCGGTATGGTTGCGGCCATTTTGCAACGATCTGCCAGGCCACCACAACGTCCTGCCACGGCTGCCACTCGCCACGCCACGCCCTAGGCTTCTGCCGCAAATATCGTTGCTCCCAAAAAATAATCTGCCGAAACACCAGCACCCCGTTGGCGTCGTGCTTGTGGTTCAGCTCGATGAGGTCCACACTCGCGCGGTGCAGTGGCCGCACGCCATCTACTGCAGTAATCGCCACAATAACAGCGAGACAAGACAGCACAGCACACCCCCTAGCACAATGCCCATGATCATGCCCACGGCCAGCCCCCGGAAGTAATCATCCCACCACGGATAGCGCACGACACCTCCTCACAGCCACCTGGCTACGATTGCCGCGACAGCGATGACCGCCGCCACATACAACACAGGCCACACCCATTCGCGATTAGCTCTGCCCACCTAGCGACACCGTCTGAAGATTCGCAGCCGGCGAAATCGGCCCCGGCCTCGCACGCGACGCAACAGCCCTGCAGGCTCACGGTCTATCACGGGTGCCGCCACGGGTGCCGCCACTACGGCGACCGGCGTGACACAATTCCCGCACGGCACCCACGCCAGGCCGTCGCCCGATCTCACGCGACCGGTCCCGCTACAGACAGTGCACGAATCCCGTGGCACTTTGTCGGGTTTTGGTGCTGGCGGTGCCGCTGTGGAGAATAGCGCAATCCGCTTCGCCACCTCCACCGTTACTGCTGCTTCTTCGTCGGCGTAACTACGACTGCAGCCGCAGCAGACACCGCACAACAAGAGGAAGAGAATACACCGCATGAGTTACTCCTTTACCAGTCCCAGGTGCCCGACCAGTTGAATCGGTCCGGCTTCCAGCCGTCCACGTCGCCGATTGCCCACGTGTCGCCAGCGTCGCAAATGTCGTCGATATCCTCCGCCGGAATCCACCAGCAGAACCCCAGCACGTTAGGCGGCGTGCCGTCGGCCGGCAGGTTGTCGGTGTACTCGTCGCCGCTCGGCCCGCTGGCCACTTCCGGTCCCCATGACTGGGCGCAGTACGCCGCGGGACGCTCACCGAATCTTACGCCGATCAAGCACATCTGGTGTGGCCAGCGTCCACGCCATCCACACTCGCCGTAATTATTCCGCCGCATGCTACAGCCGTAACTACTGGCGATCGTTACTGGACACTTCGCCACGGCTATTGCCTGGCCGACGTCGTAAAAATTCCGGCACAGTGACGTGGTCTTGACTGGGTGCTCTTTCGCGACGGCATCCAGTGTGCCCCGGTCTTGCTTGCCTCCGCACCCGTACGCTCCCCAGTTCTTGGCCCGCCTCGCTGAATACTCCCGCAAGTCGTGCTCTGGATCTCCGGTGTCTGTAGAGTAGTCGCGGCGGTACAACACGCCGTAATCCCGTAGCCAGGTCGCCGCCGCGCCGCCGTAGCTACCGTCACCCCAGCCGCCAAAACTTCGGCCTGCTGCTTCCACTCGCCCGCCACCGTAAATGGCCTCGGTCGCGGCCTCCTGAAACCGCTTGCGACTGCGCCGCTTCCAGCAGTGCTTTGCGGTCAGTAGCGTTACTGCCAGCTCAGCGCCCCAGCTAACGCAGTCGCCGATTCCTTGCGCTCCGCGCCGATAGCCCGGCCGGCACCACAGTAGCGGCATCCATAGGTGAGTATCTACTAGCTCCGTTGTTTTTAGCCTGTCGTTGGCCAGGGAAAAAATGGGGTGCTTATTGCTCGAGCTATTGACGCAGGACTCCACACCTCGCCGGTCCTGCCTCCACCCGCACAGCTTATCTGTGTCTATCGCCACACTTAGTCGCCTATTTGGCCGGCGTACTTCTGCAGCAGCCCCACCACTCGCTTTCGCGTGGGGACGTCCAGTGTCGTGCTGTGCTGACTGTCGCCGTTCAGGCTGTCTAGGTCTTCTGCCAGCTTCTCCACTGTGGCCCGCTCCTTGCCTGTGATGACCTGCCCCAGCAGCGCTCGCTTGGCGATTTCGCGCAACAGTTGCCCGACGTCCGACAAGAACTGCAATCGCGGCTCGTCCTGCCGGCCGTCAAAATCAATCTGCCTGGCTAGCACCTGCAGCAGGATCTTTAGTAGTTTCGGTTGCGGCACTGGTGGCGTGTCGGTGTCTTTTTTCTGCGAGCCAAACACGAGCAATAGCAGCAGCCCAACCACTAGTAGTGCCCCCAGATTATTGCCGCCCTGCGGTGCGCTCACTTCGCCGCCTCCGTCGTATCGTGGTCGTGCGCCTGGTGCACGCGAGACACCAAATCCAGCACATCCTTAGCTAGTGCTGGCTGCCGTTGCTGGGCCAGTGTCGCGGCTAGTCTCGACAGCACGCCACATTGCTCGTCGCAGCTGTCTAGTTTTTCTGGCTCTATAGCCACGGCGGTAGGTCGGTTGAGTAGCTGCCGTAGGCTGTCCAGCACGCCATCCACTAGCCCGCCACCGGTGCCGCCGCGCAAAACCGTAACGGCGACGATCGCCAGCACTAGCACGCTAACAGGACTGCCGCTCAAAAGCGAAGAAATCAGCTGCGAAATATCCACGTTACACCGTCTTCTGTATGGAGTCGCCGACGATCCAGGCTAGTGCGACATGTATTACGTGCGTCAGCTTGTCTTCCGGTATCTCCACGCCAAGCTCCTTGCCGGCAAGGATAACCACCGCGACAGTCGCCGCCACCCAGAATCGCCGCGACAGTAATAGTGATCTGAGTTTGTTGCTTTGTGTCGATGTCATACTATTAGCGTCGCACAACTTCGGTTTTTTCGCTATGTGTGCTCGTCCGAGAATCGGCACTCCGTGCAGTTGCGGTCCTGTCGTTGCTTCCGTCGCGGTATCACGTGCTCCGTGGTGCGGCAGTCGTACTTCGCGCAGTGATACACAGGGACATCTATCATTGTCCCGCACCCACACAGCTTTGCCGGTATGCTATCCACCTGCGATCCCAGGTACTGGCACACAGTGTTGCTGTGGTCCAGTGCGGCACCACTGGGCAAGTGCTCCCGACCGCACAGGCACAGGTAATGCGTCGGCCTGTACGGAAGCGTAAAACCGCATTTGGCGCAGGAGAAAGTCATATCGCAGTCAGCGCCACCGACGCCCCCGCTACTGTGCAGTTGCCATTATCCGAAACTAAATTAGTGATTGTGTAGCCACTCCAACTTTCGCAGTCTGGTTTACCAGAAACTGTCGTTTGGAATTGCAAGGCAATCACATTTGTCGGTGCGGTTTTAACGACTTCAATTTGCGTCGTATTGCTTGAGCTATCGTACGTAAGAAACACGCACGCGGCACGGGAGGAATAGCAGGAGTTTCCAACCTGTGGCGGGCTACCCCAAGTGCACGTTACGCCGGCCGGTTCCGTGCACTCGAATGTCGCGCCCTGCGATACTATGTGCGCCGTGTTTAGTACGCCGTTGTCTGCGGCTCCACCATCGCAGCAACTGTCGTCACCTGTCACGCCATCGAAATCGACAAGGATGTATCTCGGCCCACTTCCTGTAGAGCAGGCACTACAGCTAATTGTCGTCGTTGTGCCGAAGCAGTCCGGGCAGTTATCCACCGTGTCGTCCAGAGAAGACCGCCGGCCTTCCCAGTCGTCTACGGTTAGATTTCCCGCGCTCGTCGCTGCCGTGCCGCAGCCGAAACCGCATTTTTCATGCGTGGGTAAAGATACGGTGCCAGACTGCGTGGACACTACCGTGCTGCCGATCGTTACCGCCGCCGTAGCAATGCCGTTGCCACTGGTGCGATTCTCTGGCACTAGACACAGTGATAGCGTGCAGTTTGTGCTGAGCGAACAGGACACCGTAACGTCCGTGCCGTACTGCGTGTGCCCTGTGCCGTCCTCGTACAGGTACAGACTGAGTGTGCCCGCCGTCGCGGATGTCTGCTCATATTGAGCGTACCAGTAGCGGTCGGTAGCCTCGCCCACCACCGCGCCGCCGATCATGCGAGCCTGCACACCAACCTCCGCACACCGCACGGTGCCCCGGACGACTTGCCCGTCTAGCTCCGCGCTGCGGTCGTACAGCTGCGAGATGACGACTGTATTGTCACTCCGCAGGTCTGCAGTATTGCCGTTAATGTCGCAGTCGCCCGCGTACTCGCTCCAGTCCGCGCCCATACTGTCCGAGTCTGCGCGCGTGAAGTTGTCGCTGTGAATGACACAACAGTCGCAGCACCCGTGCCAGCCTTTCGACATTACGGGCACTCCGCTTGGATCACGTGATACTGGCCGCCCTGCTTCAGGCAGATTCCCGCGTCGAGGTTCTGCATTGACGAGAATATACCTAGACCGTCCAGCACGGTGATGTCCACCCCGGTGTCATTACCTAATAAGTCGAGTCGATCCGCGGACGCTTGACCAGCTGTCGTCGCGCCCATGTCTTCGTTGAGCGTAAATCGCCAGGCCGTCGCGAAGTCGAGCAGGTAGAAATAGCTTTTGCCATCTGCACCGAGTAGCACGAACCCCGGCAGCACCGTATCCTCTACAACATTCGTGGCTTCCGCAGTGCGGCCCTTAAATTGTGGCGTGCCTTTCCTGGCAGTGTCCGTCAGTGCCTGGTTGCCCTCTGTCCGCGTCCACGCTCCGTCTGTTGTTACCACTTCAAAGGTGTTAGCGTATCCCGTCGGGTAGGACGTGGTCTTCGTGGTCTGCACTCGCTTGAGTTGCACCGCGTCAGTTTTTGCCACCGCGCGCTGCCCGCCTCGGTGCAACGTTTCCAGTCGCTCTACCTGTCGTTCCAGATCCGCCACGCGTCGGTGTAGTGGAGGTTTCGTGGTCATAGCGCAAAGAATCTCACAGGGTCTAAGTCGGCGTACTGTGTAGCGTAGGTAATCTTTGGCACGCCCGGATTTGCGTCTGCACTTATCGGGCTCTCGATCGTAATGGACGTCACGACAGTATTGGCAGCAACCTGGTCGTCACCCGTGTCCAGCGTAGTGACCATGTCCCCGACGCGAATGCCAATCTCGCTACCGTCTACCGTCTCCCGAAACGGCCTGTAGACGCTGGTGCTCCACTCCACTGCCACCCGGACGTCCTTGTACCACTCATGCGCCACCCGCGCTAATTCTTTAAGTGGCTTCCGGTCGTCCCGGACATAGCCTCCGGTGGTAGTGCGGATTAGCGTGCCGTCCGTCCCGTCTACACCGACTACCGTGCCGGCCACCACCCAGTCCTGGCGGTATCCCTCGCCAGCGTCGATCACCAATGTCCGTGCTGCGTCTACGTCTGCGGGAAACTGAGCATTCCCCAGCGTTTCCGGGTAGTGCCCTTCGCAGTACCGGTCGTCCTCTACTGCTATCGTTGCAATAAAATCTCGCCAGTCCCAGTGATCCACAGGCCAGTCAGAACTGTCAACTGGCGAAAATTCCGTCTTCGCAATTGTGTGCTGGGGTGCGCCCGCCACCTCCACCCGGAACGCCCGTGACTCTGCCTCCACTGTAACTACGCCGCTCCAGTTTCGGTGCTGCCCCGCCCCGCCATAATCGCTATGGTTGGCAACCCCAACATTCTCGACGTGCACAAAGAAGTCGGTGTCCTCCAGCAGTGGTGTAAGCACTAGCGGTGGAAGCTCGTCGTAGGGTGAATCGCCGGCAGTGGTGACAGTATCGTCACGGATCTTCGTGCCGCTGTAGTCGTGGTGCGTGAGTAGCGGCAGTGTCGGCAGTATGCTTATCTGTGCCGGGTAGGCGCGGTAAGCACTTGCTTCAAGCACGCCATCGCCCAGCGGAAACACAACATTGTCGCTGCCGCTGTTCTGTCCGTTGTTGGCTGTTTGGCCCCAGTTATCCGGCAGCACAAACCTCGCGTAGACGTCTGCCAGGCTGTCTGCCTCTCGTGCCGTCGCGTTGCGGCGTTGACGCTCGTCTATATTCGCTGCTGCGGGATAGGCTGGACTGCTGGCCGTGGACGCCCCGGCGTTGTACTCCGTCTGGTGCGCGGTCGTCCAGCCTGCCGCCAACGTCCCGTCGTCCTTACTCACCGTAAAGCAACTGCGGCGTTTTGCGCCGCGGACAGTGATAACGTCTACGACATCCACCGCGGACTGCTGCACCACCACACTAGCTGACGCGTCGCCCGTCAGGGAGACTGTCTTTAGGTTGCGGTTCCCTTTGTGGGTATTGCCCGGCTCTTCGCCCGCTGACAATAGTAGATCCGCACTCAGGAAGCTACACGGGTGGACGTAGGCTACGTCGCCGTCAACGCGTAGGTCATAGCTCAGTAATCGCTGTCGCGTCATGACGCTATTGAGCAGCTCCAGTGTGCGCTTGCCGTCCCTGCTCAGTACCGGCCGGTCAAATTCTGGCACCACCGATGCATCCACCGCGTCCAGTTCAAACCTCACCCGTGGCTCTTGGTATTCCACGGCCTGGCTAAAAGGATCTCCGCGGTATGGCTCTAGATCCTCCGGCAGTGGCGCGTCAAAAAATAGCAGATACTTTATTGCGTCGCGCGACGTCCAGTAGTCGCCGGTCAGGTCGTCGGGACTGTCCGCGCCCCCGTCGAAAGCCCTACTAGTGCTATAGGCTATGGACGACATGTTCTTTTTTCCGCGGTCATTGAAGCCTAGCGCTGTCCCGGCAACCTGTAGTTGATTGTTAGCATCCAGCCAAAACGTGCGGCGCATGGTGTTGACGTCTAGCACTCGCTCCAGACCGTAACAAACAAACTCCTGCACGCCGCTCCCGTTTCCGTCTACGTCGCTGCCGCCGCGGTTGTCCCCCTCTATCTCTATCCCGCCGTACCAGTCGTTCGTGGTGGCGCAGCCGGGGTGAGAAAACGTAATCCTGACGTAGTAGCGAGACAAAGATTTACGGGCAACATTTTGCACAGCGCCGTCGCCCGGTCTATAGCCGGTGCCGTACCTCCACACTAGCGTCGCGGTGGGAATCTCCGGTGCCAGTGACCAGGTGCACAAAGTGCAGTAGAGGTGCGGTTGCTCCACCCAGTCGTCCGACCACTTAGCCTTGGCGTAGACCGTGTGTGTCGGCACGTCGGCCGCGCTGCTTGTCGTGGCAAATGTTATCGCGTCCGGCACTACGGCACCTGGATCCCGCTAACGTGCACTTTTACTGCAATGCTGGTGGCGGTCTTGCCTATGCCCAGGATCGTGACATAGTCACTACTCGCCAGGTCACCTTCCGGTGCCACGCCACCAGCCGTGCCGGACACGACGTATATTTCACCCACCGTCACGCCGCTGGTCACAGTTAGGTCGCCCAGCGTGAGATAGGATACCGGCTGCCCAGCTTTGGGTGCGGAGTTTACCGCGACACCAACCGCTTCCGCCGTGGCTGCCGTGTTGTCTGCGTCGGCTAGCTTCACACGGTTGCCGTCAGTGGAGTCTAGGTAGACCGACTGCCCCGCCGCGACCGCTTCCCCCGCGGTCCCGGCATTTACTCCCGTCGCCGGTGGCACTACGTCTGCCGCATTAATTGTCAGGTCCGCCATGACTTTCGCCTCCTACAGTATTACAGGCTGCAACGTCCATTCCGCGCGCAGCAGTACACTCCCGCCGTTTAGGCCACCCGCGCCCAGCAATAGCTTGTGATTCTCCAGCAGTCGCACATCCAGCACCACGTAGCGTGCCGCCGCGATAGTCACGCCAGCCCACACTAGCGTCACAGGATCGCCGCCCACGAGCCCTTCGTAGGTCCGGTAGAGAATATCGCCTGCGGCTTGCGTCGCCACGTCCACTACCGACACCACCGCGAATGGATCTCGCCTGATACCAGTACGCCAGACCGCGACGTCATCCACCCCGGAACGCGACTCCAGTTCCACAGTTTGCCGCGGTGCTTCCGGTGGCCGCGACAGAGACTGGAATGAGAAGTTCCCTATAGCGTTCAGTGTGGCCATTTAATTTTCCGTGTGCCCGCCCCTGGCAGCGTTGGCGGTTGCTTTGTTTCCGTTCGACACCGCGCGCTGTAGCTTGTCCTGTGTCGCCTTATACACTTCCTGCAGCTCCTTCAATTGCTGCACCGCCTCGCGTAACCAGCCGATCTGTTCCCGCTCGCCAGCAGTCAGTTCTGTTGCTTCCCGTGCCCTGACAGTGGGCTGCGCTAGAACTCCACCAGCTTCAGGTAGCGGCATAAACAACGGTGCCTCGGGGGGACGCTTGATATCCAAAATCCTCGACTGCAAGAATCTTGCCTGAGCGCCGATAGGATCTTGCCGGAAGTCCTCGGTTCCCAGCTGGGCCATTTCGCCAAGCTTGCCGATGAATTTTGCGGTGCCCCTGCCGCGCGTCCTCTTGCCAACTTCCGTTAAAATGTTTCGCGACTGGTCCAGCAATGCACCCAGCTGGTTGCCTGCGTCCATCCGCTGTATTAGGCCCTGTATGCGTGCCGTCCGCGCGCCCGCTCGTAGCTCTGGAGTCAATGTCCGCCCGGCTTCGAGCCTGCGGTCCACGAGCGACTCGTCGAAGGTTATTTTTTTCCGTGCCGCCACCATCTTCTGCATGCCTTTCGGTGTGGTCATCTTCTCGATTTCCAGCCGGCCTTCACCGAGTGACGCCCGCGCAAAAAACGCACGTCGCAGCATCGGGTCTCGGAGTAGCTGCAATCGCCCCATTACCGTGCCGGGATCCTGCGGCTGTATGTGGCTGGCTTCGTCTACGATCTTTCTGAGTTTTGCCCGCTGGTCGCGGGGTATCTGCGCCCCAGAATCCAACATCCGCACTGCAGCGGAAACCTTCTCCGGCAATACACCTTCGGCTTCCAGTGCGGACATGGAGGCCCGGTCCAGCTTGAACCCCGTGTCCGTAAACCGCCGCAACTCCCGTCCCAGGCTGATCACTGCAGTCCGCGTTACTTCACCCTGGAAGTCCGCGAGGCCTTTCGATAGCTCGCCAAACAGCGCCGCCGCAGTGCGGGACGTCTGCACCTTGTCTGCCGCTGGTGCCGACGTGACAATCTGCGACGCCACCCGCGGTACGTTTTGCGCCAGCTTATTTAGGTCCTTCACTCGGGCCTGTGCCCCTGTGGATAACAAGAACCCAAGGCCCGCTTTCGCGCCACTTACGCCCGTCGCCTGCTGGACGTCTATTGCCGCGCCGGCCAGGGTATCTATCGACTCCGGGTTAAGCCGGCCGAGCGCTGCCGCTAGCCTCGTCACCTCCACCGCCTGCCGCGGTGTCGCGCCTGCGGAGACTGCGCCTCCCAGTGCCGAAATCAACACGCCCCGGTCTGCTACGCCAACAGTTCGCTGTATGTCTGCGGCAGCACGGAATAGCTGTGTCTGCACATCTTTCGACAGCGACACGATATTGTTTAACGCCGCCTCTTGTGCTCGCCCTAGCTGCGACTGTGTACGCGCTGCCGCGGCCTCCACCTCCCGTTTTTCCCGCAGCGTGTTGTTATAGAGGCTGAGAGCCGCTTGTGCGGATAGCCAGCCGGCTGCCAGGCTCGACAGTTGCCGCGTGGCAGACGTTAGCCCGCGAGACATAGACGACATGGCGCGGGACTGCATGTTGATGCTGCGCTGTTGTGCACGCTGTGACTTACGCGACTCGTTGGCCATCCGCTGCATCTGCTGTATGAGCTTGGCGTTTTCTTTCTGGACTTTTTCTAAGTCACGCTCTAGCTCGCGGAAGTCCGAAGTAGCCCGCCACTTTGCTTGTGCCATCATGCACCCTCAAAATCAATCAGTGTGGCTATAGCTAACTCACCCCGGCTCGGGTTGAAGGTGTCGAGTCTGCCCCGTCTCCAGGACTGCAAATCGACTGTCCTTCTGTCTGTTGGGACGACGCCTCCGCACCTTTTTTTTTGAATTCCTGCAGTCGATTGAAATCGACCAGCGCAAACAGTGTCTGCAGGGCAAACTTGGGTGTTATCGACAGCACGCCCAGTTCTGCTAGGACGTTCGCCTCTTCCGGCCCCACCCGATAATTGACAGCCAGGGCTGACATAGCAACGCCAATCTGCCACGCCTCCAGCTGGTCGTCTGGAATGGGGAACGGTGCGGCCTCTGCGTCTTCATTGAAGAAGTCCCAAACCAAACCGCTGTCGCTCCACAGCTTGCGGTGTGCCTCTTCGACTGTGGCAACCGGCTTGTGTGCCGCGTCAAACCGATAGCTACACGGCAGCGTGCCCGTGGGGTCGTCCTTGCTTTGCCGTGCGATAGGCACGTGCCAGCATTCGTTGATTAGGTAGCCCGGTGACATGTCGCGGCGTCGCAGGTCCGCTTCTGTCGGTGGCGAATGATTCAGCCAGCCAATCCACCGCGTTCCGTCCTGCGACTTTCGCCACGTCTGCTGCGTCGCATCGTACGCCAGCACGCGCGGAAGTTTTGCGTCCCCGTCGTTGGCGTCCTTTGCGTATATGACCACGCCCGGCCCGCCTGCCGGCCCATGCTCGCAGACACACGATACCGCATGATCTGGCAGAGTCTCCACGTCGCGCAGTACCTCACCCAGGCCCGCAGTTGCAAAGCCGTCCGGGGAAATCCCGCGGAAGTTTGGAATGAAGTGGTATAGTCCCGCCATTTATTCGGTGTCGCTTTCTTCACTTTCCTTACTGGCTTCTGGCTGCTCCACAAGCAACACGCCGGCTTTCTCTAGCCGCTCTACCTCTTCTGCCGATAGCCGCATTCGCCCCGCTGCGATTTCTGCGGCCGCCGCCTTGGTCACTCTCAGGACTTTGTGTATGTCGTCCGCTAAAGTCATGTCGCGCGCCTTACGTTATCGCTACTGCCGTGCTGGAGATTAGGAGGGGATCGGTAGTGGCATTCGGCTTGAGCAGGTCGATGTCTACCGACACCACAGCCTCCGGCACCCCGGATACTTCCCGTGCCCTAATAGTGCCCGCGGTCGCCGTGAACTTGATGTGCTGCGTTGTCGCGTTTGCCACGACGTGCCCACTGGCGTCCATCTTGCGGAGGTACACTTCTAGGCTGCTAAGTGCAGTGCCGGCCGCACCGTATGTCCGAAACAAGGTGACGTCGCGACTGCGGATAGAGACCCGCGGAGCAAATCGCCGAATGCCGCCATAGGAAATAAACGGTTCGCCGCTGTCTGCGACCTCCTCGAATTCCACTTGGTAGTCGATGGAGACATCCGCCACCGCGCTAATGTCGGTGCCGTTAATGTCTACGCGTCCCAGTGTGTAAAACTCACTGGCGGCACTGGTGCCAGACAATGCGACGGAGCCGGTCGCGATAATGGGGTTATTGCTGCCGTTCCAGACTGGCAACAACCTGGCCCGCACTGTGGCCAGGCTATTCTGCGACGCCTCAATGGTCTGCAGTGCCAACACCGCATTGGTAGTGAGTCTCCACCGATCGTGCACGGTCGCCGCAGTTGCCTCCCTGGTTGCGTTGGGATCGCCTTTACGGAAGTACATGTCCACACTTCCCGCACTCAGGTCTTTGGCGACGGCCTCGACGTTGATAAGGTCTAGGATCGTCTTGCATTGCGGTGTCGTGAAGTTTATATCGGGCACCGCTCCGTAGCTGCCGCCGTACTGCGGTGCCGCTTCGCCCGCTGAATACTCCACGATGTCCTGGAAGTTATTCGCGGGCGTGACGTCCTGCAGTTCCGTAATGACGTTAGACCCGTCTAAATCTAGCGCGTGTGGGTACCATACTGCTGCCACTGCCATGTTGTCACCTTATATTGACTTTGCGTCTGCTGCGGTGTTGATCAAACAGCCTCTGCAGCTGCTTGTCGTCGTGGCTAACTAGCCGCGTCACGTCGCTGGGTGCGTTGTCGGTTATCTCACGCTTCTGCCACCACTTGATATAGCTGGGCACTAGCACACTAACGGTTACCTTTGTTGGCGTCGCTCGCGGTGGCGTGTGGCGCTTTGCCATCTGCTCGGTTTGGCCGGTAAAGACATTCGGCACCCGGCCGCCCTTGCGTGCCACCCGTCGCTTGCGTTGCAGATACCGTGTCGTGCGGCGCCGCGTCTTTGTCTCTCGTGCGGTGCTCACCTGGAATCTTCTCGGCAGGATGCGACGCTGGTAGAACTTGCCGTCCTGTCGGTGTGCCTCCCGCCGCATGGCCTGGAAGTCTCTGCGGCTCACCTCGCCGGTCATCTCAAGCTGCAGGTTTATTGCCAGCATTAGGGAAGCCCGTAATGGATGTAGATCGTCGCAGTAAAAAAGTCGTTATCGTCTGTTCTGTAATCTGGTGGAGTGCGGAATGCTGCCTCCGGCATATCAATCATGCACTGCCCGAAGGTAACTCCCGTGCCGGTGCCGATTTCTTCTGCCAAGTCCCTGATTACCTGGCCCAGCCAATCGGTGAAGCTGAGGTAGATGTCCTTCTGTGTGTCTTTCAGTCGGTTTCGCCTGTGGTAGACACGCACCGCAATAACGCCCGTCGCTTGCAGTCCTGGCCCACTCGTTCGCTGCGGCCACCGCATGCTCTCCAGTGCCACCGTAGCAAACGGCATCTTCGACTTTATTATCTCTGGCTCTTCGTCGTCTTCCGCGTACAGCACCACGTGATTATTTAGCACCTCGTTTTCTGTCGCTGCCGCTTCGCTCTGGAAGTTGGACGACTTAGACAGTGCCACCTGAACAATGTCTAGCGCAACTGAAATGTCGCCCGCTGCCATTAGCTAGTCCCATGTGATACGTGCGACTGCCGTTTGTACACAAGTGTCCATTCGTTGCGCGTCTTGTTTCGGATCTCCCCGGTGTAGGTATACTCCCGCTCATCTGGCTCGGCGACTGCGTTTCTCAGTATCACGTCGCCCAGTCGTGGCGCGTCAATTCCCTTTGTCGCGCTGCGACTGCACACGACCCGCAACTCATTATCAAACCACGCGGTCGTCTCGCTCACCTGTGGCGTTTGATCCTCAAACAAGACGACGTCAACGCTCCGGTCTACGCCGCGGACAGGGCAGTAGCTCACGGTTTCGCCGCACTCGCTAGCGTTCAGCAGGAGCAGCTCCACGTCCGTGGCTAATAAATCCTGGAATCCCATCCGCACCGCGCGTCTTACCGCACGCCCCAAACTTTGGCGTAGTCGATCTCAACGCCGTCGGTGTTCGTGTCGGCCGTTTTCTGTAGTTGAATAAACGGCTGCACGCCTCCGGTGTGGTTGGACATGTCAAACGTGGTGCCGGCAGCAACACGCGTCAGGCCATTGCCGCCGTCCATGTAGAACCGAACATCACCCGTACCATTGGCAAAATCAATCTTGAAGATTTTGTAGGCGTTGGTGAGTGTTTGCCCGGTGGACTTGTCGTCGTTGTTGTTGGTTCCGTCGTCCGTCTCCACGGTGACACTATTGGTGCCTAGGCACTGGAAACTGGCCTGCACCGCCATACTGTCAATTGCGTCATTGCGGTCGCCGGACAGACCGAACGACAGGCTCGTGGCGGAGTCAATCGTGGCCTGGCTTTGCTTCAGGCGAAATTCGATAGCCCGCACCTTGTCCAGGTCAAGCGATAGCTTGTCGCCGAAATTAAGGCACACGTTCTCGACTTCACTGGTGCTGGCCAGTTGCAGCTTGGCCACGCCTGCCGCATAGTCTCCAGTGGATTCGCTGTGGTCCACTCTCGCGTAGGTCGGCGTGCCGCTTGATGAAGTGTCGGTTATTACCCAAGAATCGCCCTCGCTGGCACTGGCACCAAAGGTGCCGCCGCCGATGAAGTCGTCCACGAATTCCCAGTGATTTGAAATTGCCATGCTAGTTCTCCTTGCCCGTCTTTCCTACGGCGCGGGTGACCGGTCAATCGAAAAAATGCAACTGCGACAGCAGGTCCCGGAACCGCCGCAGTTGCAGTGAACCGTTTTGCTAGCTGTTGCCCTGGTACAGTCCGCGATAGTCCACCGCGGCTGCCGCGAATGATTGGCGAATCTTGTACTTGACCGCATCCACCTCGAAGCCGTCCTGCCGCTCCAGCACTGGCGACTCCTCGCCCTGCAGGAATGTCAGCTCCACGGTGTCCACCTGGCTGGAGTCTGCCGCCAGCCACCAAGCAGTCGTGCTGCTGCCGTCCAACTGTCCGTCAATTACCGGAATGATGGTTCGCGGTCCGCCTGGTCCGTACAGGTTGACCACGCCACTGGAGCCGGTGGTATCTCCACCGACGGCCGGGTTGGCAGTTGAGTTCGCCAGCTGCAGTGCAGTTGCCGACAGTGCCGCCGGCACAATCAGGAATCGCGGTTGCAGATTAAGAATGCTGTCCGCGCTAATGCCGGACTGGGTCATCATGACCTGGAAGCCCGTGTCCAGGGCACCCGCTGCCAGTGCAGTCGCGTCCAGATTCGCCCCGTGGCTGGTGGCGTGGAATAGCGCCACCCCGTCAGACAGGTCTGCATTTGCAGTCAGTACCGCATAGACTGCGCGGTTAATGGCACGCCGCATGGCGTTGCCCTGCATCTGCGGAATTCTACTGATGGCGTTCAGATCGTCATTGACGACTGCCTCCAGCGAAATGGAGAAAATGCTACCACGCTTCTCGACGTTGTAGGTTTCTTTGTTGTCACTGACCGTGCCTTCCTGGTACTCGTGATTCTCCGGCACGATACCCGGATCCGCCAATTCACCAAACCGAATTCGATTCAGTGACTTGTAGTCGGCGGCGGAAGGTGCCGTGCGGACCCAGATAGGATAGGTCACGCCGGCTTCGTCGTATGCCGCAAGCAGCGTCTTATTAGCCGCGTCTAGCAGCACATTGGAGAAGCTGCCTGTGGTGTGGTATGCACCGTCTGCACGCATCACCGGCTGCAGTTGCATTGCACGCCGCACCACCTCGTGTTTGGGCAGGTTGTACGTCTTGATGCCTGCACGCTCGCAGAATTGGCGGGCTATGTCCGACAGCCCGGCATAGCGAAAGTCATTGGCACCTGGTGCGGGCTTGCTAAACATCTGCACCAATGCCTGACTGCGCTGAATAGCGTCTGCGTCAGCGTGGCCGGTAGACACCGCCGCGTCGCCTTCCCCGTAAACACCGTTGGCACGCTGTAGCGCCATCTGTGGATTGACCTTTGCCGACTGCAGGCAACGCATGGCCAGACCGTGCGACACCGCGTCGCAAAACTTATCGTGCTCGGACTCTGCCGGCACAAGCTGGCCGACTGGCTCTACCGCGTTGCCGCTGTGGCGATCCAGTACCAGCCGGGCTACTTCGTCTACGCTCTTGCCGTCCTTAATCCACTGGTTGGCTTCCGTGCTGCTAACGGAATGTCGCTCGCAGATATCGCGGATATCCACCGCACGCTGGACTTCGTCGCCTACCTCGGCTGCTGCGGCCTGCGGTTCGGCTCGCTCCACTTCGGCGTGCCCCACTTGCGCCGCCGGACTTGTTTCCGCTGCGGGCTGCACGTTGTCCTGTAGCCACCGCAACACGTCGCCCTCGAAGTCTGCCGGCATGCCGTGATCGCTCGCGTATTTTCGCAACTGGTCCATTTCGTGCTCCTCTCTTACTACGTAAGGTGAAAAATAAGCACGCCTGGTCACGTCGTGCTGATTGACTTTCGCGTTCTGGTCTGCACCTACTGCGACCACAGACCCGTCCACCGCCCTGCTAGACTTGACCAGCTTCTGCGGTCCAGTAAATTCGCGGCCTCGCACCGTTGCGACGTGACCGTCCGGCACAAACTCCACATCAGTAGGCTGTGCCGTAATCGAAAAATCTGTAATGTGCCCGTCCTGTATGTCCCTGAGCACTGCTTGTGCTTCCGGTCGCCGACTGAAGTAGGCCCTGCCGGTGAACTTGCCGTCGGCGACACTGAGGCTGCGAATGCTCCCCAGTATGTTTCGCACGGTGCTACGGTCGTGGCTGTCCACGATCGGTATTTGCCGGGGATGCTCCATCCCGTCCAGTAGCAGCACCTCGTCAACGACAGCACCCCGGCTAAAATCAAAAACTTGCACCGGTGCTTCCGTGGCGATCGTGACATCTACGGCGTTGTCTTCGTCGGTAGCAACGTCCGAAAACGTCGCAGCACGAAACACTACCGCCGCCTTAGACGGTTGTAGCTTCCCTGCCTTCTTCGTCATTTTGCATCTCCGCTTCTTGCAATCTGATTGCGTCGCGTTTTCGTTGTTCCACTACACTGGCGAACGACTTGCCCTGTACCGACAACTCGTCGCTATGACTGGTTAGCCCAGACTCCAGTGCGATCTGCGCCGCCTGGCTTTGGCGCAGTGGATCCACCCATTCCCAGCCGGGTGGTTGCCACTCGTGACGTATCCACGCGTGATAGTCCTGCGCGAATTCCCCTGGCGAGGGAAAGCCAGTTACCCCGGCCCGAACTGCCGACTCGACAAATTTTGCCCACGTCGGCCGCAGCCAGCGCGACACTAGCCACCGCTGGTCCATACGAAATTCTCGCCTGTCTTCCAGATCGCTGGCCCGGTTACTCGAGAAGTTCGTGCGGCTGTAATCCCGTGCCAGTCGCTCGTAGCTCAGGCCCACGCCCGTGGCCATGCTGCGCAATATTAGCGTGATCCACGCATCTGCCTGCGCGTTAGGCCGGCTAGGGTTAATGACCTCGATGTCCTCGCCCGGCATTAGGCGGCTAACCATGGCGGGCTGTAAATACTCGAGCCTATTGCCGTCTGCGTCTGTTGTGTTGGTGTCGATGGAGTCGCTGAGTGTGCCGTCTGCCGGCCCGCCGAATGTCTTGACTGCGACACTAAAGCAGCTAGCTACCGCACTGGCTTGCAGTTCGTTTTCGACGTAGAAGCCCAACTGCCGAATCCACTGCACCACCGGCGCAAAGCTGCTAATGCCGCGTGTCTGGCCGACCCGCTGTTGCTTAAACAGGTGCACGAAACTTTCCGCCGGCACCCGCGTCGGCCTGGCCACATAGGTGTTGATGTCTTGCGGGTGTGTCGAGTACAGCCAGTATGCGACCGTCCGGCCTATCGCGTCCGTTTCGACGCCTCGCCGGACTGGATTTCCGTTGTCCGCATTAAGGTTACGTGGAAACATGTGATCGCCGGCTATCCTGTCCGCGTCCACCAGTTCCACCGCTAGCGGCAGCACCCTAGCCCGGTCTTCGTGGAGTTCCACGTGATTGATCAGGACTTCGCCCGCTTCGTGGCACTCGCTGTAAGCCAACTGTTGCAGCTCGTAGAAACTACGCCGGCCGGTTGCATCCGCTTCCTCGATCCAGCGATCCCACAACTCCTCTGCCGCACGATTGAAGCTCTCGTCCTTCGTCAATGGCTGTGGCTTGATGCCGACGCCCACAACATTCCGCACCAGTGCCCGTAGGATCGCTTTCGCGTAGGCGTTGTTTCGCACCAGGTCCCGCACCCGGGCACGCGTGGTATCTGCGTCCGACAGCATCTCTAGGTCTGGGCTGCGGTTTTGTGCCGACCAATTGCCCGTCGTCCTGTCTATGCGCGCCGCGTCGTATCCGCGCTGCAGCTGCGCCAGCACCGCCCGCTTTTGCATCCGCCGCAATGCGTACCCTGGTGCCACCGCGGCAATCGCTCTGTCCAGGAGAGTTGCAATCACGCGCGCGGCTTCCGAAACTTGACCACGTGATGGAGGCCGCCGCTGCGCCGTGCGGCAATGCCCTCCAGCATTAGCGCGGCCCGCACCTGCTCAGTGGGTGTCCCCCGCCTTACTCGCTTGCTGGTTTCACTGACCTCGTACTCTTCCACGAACCCACCGTCCGTGGAGTTGTTCAAGGCGGTTTCGGAGTTTGCGGCTGCCTGTGAGTAATCTGCCATGCCGCAGTTGTACGCACGCCCGCACCCCGCGTCTTTGCCAGATTACCACGGCTGTGCAGCTTCTATACCCACCGCTATCGCGCGGACGCGCGGAATATTCGTTCGGAACCACCACGACCGAACGAATCGCAGAAACACCGAACGAACCGACAAACGAACCGATTTTTTTCTGCGGGGTTTTCGTCGGAAAATCCCGCATTTTTTGTGCGCCCATCGCAGGGAAGAAGCGGCAATTCGGCCCGCAACACCGAACGAACGCGGAAATCCATAGGCGCCCGCGCACGCGCCCGCGCCTGTTCATGCAGTGATTTGCGGGAAAAAACTTTCAAGAAATCTGCGTCCGCGCCTGCGCCCGCGCCTGCGCCCGCGCCTGTTCCGCGCCTGGGAACAACGGAAACAACGGGAACAGTCCCGGGAACAGTCCTGGAAACAACGGGAACAGTCCGGGAACATCGTGCTCGGCATCACTCAGACGCCAAAAGAGTTCGCCGGACCTTCGCCAGCCAGTTGGGAACAACTGCTCAAGCAGAAATGCTTGCATGACAACCTCCGTAGTTCACGTTTAACCGAGAAATTACGGAGCTGATTAAACTATCGGATTGCTCCAATCCGAGAACTTCCGAGAACTTCCGACAACATTAGTCGCGGTCAGGTTCTCGAAGTTTTGCTGTAAGTGCTTTCCGATACCTAGCTACCTCGCTTGCGCTTAGCTAAAGAATTTTCTTCACGTCCGCCAATAATTCCGACAACCGATATAGTTGCTTGCGGCCATCAAGAGTCCTGGAAACAACGGGAACAGTCCTGGACGCAGGCGCCCGCGCCTGTCGATGCAGTGATTTGCGGGAAAAAAACTGTCAAGAAATCTGCGCCCGCGCCTGTTCCGCGCGCCATCGTCGTAGCTTCCTTAACCTGAGCAAGTGTGCCCAGAAACCTTGCGGAATGCTGATCCACCAAGAGCATGCCACCCAGATATGTGATGCGTTGCCTGATGGCGAGGCATGTAACGATCGTCTCTTTCGTAGCGTCTACGTTTGGGGGTATCGACAAACAGCGGTCCGCTCTTTTTGATCTTGAATCCAATCATGCGAAAGATCGGCTCCTCTTCAGGCTTCCGTATCCGCAGGTCGGGCATCACGTGCATCAGGACTAGCATTAAATCATCGCATCTAGAGTGTTAGTGAGTCGCTACCTCGCGACGAACTTCCAAGTGAAGCCACACCGCGTGCACTTGCAATACCTGGCCGGCGAACGCGTCGCATAAATGTGCGTCTGCTCGCTAGTGCAGGCTGGGCACGCTGGCGACACCACACGCTGCGACGCTGGGTGCTGCGTCTGTGGCGTGACCAGTTGGCCGTTCTTGCTGGGAGTCGGTTTCGTAGTGCGTCGCCGTCGTTTCTTAGCCACGGTCATTTCATCCCCTGTACCCAGCCGCCGTCGCGGCTAATAAACCGATTGTTTTTTCCGGCCGGCGTGCCCTTGCGGTTGCGGGCTGCGGTGGGTGGCAGTGGCTGCGGCATTAGCCTAATGCCCTTTTCTGCGGCTGCCACGGATGCCATGTAGGTGGAGTCGAACCAGTGATTGTCCCTACTTCGCTTGTTCCACCGCTTCCGTAGACCGCGGCCCTGGACAAACTCCACCTCTTCGACTTCCGCTACCTGGTGCTGACTGTAGCTAATGTGCGTCTTTCTATCGCTGCCGAATAGAGACAGGCTTCCGTGCCTGTCCGGTGGAGTCAAGTATCGCTCGTGCAGCCACGTTTTCCAGTAGTCCGCGTTTGCCATCATTAGCCACACGCCGCTCTGTTGCGGATACCACTTCCATTCCTTGCCGTCTGCTGACTGGAGCTTGGCCCGCTTGTCGCCGACGTCGCCGACGCCATGAAACGGCGCCACCCCGCGTCCACCGCAGTCCACTACGAAGGCATATACCCCGTCGCTGGCATAGCCCGCGTCAACAAGCGCCAGGTTTACCGGCACTAGTTCGCCGTCTTTCCTGCGGTACGGTTCCGCCAGCACCGCCTCCCGCCAGCGGTGTAGCGCCTGTCGCACCGCCGTCTCCACGGCTGCACCGCTGTCCATGTCTCGCGGGTAGACATCCTGCGTGCCGTAGTCCACCACCCAGCCTCGCGCACCTGGTGCCCACGCCGCCACCGTCCAGTGGAGTATGCGTTTGCCGACGTCGATGCCAGCCGTGAGAATCTGAGCCTCGTCGGGAATGATACCGCGCGGAATGCCGGATAGCCGGGTACGGATTAGCTCCGCAGTTAGCCCGGATGTCTGCGGCCCTTCGTCCGCGGGCGGGTCGTTCTGGTACTCGGTGTTGAAGTGCCGCCAACCGTCTTTGCCGTCCCGCATACCGTCGGCAATTTTGTTGTAAATGTGCTGCAGTGGCGACAGCTCCAGTGGCTTGCCTTTCGCGTCCATGTCCCGCACGTATCGTGTCGGGTTGCTCACGACTGCGCCGGCGTCCATGGCCTCCCGGTTGTCCTGGTAAAACTGCGTAGCTATAGCTCCGTCCACATCTTCCCCGGACGACATCCCGTCCAGTCGCAGGCGAATATATTCGTCCCACATTTCGGGGTGGTCTGGCATTTCGTTGAGCAGCTTGTAACGCTGGCCGCGCCACGCTGGCTTCTGGCTGGTGTCCGTGTACTCGTACGCCAGGCACGTGCGGTTAATGGTCGTACATAGCATCACAATAGCGATTTTCTTGCCAGGCCCGCCTAGGCCGGATATATCCTGCTCTATCGTGTTGCGGCGTTTGGTTGTCTGCTCTTCGCTTTCCGCGGACTCCCGCGTGTCTACGTCGTCTAGGATTACCAGGTCCGGCCGTTTGCCGCGGACATTCATGCCGCGAAATGCTGCCGTGATGCCGCGTGTCCGGACAATTGCACCGTTCGGCAATCTGATCCTGTCTGCCTTCCAGGCGATCGGCACGCGGACGCCATTGACTGTCGCCGACATAGCCCGCTGCGGTGCAGACTCGACATACCTCGCAACCTTGCACACTGCTGGGAAGTCCTCGAGTAGCAAGTCGTTGGTGACTAACTCGTGCTTGATCGTGTCCAGGATTTCCGCGGCATGATCGCCGGTCGCACCCACGATAAGTGGGAACGTCAAGTGGCCGTGCAAGATCGCCAGGATTGCCACATGGATGGCAAAAGTCGTCTTGCCTTCGCCACGTGGCCCGGCTATTGCCTGCATGCCGCCAAACTTGGCGCGGTCTACAATCGCCGCCACCATACTCTGTCCGTCCACAGTGAAGGGCTTGTCAAACTTATGCGGAAAATATTGCTTGAGGCCAAACAGGTAGTCCTTGGCAGCCTCTCGCCGCCTGTCCGACATCGCACCGTCGTCCGTAACCTCGATGTCCCGCTCTGCCGCGCGACGCTGCGACATGTACTGCCGTTGATATTCGTTAACCGTCTTCGGTACTGGCTTTGCCGGTGTCGCTTCCGCCGTCGTCATCTGCTCTAGTACCGCCCTCGCCTTCGTCTTCGGGAGTCGCTTCAAAAAATCCGTCAACTCCGATTTCGGCAGCGATTGCAGATAGGCGAGACTGTCTGGCGTCAGCGTGGACGTGTGCATGTAGTACCTGCTTGGCTGGGCCTGCTTCATCCATTTGGTTCATGCGTTCCATAGCAATCAGGTTGCGCAAGGCACCGTTGGCTATTCGTTCGTTTTCGGAAAGTAGGTTTTTTCGGATAACCGCCATAGCTATGTCTTTCAGTGTGCCACGACTGGCGACAGACTGGTGTATCTCGCTCTCTGTTGCGCTTGTGTGCCATCGGATCGCCTGTGCGATTAGCTGGTTTTGCTGCGCCGGTGTTACGCCTGTCCAGTCGTCGCCGGCTGGCTGCACCTCGCCCCCTCCCCCGCGGTCGCTCTGGTTCGCTACCGCAGTTGCTTTTTTTGGCTTCTGCGTGCGTCGCCGGCGTTTGCCGCGTCGTGTCTTACCCATTGCTTAATTCGCACTTGCAGTCAAGTTGGGTTAGTCGCTCAAGTATTACCGCTACGTATGGTGGGTGGATCTCCATAGCGAAGCACTGGCGGTTTAATTGCTCACAAGCAACTATGGTCGTACCGCTGCCGCAGAATGGATCGTACACTTGCGGGAAGTCGTGGTTGCGGATTGGACGTGCCATGCATTCCAGTGGTTTCTGTGTGCCGTGGCTGTTTTCGTCTTCGTGGTTAACTTTGTTCCCAATATCCCAAACAGTGGACTGCGACCTGTCGCCAATCCAGCGCGACGTGCACCCTTTTCTTACCGCATACCAGCAACATTCGTGTTGCCAGTTGTAGTGGCCGCGCCCGATAGGCGCTGCCGGTTTTCGCCACACAATCTGCGCGCGGATTTCCATGTCGCACGCCATGACGTCATTGGCAACGTCAGCTGCAAATCCACTCCTGCCGGCATGCCAGACATAGGCGACTTCAGGACTACCGCAACGATAGGCGTCCTTCCATTCCGCCCTGTCGTCGTTTTGCACCACTCCCACGCGGCGAGCCGCGTGGGATATTAGCCCCTTGGCGGCTGCTTCACTCCGCCACTCCGGATCATATTCCACGCCGTACGGTGGATCCGTCACCATTAAGCCTGGCTGTTCTATTCCCAGCAGCTTGCCAACGTCGTCTGCACTAGTCGAATCGCCGCACATTAGACGGTGCGTCTGCTTGCCTTTGATTTCCCATATCTGGCCTGGTTCCACCTTCCACTTCTTCAGCAATTCGGCAGCTTCGTCTAGCTTGGCTTCCGGTTCTTCCAAGTCGCTGAGCAAGTCGATTTTGTTTGACTTGGCTATCCCGTCCAGCAAGTCGTTGATATGCGATTCCCTGCCAATGTCCTGTAGCAACGATTCCAGCTTGTCGGTGTCTGGCGTAGCCATTGCTGCCAGCGGATCGAAAGTAGCCAGTAGCTTATCTGCTTCGTCTTGGCTTAAGTCGGTTTCCAGTACCGCCACCACTTCGTCGCCAACTTCCTCCCGTCGCAGGTGCCCGTCGATTGCAACCAATTGGTCGTCGTCGTTGCGGTAGGTGAGCATTGCACCCGCAAATCCAATGTCCACCAAAACGGACTTCATGGCTTCGCGTTGCTTCTTCGGGTGCTGTCGCCAGTTTTTCGGGTTGGGCAACACCTGGCTGGCTGGCAGCTTCGATAGTCCGGTTATGCGGTCGCGAATTTCCAAAATTACAACCTAACAGAGTCACAAATATGTGGGATGCGTAGCCCGCGGGTTAAGTTGGCGGCTAGGAAGGACCCGCGGACACGTCCCAGGCCTGCCCTCCCGGTGCCGTGGTCGCCGCATGGACACCGACGTAGACCATACGTAGCCTGTCCTGGCCCGCTTTGCGGTAGCCCACATAGCCGTGGCACCATACCTCGGAATGCGTGCGCGTCTCATACGTTAGCACCGTCCAGTCGTCGCAGACTCTACGAAACTCCGTCTGCCCGTCTAGCGGCCCGCCCAAGAATGTCAACATGCAGTCCATAGCTACACCGTGCCCACGCCTAGGATCTTGAGTTGTCCGTGGCACGCCGGCTGCCACCTATTGCTGTCTGATGCGTCTTTGACATCGAGTAGCCAATTCCACTTGCCGGCCGCAATGTCGGTGTCTGCTCCCACTAGATCCACAGTCACCCTTGCCGGTGTCGTGCTCGCCACTCCGCGAGTCTCTATCGTTACCGTGCTGCCGTTACTGCTCGCCGCCGCGTCGGTAAATGACAATGGTGCGGCCGTCGCGTCCACCGTCCACAGCCGAAACCGCACCACGTCTGCCGCTGCCAGCACCGCTGACTGCGCCGCCGCGTCGTCTGGTGCCTCTGGAAGGTAGAGTGTGAATTCGTGGTCCCAGTCCACGCCGGCGTGAAACGTCGCGATTAGTCCCAAGTCGAATGCAGGGTTAGCCATTTAGCTGTCGTCCGTGTTGTCTCGTGTGTGTCGTGCGGCGCCGACTAGGCCCGTGCGTGCCTCCGTAGCCGCGCCGACTATTCCACGTCGCTGATGCCTGGCCGCGCCGACTATTCCGGTGCGCCCGTGCGTTGCCGTGCCCAGCAGCACCGCCTGTGCCGGCTCGCTGGCGTCCGGCCCCGCGCCGCGAAACATGCCAGACGCAAACATGCGACTCGCAAAGTGCTTCGCCTCGAATAGATCCTTGCTGCTAGCCATAGGTCAGATCCGTGCGATTGCCGCTACTGTCTACCGTGGCTGTTATTCGCGTCGTGGCCTCGTCCAGACCCTTGAAGACCTCCGTGCCTGTCCCCGCACCGCTGACGCGACCTGCGACGGCTGCCGCGATTATCCGCACGGCCGCGGGTAGCGTCTTCCCGTCCACAAGAACTAAGTCGGTGCCGGTCGCAGACATTGCGTAGCCTGTCTTGTCGTTGTTGGTAGTCAGATTGGTGGCGGTCGTCGCTGTCGTTACCGTGTCCACTACGCCACCGGTAGTATTTATCGCCTCGCCGGAGCTGGTAATATTCGTGGCGGCCGTTAGCGTGCGGGTGCCGCTCGTCCAGATTTCCGCCGCAGTAGGATCATTCAGTCCTGACAGGCCGGAATCCAATTCCGCTTTGGTTGGCGGGTCATACGCATTTAGTGCGTCAGTACATTCTGATTGCACCTCGGCATCCCAAGCACTGTTCCACGGGACAGCGGTTAGCCCCGCTCCAGAAGAGCCGATTTCTGCGGTATCTACCAGGATTGAATCTACAATGGTGTCAATCGTACTAAGCATAGCTGGAAGAGTAGTCCCTGTGTCCACTAGGATAGCTGCGATTTCTGTAGCGACTTCTCCAAACGTACCTGCAGAGGTGTGGTCGGCTTGGGCTTCGTCCCATATGGCATCCGCTACTGATGCTGCCGTCGGAGGCGTTGTGGTGTTCCAGTCCCCTTTACCGTCTAGTGAGCTTGACCCGAAATCTCCCGCCACAAATGTGAACCCTAGGCCGGTAAGTGTCCGTGTTCCTGATGTCCAAACATCTGCTGCGGAGTGAGTGGAGAATCCTGTAGCTACTGGCCCTTGTTCAAGAGCGTTTGCCGTTAATCGTGACACTCCAGAATCACTCTCGATTAGTTCGTTGAGCAAGGCGGTTGCAACTCCCGGCTTGCTTGCAGGGTCGTAGTCTGCAGCTAGTAGATGATCGAGGTGGTAATCAGTGACGAGTTGGATCTTGAGGTTCGCGTGTGATAATGAGTCGGGGACATTACTAGCTAGTGCGGCTGAGTCTGTCCCCCGCATATCTGAATTTGTTGTCGTTGTATCGACAAGCACAACGCCCTGCACTTTGTTGGTGCTTGGATCGTAGCCAGAATCCGCAAAGTCTTTTAGGTCTGTTGCGGACTGAGTGTCCCCCTCGATCTCTGTGAGATTTGCGTTGAGTGCTGCATTGTCGCCGGGGGTTGTGAATGCTTCAACCGGATCAAGCAGAATGTTGGCCGTAGCTGATTTCGCAGACACGATAATCATGTCCGCGTTGGTTTCAGCTTGTGTCAAATCAAAGATGTATATTCCTGGGTGGTCTGTCGCATCCAACTCGGTCGGATTGACATCATTGGTGGCTGCACTTACCCCGCCATCTTTGCTGATTTGTGCTGTGATATTTGCCGCGTCACCCGTCTTACTTGGGTCCGTGCCTGCTGCTGTTGTCGGATCGTAGGCGTAGACCGCAAGTTTCTGTGATGCGACGTTCTTGTAGATCGGCATCATCCAGCTCCGATTAGTTGAAGTCGCTTTGTGCGTAAGTCACCGCCACCACCTGCTGGGTCGGCGTGTTGCACGGCACCTTTGTCTAGATTCCCACTGCTAGACCCTCGCCACAGATTTCCAACGTCTTTCGGTGCAAAGTACGCGAACCGATTGGCGAATGTATCGGAGCCCGATTTTTCAAATACCTCGACGCTTAATTCTTCGTCGTCGGATCCTTGGTATCGTGGGCTGTTGTTGATATAGTCGTACTTCGTCGCGCAATCAGACACTGCATTGTAGGCCGAATAATTCACCTCGCTGGTGCCACTATTCGTGATGCCAATTCCGCCAGTGCCACCGAAGCCAGATACGAGATTGTTGGTCACCTGATGGTGCCGTGTGCCTGAGTAGCCAGTCCAGATTCCTTTGCCCGTTCCGCTGCCACTGCCGTATATCGTGTTGTGGTCAATGCGACACCGACCATCGCTCTGGGTGATCCCGTTGGATGCCCCGTCTATTGATACGATATTCCGACCGATATACCCTACGCCCTTACCTTCATAGATCGCCGTTGAAAAATCCCGTATCGACCCATTAGTTAAGTAGTTATCGACGATTACTCCACCATGTTGACCACTACCTGAACCGTCAATGCCTTTGTCGCAGTCGTAGATGTAGCAGCCCGCGACGATATGCTCCGAGTCATTCCAGCCCAGATAAATCCCTGTCGAGGTGCAGTTGTGCACCGTTGCGTTCATGATGGTGCTCTTGTCGCCAAGTTCAATCAGGAAGTCGGTTGAGTTCCGAAATTCGCCACCGTCGATATGGTAGTAATCTTTGCGCTCAAAGAGGTGGTACGCCTGCCCATTCGCGTCCCATATCCATGCTGTTTCTCCCGGCCACTGGATGAACCATACACCAGCTCCTCCGGTGCCGTTGCCTAGTGTCGAATGATCCGGTGCAGACGACCATGTTCGACTACCCTGAATATATATCAGCGTTCCATCACTGCCTTTCGTCAGATTATCAAACGCATACTGCGACCGACCGTAGGGATCACCAGACGTACCGCTCCCACTGTCAGAATCAATGTCTTCGTCCACGTAGTAGGTGTTGATTGCCAAGTTACGGCCCAGCAGCTTTTACGGTGAGGCTTTTGTTCGTTGCCATCAACTGCAGAATAGTTCGTGCTGCAGTTTGCAGGTCTTTTGTTTCTTGTACCGTCAATGTCTTGACCCCGATGCCGCCGTAGGTGGTCGGGATAACTTCCGCCGGATCTAGCGCAGTTAGAATAGGGTCGATGTTGTCTAGAGCAAACTGGTGCCAACTCTCGGGATCGATCTGCCCCATGGCAGCATTGAACACGCGACACGATCCCCGAAGAAATTTATCGTAGGCATCGAGATCTTCTTTTTGTTCAGCTGTTAACGAGTCGTAGGTTGCCACGTTTCGTGTCCTTATTCTGGTTCGTCGCCACCACGCCGGGGAGCCGACTGCAGAGAGCCGACGATCGCGCGTAGTGTGTCGATTTGCGTTCTGCTTTCGTCGCGCTGCTCTCTAATTAGAGCCTCGAATTTTTCTTCGCACCGCTCGTGGCTTTCCGTCGTGTGACGCAGCAGTGCCTGGTAGTCTCGTTTGTGTTGCTCGGCTTGCTTCTGCTGCCCCAGTGAAAACGCCGCCTGCTGCTTCGGGTCTGCAACACTCACCCGATACCAGAGAAACCACGCCAGCACGCTAAGCACGCCAAACTGTGCCACCAATTGCCCCACGCCCGCCGTTGCTACTGCCTGCCCCAACATGCCACCTCCTGTGCCGGTCGTCCACAGACTAGCTTATCACAGGTAGCGTTTTTTCCGCTATGCGTGCGAGTATCTGCAGACAGTCGGCGTGCGTCAGTTGCGCCCCGTGCCCACGCTCCACTGCGCGTGCAACTTTTTGGGTGCCGCTCAGGCCGCGTGCCGGCTGGTGTGTCGTCGTAACGTGCACCGCTATTCGCTCCCGGTTAGCCCGATCGCCACCGCCGGCGCAATGGCAACAATGCCCCGTATCACAACACCACCGCGTTATGCTCACGCTCATAGCTTTAGCACTCGTTGGTTTCGCTGTGCCCGGCTCGCTTTGCGACGCTTGCGCCCCAGCACAGTGTCACAGGCCTCTTGTTGCGCGGACGTCTCGACTTCGTCTAGATCGGCGCAGCATAGCCCCAGCCGAAATAAACCGTAGGCGTCGTACTCGTCGTGGGTGGAGAATGTCACGCGGTATCGCTGTGTCACCTGCGCCACCACTGCCGTCTTGTCGCCCTTGCCCTTGCCGGTGCAAAATTTCTTGAGTGTGGTCGGTGCCACCTCGTACACAGTCGATCGATCACTAAGCCAGTGCCGAAGTACCCCTCCGTACTCTGCCGTGTACCGTGCCTGTGACGCCACCGCCGCGAACGCGTACCCCTCAAGAAACGTCACCACGCTACCGGATTTTTCCCGCGGCCAGTATTCCTCGAGCTGCACCATTAGCCGGGTAATCCGCTCCATTCGCCCCGCTACCGTGTCGCCGCAATTGGTACTCCGGCAGCAGTGCGGTGTGGAGTCATCTGCCGATGTGCCGTGCACAATGGCTGTATTCGTCAAGCTTGGGTCAATTCCGACGACTACTGTTTTTCCCATTCGTCGAATCCTTGTCAGGT
>VTLG01002321.1_pt1 | contig 38179 bp, 50 predicted proteins | sample 4694571 | NCBI WGS metagenome assembly VTLG01 (sample SAMN12604809, study PRJNA352737) | marine metagenome | biome: ENVO:00000447; feature: ENVO:00000209|ENVO:00000569|ENVO:01000036; material: ENVO:00002151; isolation source: viral sequences binned using virsorter ...
GCTGAAATGAAAAACGCCAAGCATTTATATTTTCAAGATAGTGGTAAGGCTATATTTGGGGGTGGCTCAGATCTACAGATTTATCACGATAGTCTTAATTCTTATATTAAAGATACTGGAACAGGCTCATTAGTTTTAGCTTCTGGTGGGTTGTTTATACAGAACGCAGCCGCAGATGAAAATATGATAAGAGCTGTAGAAAATGGTGCAGTAACCCTATATCATAATGGTTTAGCCAAACTAGATACGAATTCTGGCGGAGTTACGGTAACGGGAACAGCAATTCTTGGCGGTGCTTCATTTGTAGATGATGCAACAATTTATCTCGGTACGGGCCTTGATTTAAGACTATACCATAGTTCTGGTAATGGTTTTATTAATAATCAAACTGGAGTGCTTTATATAGATCAAAATCAAAATGATGGAAACATGATCTTCAGAAATGATGATCAAAGTGGTGGACTAGCAGAATATATCGTATTAGATGGTGGTGGTGGAAAAATAAAAATAAAAAGAGCACTTGTTGCAGAAGGTAACGTTGGTATAGGAGAGCCAAATCCTGCATATCCTTTAGCGATTCAAGCGGATGGAATCGCTATGCGTCTAGACGGGACGGCCAATACCACGCGCAGTATTTTCTTTAGGAATACGACTACGGCAAATCCAGCTCAACTGTATTCGGATGGGTCGCTAAGGATCTACACCGAAGATGCCAGCACAGATATTACGCTGGACGCGGTTCAAAACATTATTTTAGACGCCGATGATGGAGGCCATGTTCGCTTCAAAGATGCTGGAACGCAGTACGCATCGATCTATAAAAGCGGTAGCGATGCTATATTGGATTCCACTGGTGATATTACACTAGATTCTGCAGACAGAATTATTTTAAGTGCCGATGATAATGGAGAAATAAGATTCCAAGATGGAGCTTCATTATACGGACAATTCAAAGATGATGATGATCGATTTAGAATTGAGGGCTTACTTGCAGATAAGGATATGTTGTTTGTGCTCAATGATGGTGGTACTGCAACAACAGCTCTTAAACTTGATGCAGATCCAGCGGGAGATGCTACATTTTATGGGAATGTCACAGTAAATAATCTCTATGTAGCTGATGATATTGGTCACTCAGGGGATACGGACACATACATCTCGTTTGACACTAATATTCATACGTACTACGCAGGTGGTACACGTCTGTTGGATTTACAAGTTGGAGATGTGATCTTTAATGAAGGGGGAGGCGGTGTCGACTTTAGGGTAGAAAGTGCCGCCGATTCTAACTCTTTTTCAATAGACGGAACTACTGGAAACGTTGGTATCGGTCTTGCTCCGACTCTCACAAGATTGAACGTGCTCTACAATGCAGCGAACTGGACAGCCATCTTTAAAAATCACCATTCCAGCGCCTATGGCTTGTCGATTGATATGAGCGGCAGTTCGGCTGCGGGAGGTCAAGCGGATATTTTTGCCCTCGCTTGCTATACCCCGGGGACTAATCAGGGGTTTTTCGTAACAAAAAGTGGAAATGCTGGTATAGGAAATGTAGCGCCGGATCATCCTTTAGTAATTAAATCTAATACAGGGGCTTCTGCGGTGAAAATTATTGGTAGAGATGCCGATAGTGTCTCTTCTATATCCCTTACTAATAGTGCTGTAAATGCTGAAAGTTATTTACAAAGTAACGGGCACTGGTTTAGAGCTAGAGCTAATGAAGGGTTCCATTGGAGAAAAGATAATACTCCAATAGTAACAGATACTGACGCATTTACTATACAAGATATGAATCTTGTAGTTACGAATGGCACCGCCACGTTTACTGATCAAGTTTCAATAAACAACGCGGATGGTGGGCCTACTATTTACCACGAATCGACGAGTGTTATCGCCGGTTCTGGTCAAAAGGCAAAAGTGATCGAAGGTGTATACGCCTATAACACCGTCAGCGCGGGGAACACTCTTACGATTCCCATAACAGATCAATCCAGTGTGTGGCATCAATACCTAGTCGATTTTATGTTTCTCACTGGAGAATATAACGTCAATGCCGACGCTAGAGCAGGTACACTAAAGGTAGCTTTTACGTCTTTAAATGCAGGGGCTGCAGCTATCGTCGAATTAGACAAAACTGGAAATGTAGCTAGTGCGAGTGGTAGCGACTCTAACTTAATCATCGAGTTCACGAATGCTTACACAAGTGGATTAAACGATAATGAAGGCATAGTTTGCTATTACAAAATTTTAGGCTATAACCCAACTGCTTTGAAGATGTGGGATGCGACACTTGACTAGTTAAATGATTGAAATACTAAAAGACCGCATAGCGGTACCGGAGAATAACTAATGGCACTAACAAAAGTCACACCAGCAGTTCTAGCGAATACCGCTGTAAGCGCGGGCTCCTATGGTACTGCTACTTTAATCCCTGCAATTACTGTAGACGGGCAGGGAAGAATAACGGCTGTATCTACAAATGCAGTGGATGTAGGAGCTAATGTAGTTGCTTTAGGTACAGATACTACGGGTAATTATGTTGCTACAATAGCAGGAACTGCAAATGAAATCACAGTAACTGGAAGTGGCTCTGAAACTGCAGGAGTTACTATATCCTTGCCTAGTAGTATTACGGTTGATGTAACAGGAGCACTTACTGGTAATGCTACTACCGCTACTACCGCTACTACCGCTACTACCGCTACTAACGTAACGATAACGGATAATAGCAACACTAATGAAACCCTATATTTCCCTCTTATAGACGGCCTTACTGGTTCGCAAGGGTTGGAGTCCGATGCTAATATTCATTATAACCCAAGTACTAACTTGCTCACGGTTGGTGGAAATATTGTAACAACTACGGTGACAGGGAACTTAGTTGGCAACGTGACCGGGAATGCAAGCGGAACGGCAGCAACTGTTACAGGGGCCGCACAATCGGCAATAACCTCTGTAGGTACACTTACTACTCTAACTGTAGATAATGTAATTATCAATGGCACTACTATCGGGCATACTTCCGATACTGATCTACTCACGCTAACCAGCGGAAATTTAAATGTTGCTGGAGATGCCACTATTACAGGAAACCTAACTGTTGATGGTACAACTACTACTATCAATTCTACTACTTTATCAGTAGACGATAAGAATATTGAATTAGGTTCTGTAGCCTCCCCCTCAGATTCAACTGCAGATGGTGGAGGAATCACCCTTAAAGGTGCTAGTGATAAGACTATCTTATGGGTTAACTCAACAGATAGTTGGGACTTTAATCAAGCGGTTAGGTCTACAAATGGTTTTATTGGTGATTTAACTGGTAATGCAAGTGGAACTGCTGCTACTGTCACAGGAGCAGCTCAAACTGCTATTACTTCTGTGGGAACTCTTACTGCTTTAACGGTTGCAGGAGATATAACTCAAACTACTGGAGATTATCTCTATACGGGGGGAGGTAATTTTGATATTCAACATAGTACTGCTTCACAAAACATAGTATTTAAAACAACTCCTTCTGGTGGTTCTGCAACAGAAAGAATGCGAATCAAGCATGATGGTACTGTTGGTATAGGAACTGCGAGTCCTTCAGAAAATTTAATGGTTCATAGCGCTACAGCAAGTGATCATACTCGTGTGCACATTACAAAAGGTACAAATGCAGGAAGTGCTGGTGTATCAATGAATTCATATACACCTACTAATGTTTGGACAATATTTCAAAATGATGATAGTGATGGAGATTTATCTTTTTATGATGGAGGAGCCACTAATGTAACAATGAGATCTAATGGCAACGTTGGCATAGGAACTGCGACTCCCTCAGGGATGTTACATATCCAAGAAGGGTCTAACTACGGTGCGGTAGATTCAGGGGCTGACCAATTAGTTGTATCAAATAATGGTTCAGAGTCGGGCATTACTATAGCTGCGACAACAGTAGCCACAATTAACTTTGCTGATGCAGCGGGGGCCAGAATTGGTCGTGTTCGGTACGAGCATGACAACAATAAGATGGAATTCTGGGCTAACGACGCTGAAAGACTGTCTATTACGAGCGTTGGGACTATTGGCATGGGTTCAGGTTCAGGCGGTTTAGCTGGAAGTCTCATAATAAACGATGATGGTGCTACAGGTACTATAGATAATGCTTATTATAATACAGGGTTTGGTTGGGAAGCTTTTGATGATTTGACTAGTGGTGATTCTAATACTGCTATCGGTAACCAAGCAGGCTATAAATTGACATCAGGCGGTAGCAATACTTTTATAGGAAAATCTGCGGGTCAAGCAACTACGACTGCTGGTTTTAATACTGTTGTTGGAACGTCAGCTTTAAGCACGAATACCACAGGAGATGCAAATGAGGCTTTTGGTTATTACGCCTTAAATGCTAATACCACGGGAACATACAATGTTGCAGTAGGTTCTCGCGCATTAATGGCTAATACCACCGCCGGATATAATACGGCAGTTGGTAGAGATGCTTTAAAAGCCAATACCACTGGAGCTAATAACGTTGCGTCTGGTTATGTAGCGATGCTAGCAAATACAACGGGTGGCTCCAATACTTCTTTGGGTGCTTATGCTTTAGATGCTAATACCACAGCCGACTACAATACAGCTATTGGCAGAGATGCGCTGGGTGCTAATACCACTGGCACAAGTAATACAGTGGTAGGTGCTTATGCTTTAGATGCCAACATCACCGCTAGCTACAATACGGGTTTGGGCTATGGCATCCTGACTGCGAATACCACAGGCGCAAATGGTACAGCGGTCGGTTATGCAGCTTTATATAACAATACGACGGCAAGTCATAATACGGCGTTAGGATATGCAGCTTTATATAACAATACGACGGGTTTTGAAAATGTTGCGGTAGGTAAAAGTGCTCTTTATACAAATGCTACTGCTGCTCGTCAAACTGCAGTAGGGTATCAAGCACTATATTATAGTGTAGGCAGTGATAATTCTGCTATGGGTTGGAATGCAGGGGTTAATGTTACTTCTGGTACTCAAAATACTGTAATGGGGGCTGAAGCTCTTTATACTAATAGTACTGGCTCTTATAATACAGCTATAGGCCAAGCCTCTCTTTATGCAGCTACTACAGCTAGCTACAATACAGCTATTGGTGACAATGCGCTGGGGGCAAATACTACAGGTGCGAACAATGTGGCTGTCGGGGCCGATGCTTTAGATGCCAACACCACGGCAGATGACAATACGGCGGTAGGCAAGTCCTCACTAAGCGCGAATGATACTGGAGCTAATAATGCAGCGATTGGAACGCAGGCAATGCAGGCCAATACAACGGGATCAAGTAATACCGCAGTTGGAAGACAGGCTTTAGTAGCTAATACTACAGCAGGAAATAATACTGCTGTTGGTGGTAATGCTCTTAATACGAATACAACTGGAGCATCTAACGTTGCTGTGGGGCAGTCCTCTTTATATGCTAATACTACAGGTACCCAAAATACAGCCGTTGGTCAAGGCTCTTTAGATGCTAATACTACTGGAGCATGGAATGTTGCTGTAGGTTTTGGGGCTCTTAGTACAGTTACAAGTAACTCTTATAATACCGCTCTAGGTACCAATGCTCTTAATGCCAATACCGCTGCAAGTAATACTGCTATTGGTTATGCTGCGATGGTAGCAAATACTTCAGGAACTTCCAATGTTGCCATAGGCGATATGGCGATGGATGCGAATACTACAGGCAGTAGTAATATAGCCATTGGTAGAAATTCTTTAGGTGTGAATGTAAGTGGTGAGCAGAATACCGCGGTCGGAGACAAAACACTAGCTGCTAATACGGGTAGTGCTAATATAGCGGTTGGATATCAAGCACTAGAAGCTAATACTTCGGGCGGCTCCAATACCGCTGTCGGTGCTTATGCTTTAGATGCGAATACGACAGCATCAGATAATACTGCTGTTGGAAGGCATGCTCTTGGTACTAATTCAACTGGCGCTCAAAATACTGCTATAGGAAAAGGTTCTCTATTTAGTACTACTACAGCTTGGAACAACGCGGCGGTGGGGTTCGAGGCTCTAAATGCCAACACCACTGGCGCACATAACGCCGCCGTAGGTTCTGGCGCCTTAGACGCTAACACCACGGGTTCTGAGAACACGGGTATTGGTAAAAACGCATTGGGCTCTAATACTACGGGCGCTTATGGCGTGGCTGTAGGTTCTGGTGCATTGGCGGCGAATACTACGGGTACAGGAAATGTAGCTATTGGTAGAAATACTTTAGACGCTAATATCTCTGGTGCAGATAATACTGCCATAGGTTATAATACTATGAGTGCCAATACGACAGCTAGTAATAATGTAGCCCTTGGACAGGCTGCTTTAGAGGCTAATACTACGGGCGCAAATCATACTGCTATTGGACAAGGTGCGCTACAACAAAGTACTACCGCAAGTTACAATACCTCCGTTGGCCAAGGTTCAATGTATTCGAACACTACGGGGGCCTATAACACGGCGTTAGGAAACAATGCTTTAGATGCTAATACTACGGCTAATGATAACACGGCTATTGGATATAATGCCTTAGGAGCAAATACCACAGGTGCAGCTAATACAGCCCTTGGTTATCAAGCATTAAATGGAAATACTACAGGCGGAACAAATATTGGTCTGGGGTATCAAGCTCTTTATGCTAATGATACAGGCGGTAGTAATGTAGCTATTGGAACTAATTCTCTGTATACTAATAGCACCGCGAGCTACAATGTTTCTATAGGTCATTCTACCATGAATCTCAATACTACAGGAACAGAAAATACAGCAGTAGGTGCTTATGCTTTAGATGAAAATACTACTGGAAGTAAAAATGTTGCTATAGGTTATGATGCACAAAATAATAGTGATACTGCTTTAGAATGTACATCAATTGGAACACGGGCTTCAAGAAATCTAACTACAGCGAGCTATCAAACTGCTGTAGGGTATGAGGCTTTATATACTAATGCTACTGGTAATTATAATGTTGCTATAGGTCGACGTGCTTTATATACTACTACTCAAGGGTATAATACTGCTGTAGGATTTGAAGCTATGCGACTTAATAGTACTGGAGACCATAATGTTGCAATGGGATATATTGCAATGGAAGCTAATACCAGTGGAGCAGGTAATATTGCACTAGGAAATTATACTCTTCAAGGTAATGAGACAGGATCTCATAATATAGCTATAGGTTATTACGCTATTAATGATAATGTTACAGGGGCTAGTAATATTGCTATAGGGTCCAACGCTCTATCAAAGAGTACTGCTGCATCTTATAATGTTGCTATTGGTAGACTTGCAATGGAAGATAATACCAGTGGATCTTTTAACGTTGCTATGGGGTATACGGCTCTTGCAAATAATCAAACTGGTAGTTATAACACTGCTATAGGGCATGCTGCTCTTGTTGTTTGTACCTCTTCAGAAAATACAGCAGTGGGATATGCTGCTTTAGATGCATTAACTAGCGGGGATAGAAATACTGCTGTTGGTATACATGCAATGACTGCTAATACTCAAAGTGACAGGAATGTTGCAATAGGAGCTTATTCCTTATATACTTTGAACCATAGTTCCAACGAAGATGGATATAATGTAGCTGTTGGGGAGCAATCGGGATTTGCACTAACCGATGGAGTACAGAATACTCTTATAGGGGGTATGGCGGGAGATGGAATAACAGGCTCTGATGGTAATACTGCTGTTGGTTATATGGCGATGAGTGCTGCTATGACAGGAGATAATAATACTGCTGTGGGCCATTATGCTCAACTTTCGCTTACCTCTGGTGTACGTAATACGGCAATGGGTAATAGTGCTATGTCTAATGCTACTACTTGTAACGATACTACGGCAATAGGGGCCCATTCTTTTGCAGGGATTACTACAGGTGCGGAAAATACTGGTGTTGGTAGTTATGCCCTCGGTGCTGCTACTTCGGGGGCTCAAAATACTAGTTTAGGTCATCTTTCCGGATATAATCTTACTACTGGTAACTATAATACTTTTGTTGGTAGATATGCAGGTACTACATGTCAAACGGGCTCTTATAACGTATGTATAGGAAGAGGGGTTTCTACTGATGCAACAGGTACTAATTATGGTATTGGAATAGGAACAGGATTTACTGTTGAAGCTAGTCAAATTGATATTGGGCACGGTGGTAATACAACATATAAAGCATATGGCAGCGGAACTACTTGGTCTCATACTTCTGATGAAAGGGTAAAAACAAATATCGTTGATGAAAATATGGGCTTATCTTTTATTAATCGCTTACAACCTAAAAAGTTTAACTGGAAAGCGTCTCAAGACGTTCCACAAGAACTAACTACACAATATGACGCTGATAAAAATCATAAAGATACAACTACCCTACAGCATGGCTTTGTAGCTCAAGAAGTAAAAGCAGCAATGGAAGCGGAGAATATTCCTTCTAGTTATACAATATGGAACACAAGGAGTGATGGAACGCAGGGTCTTGCACCAGGTGAGTTAGTAATACCACTAGTAAATGCAGTGAAAGAACTAGCGGCTGAAAATGCAAGTTTAAAAGCAAGAATAGAAGCGTTAGAAAACTCATAATAAAAAGCCCGCTTTCGCGGGCTTTTTGCTAGTTCATCACTTCGGCTTCTTCCGGCTCATCATCTGGAGCTTCCACTAACTCCTTCAGTTGTTCCGTGAAACCAGCGATAGCCATTTGATTTTGAGCTGCTCTTGCAGAGTTGATATTCAACTGCTGTTGCAAGTCATTGATTTGAGCGATAGCAATTTTTGCTTCATCGGACAACTCATCAATTATGTACTTTTTGTCATCTAACATAAGTACTGGCTCATCATTAGTCACTTCCGCGGCCATTTTATTCTCCTTATTTAAAGATATCTTTCCAATTACCAGTAGTGCTAGCACGAGCATATTCGGTAGCACGATTTTCAAAAAAGTTAGTATGTTCTACTCCGTTTAGAATGTAATCCAACCATGGTAACGGATTCTTAGAACTCTTGAATATAGCTTTCATTCCTAACCCTAAAAGACGTCTGTCTGCAATATATCTAATATACTCCTTTACCTCTTCCGAGGATAAATTTAGAATTTCTGCACTCTCAAAACAAGTGTCAATAAAAGCATCTTCTAGTTCTACAGTACGTTCTGCTGCACAATAGATTTCATACTTTAACTCATCAGTCCAAAGTTCAGGGTTCTCGCGAATTAGCTCTTTAAAGAGCCTGCTCATGCTTTCAACATGAAGTGTCTCATCTCGAATACTCCATGTTACAATCTGACCCATCCCTTTCATAAAGTTGTGTCTGGAATAGTTTAACAATATAGCAAAGCTACTAAATAGCTGTACGCCTTCTGTAAAGGCGCTGTATACTGCCATTGTTTTTGCTAAATCTACTAGACTTCCAGCACCAAAGTCACTTAAATACTCATGTTTTTCATACATAGATTGTATTTGAGTAAATTTTTGGTACTCGGAATCATCATATCCTAATGTTTCTAATAACAAAGAATATGCTTCTTGATGTACCGCTTCCATATTAGCGAAAGCTGATAGCATCATTCTTACTTCTGGCTGCTTAAATGTAGGTAGATAATGCGTTGCATACCCACACGCTACATCTACATCAGCCTGCGTAAAAAACCTAAAGATATTCGTCAGTAATTGACGATTATCTGGTGTTAATCTTTCTCTAAAATCTTTTAGATCATCTGCAAGGTTTACCTCATCAGGTAACCAATGCATATGTTGTTGTGTCTTATAAGCCTCAAATGCCCACGGGTAATTGAAGGGCTTATAATAGTGCCTTTCTGTTAATAACATTTATCCCTCACAAGCTAAACATGCTTCATCATCGTCATAATCGAATACAAATTCTCTCAATTTTTGATCTGATACTACCTCTGCTCTTTTAATAGCTTCGCTGCGAAGATAATACAGCGTTTTTAATTTTCTAGACCACGCCATCATATGGACGTTGTGTAGTTCTTGTTTTGATACATCTGCTGGAAAAAATACATTTACACTTTGTGATTGACAGATGTACTCTTGTCTATCAGCAGCGTGTTCAACTACCCATCTCTGGTCAATCTCTACTGCTGTTTTAAATACTTCCTTGCTCCAATCATCTAACTCTTCTAAATGTTGAATACTACCATTATGAGTAATGATAGACTTCCAAGTTTCTTCATCGTTTATACCTTTTTCCTCAAGTACTATTTCTAAATACTTGTTTTTAAGTAAAGAACTCCCTGTTTTAGTTTTCTGAGTAAATGCATTAGCCCTATAAGGCTCAATACTGGGACTAGTGTTACCACAGATAATACTACTACTAGCGTTAGGAGCGATAGCCAATAAATGTGCGTTCCTAACACCTGCACCCCACCATTTCCCGTCTGGGCATTCTCCTCTTTCAGTGGCAAGTTGTCTTGTAGCAACTTCTGCCTCCTCTTTAATATGTTTGAAGGCTTTAAGGTTAAATGCTTTGGCCATTGCAGATTCGAAAGGTATGTTATGCTGCTGGAGGTAAGCGTGGAATCCCATCGCACCGAGTCCGATGGATCTCTCTTGCTCTGCAGAAAACTTTGCGTTCGCAAGCTCACTTGGTGCATTATGTATAAAGTACTCAAGCACATTGTCAAGCATGCGAATAAGATCTGGTATAAACTCCTTGCAAGTACGCCATTCATCAAACTTCTCCAAATTTACACTCGATAAGCAGCATACAGCAGTCCTTTCATCATTAGTTGGTAGAGTTATTTCACTACATAAGTTACTTTGATTTACTCTTAATCCTAACGCTTTCTGACAATCTGGTAGTGCTTCATTTACAGTATCGCCAAACATAATATAAGGCTCTCCTGTCTCCACTCTATTCTGTATTAGCTTAACCCATAAGGCTTTAGCTGCTACTGTCTTCTTAACTTCTTTTGAGTGAGGATCTATTAAATCCCAACTATCATCAAACGCTTCTTCTTGAGTAGCCTTAGTAATAAGTTCCATAAATTCATTTGGAATTATGACAGCGTGGTGTAGATTAATAGACTTCCTATTAATATCCCCACCAGTAGGCTTTCGTACATCAAGAAACTCCTCGATCTCAGGATGAGATATAGGCAAATAGGCCGCATAGCTTCCTCTCCTTGTTATTCCTTGACTGAAGGCAAGCATTTCTGCATCTACTACTTTTAGAAATGGTATCACTCCAGTACTTTCACTTCCGTGGGACGTTTTAGACCCAACACTTCTTAAATCTCCCCAAAATCCTCCAATTCCACCGCCAACAGACGATAGCCAGGCATTTTCCGTATAATGATCTGTAATTCCACCCCTACTGTCGGGAATATAATTAAGAAAACAACTTATCGGTAGTCCTCTACTAGTTCCCCCATTTGACAGAACTGGTGTGGAAAACATAAACCACATTTTACTTGAGTAATCATATAAACGTTGTGCCATTTCCTCATCATCGGAAAAAGTTGCCGCAGCTCTCGCAAATGCGTCCTGTGGGGAAGTCTCCCCCTCTGTTAAATATCGGTCCTCTACTGTTTTTATACTGAACTCGGGCAGAGTTTCATCTCTGCTATAATCAATTTTAATCATATCAGCCCTTAAAGATGCTTTGACATTTCTCTTCAATATCACGAATGTTATCCTCCCCTATAGCATCTTCACAGTATGCTACTAGATCCATTAGTTGATAATTTCTCAGTAGAATATCGGGCATCTCATTAAGAGTTTGTATATATTTATACTTGCTCTCAATAGGACACGCATCATATATGTCAAATGCTGAACCATATTGGTGTACCAGAGACTCTGCGCGTTTTGGACCAATTCCAGGAATACCTGATATATTGTCCCCGCTGTCGCCAGTCAGACACTTCACTGTAATGTAATCTTCTATTTCAAAATTATGTGTATCTTTCCATGTATCATTAGTAGTTTCCTTTCTATTGACATATGAAAATCTTGATACATTATGACTAATCAATAAATCCCAATCTCGATCAGAACTGATTAACCATACATGAGCCGCGCCTTTTAGAATATATTGCACTAAATAAGCTGCTATATCATCTGCCTCAACGCCCTCATATTGTAAAACAATATACTTCTCAGACATTAGATTGAGGGTCTCCCTCATCTCCTCGTAAAAACGAGCAAATACTTCTTTTTCTTCTTGGGTTTGCCTCTCGTACCTTTCTTTACGATCTAATTTATATTCTGGATAAATAGCTTTACGGTACTTACTATTTCCTAAATCTGCGGTAATTACAATACTTCCACAGTTATATGATGTTGCAAGAGATTCTACCGTATTTATATAATCATCCTTAAATTCTTTTCTACCTTGATGCTTCCATCTGAATCCTAGATTTAGAGCATCTATTACTAATACTCTATCCTCGTCCCGCTCCACTAACTGCTTGAATGTCTTGACCATTAATAAACCTCGGTTTTTCACTAAGTAGCCAATTCTCAGCTACTAATACATAACAATTTAAATGCCCGACATACATAAAGTGTCTAGTATTTTCTGGCATATCCCGCGTACCTACAAATATCTTTGAGCGATTATACTTAAAGAATAATAGAGGTTTTCTACTCGTTTTCTTAGCTTGTTCCTCTGCTTGGTTCCACCAACTAACGAATACACTAGATTTATTAGTTAAAACTTTATCATCGAAATGCGTATTTTTATAAAACTTAACTTCAATACAGTAGTTCATTGCTGTGTCAGGTATGAATAGATCTCCTTTCATAAAGGGTAGAGCCCCTGACATTGGTACTCTTTGAAACTCTAACCCTGTGTGTTTTCTAAGTAGTTCTCGTACTTGTTTTTCCCCTTCTGCTCCTTTGGCTCGGGAATCAACCATTTTGTTTCTCCTTTTTACGTACTGCTAAATATCCCAAAAATAACTTGATACTAGTAGAATAAGCCCAAAATAGAAAAGGTTTGAAAGTATATCCTTTATCTAAATATGCTTGTTTTGATAGCCATTCTTTTTGCCAGTTATCAGTATAATACCCTTTATGCTTTAACACTGCATGCCCTCCTCCATTAGGAGACAAGGTAAAACATATCTTACTTCTACCAATAAATATAGAACATATCATTTTAAATACACTTCTATTACATATGTTATATAAAATTGTAAGTGCAAAGTCTTCGCAATCCCCAGTATATGGCCTGCTTTTCATTATATACCAAGCTTCTCTCTTTCCAAATTGGTTTGTATCACTCATATAAGTGAAATTTTCTACTACATCCACTAAAGAATGTCGCATTTTATTTGTAATCATCATTCTAATCTACTTATGTTGTCCTCTTTAATCACTTCTATTTTTTCTAAAAGTGGATGAGTCCAGCCGTGGGAAACTATATAAGTATTCAATCCTTCTTCTGCAAGTAGAACTTCTACTAATTTTTCCCGACCCATTTCATCTAATACGTTTATTACTTCATCTAAAAACAATACATTTATTCTACTTTTAGAAATACTACTCATTAACTTTCGTATTGCTACTAATGTAGCTGTGTTTACTCTTGCTAGTTCTCCACTGCTTAGAGCGAGGATATCTACTGAGTTTCCATTATCAGACAGATCAACATTTAATTTATCATTTGCAACTACAAAATTTATGTTGAAGCGTCCATCGCTTAGCTCTGCTAAGTATTCATTAGCTAAATCCTCTAGTTCTTTTACTAGATTTTCTAGTTTATAAGCAACCAACCCATTTGTAGAAAAAGCTCGCTTTAATACTTCAAGATTAGCGAAGACTTTTTCTTGTTCAAGTAAGTTTTCCTTAACTCCTTCAAGTTCTTTTTCAAACTCTCCGGTTTGTTCGAGGATGACCTGAATTCTGGTGTTGTGGTGCTCTCTTCGGGTGTTTTCATCTATAATCTCCCTTAATTGAGCCTTGGTTTTAGTAATAGATAATTTTAAACTATCTATTTGTACTTTCAATTCTTCCCCATCTAATACTTCACTGGGAATAGTTTTATCTATTCTAGTGAATAAATCTTCGAACTCTCTTTGTTTTTTCTGCTTAGTAGTTATTATTGAGTTCGTACGTTTAACTCTTTCCACGACCACTTCGTCGTGGACGACCGCGCTTTCCGCCTTTTGGCTTTTTGCTAGGCTTTGGCTTTTTAGGTTTTGAATAACCCCAGGGTTTACCTTCTGGTGGCATGTCGGACACTCCTCTTTGAGACTCTCTAAATGAGCAATCTCCTTAACGGAATCTTGTATAATCCGTTTGTTAGCTCCTATGTTAGCCATTATGTCATCATATGACTGTATTCCTTCTTGTTCAACTCCTACTAGTGTAAAATCGGTAGGAGATATATTCGTAAGTAGTTCCTTGTATGTATTATTTTCGTTGATTTTTTGATTTTTTTGACGAATATTTTCAAAATCTACTGTTAATGATCTTAATGCCTTCTCATCTTCGTCCGAATTTTCCGGTAAATTTAACTTTGATAGTATATTCGTATCACTCAACTTATTGTCATGCAACCACTTTACAATTGTATTTGACTTCCCAGTTAGTTCATTTAGCTCTGCAGTAATTCCTTTGGAAATATTCCTAAATATTTCATAATATTTTGTATATTCATCAACTCCGAACAGATCAACTAAAAATTTCTTTCTATTTGCATCTGTAGCTGTTAGAAATTGAAGACTAGCACTTGTGCTTTGGTATACTAACTGAGAAAAAGTCTTAAAATCTAACCCTAATATTCCCTCTAATGTTTTATATGTATTTGTAGCAGTATGGCTAGAGATATCTTCCTTGTTGGAAAATAACTTCACTTTTATACTACCTCTACTTCTTCGTACTTCAACTCTGTATGGCTTAGTTTCTACATTAAAGTCTAAGAATATATTATAACCTTTGTTATAAGCTCGATTTTGGATATCTGCTTTTTTAATACCTTTTGAATTTTTATTAAACAAAGCCTCTTCAATCACGAGCGGAATTGAAGATTTACCTGTTCCATTAGTACCTACTAATTGTGTTAAGGTACTATCATTTAAGTCTATAGAATTATTACTTCCATAACTGAAGCAGTTATCCCACTGCAATTTCTTTAGCGTAATCATGAAATGTACTTAATATGTCCTTTACTTTATTATCTTCCAATTCTAGAATATAACTTAAATATTCTACTAGCTCTTCCTCTATTGTCATATCTTTATCTAAAATAAGAGCTGCTTCTGTTTTTCGTTTTACTACTTTTTTATCTAGCAAATCTGAGTTTGCTACTGAGGATAAGTCTGCAATATCCCCTTCTAATTCATATATTGTATGATGGTAATCTGTAGGTACCATTTCATCTTCACTAGAAACTGTTTTTCTTATTAATTGTGGAAGATCGAATTTTCTCCATTCCCAATTAATTCCCGTACTACCTTCTATAATTAGGTATCCTGTTTCTACTAAATTTCTATGAAATTGAGTAGTCATAGGACTGCCAGGATATACAATATTTAATTGTGTATTTGAATGACTGTGTAAATCTCCTGCATATACCACCGGAAATTGAGCAAATCTTTTTAAATCTACTTCTGGTGTTACATGCGGGGGTATTGCTCCCCGAACGTGAGTGAAAAGCGGCTTTCGTATACTAAAGTCTTTAGCGTGCCATTTTCCGTGTAACTCACAATAGGGAAGCACCCCAAATCTTACTTCACTATGAATAGAATCTATTATATCTACTAATGGATTCACCTCCTTCGTGGCCTTTTTAAGTTGAGTTAAAAATGTACGATTCTTTTTAGTGGCTTCATGGTTTCCATCAAAGATTAAAGTCTCTACAGAAACCCCACTAACAAATTCAAAGTATAATTCTAGTTCATCCATAGTGGGGAGCCTATCAAATAGATCTCCCCCTATGACGTGAAGTTTGACTTCTTTCTCTAATTTATGTACTTCTTTAAAGAAAGTTTGATATCGTTTACGCGCCCACGCCACTGGGACATTTTTTTGTCCCAACTTCAAGTGCCAATCGGCGGTGAACAATATCGGATGCGATACTACCACGGAACGTCCTCTTTACTTAATTCCGCTTCCACTTCCTCAGGAACATCAGGAGTAGCTCCAGCAATACGATCTAAAAGCTCTTTTTGAGCTTCTGGCGTAGGTCTAGGTAGTACATCTTCCATAGATTTAAGTCCTTCTACCAAGGCTTTCTCTTCGTCAGCTAATGCGCGAGTTTTACAACGAAGAACTTGTAGTTGGTATTCTACATTAAACACGTTTGGTCCGGTTTTTACTCGCTTAAAGTTTACGTCCCACCCAGTTTCAGTATCTGTCGGGTCTCCCAAATCTTCTGCTGCCAACATAATTTGTTCCAGCAACTTCTTTTTTAGATTGAGAACTTTGACTTCCCCTTCATGAATACACTGGATAGCATATGCCCATCCGCACTTCATTTCAGGGTTATACTTACGAACCCAGTCCGTCTCAACATTATCAAACGCTTCTTTATCACGATTGAATGCTAGACACTCCATTGGGATATTTTTTCCATTCTCTCCTTTTACCCAATATACATAACGGGGTAGGATATCACCAACCATTCTGACACTATTGTCACCCTCTACATATGTATATTGTACTATTGACGACTTTTGAGCCGCCCCCTTCGAATCAGCAAATTTTATTGCCATTTTGTTTCTCCTTGTGGCTTCTCAAACAAAAAATGGATTCTTCCATCTTTTATATTGAGTAGACTGTTAGCTTTTATAGTGTCCTCTCCCACTGGTGAGTGTAAGAGGTCTAATGTTGCATCTTTAGTTTTTGTATAGTAACTCAAATTACGAAAACTCGCAAGATGAATATAGTGAAGCCACATTAAAGTTCCGTGGCTCCGTCTTTCAGTGAATATCATTTCTGGATGTATCAAAAACGAATCCCCTGAAAAATCTTTTTGATAATACTTATAAAGTATATCTTTAGTATTCTTTGGTATCGATTTAAAAGTCAATAAATGAAGGATAGCGAATATATCGGCAGAACCGCCTCCAGACTTCTCAATAATCTTTTTCCAATTAAACAGTATCATATATTATATCAAAAATACTCGGTCAAGTCAAGAACTATTTTTTTAAATGTTTTGTATCTTGTACCCTTGCTTTATATAATAACCACTCCTGTTATTCGCCTGCTTTCTAGCAGTGTTACCTTTTAGGTTTATATCTACTATGGTGGGCGTTTTCTTTCCTTCTTTCAGCCTTATTATTCTACCTATTAGTTGGGTTAATAAGGGTTCATTATTAACAGGAGTTCCTAAAACTAAACAACTAAGAGCATCTAAAGAGATACCCTCAGAAAATATTGATTGTGTCCCGTATAATATATCTTTATCTTTATTTATACGATCCATCATTGGGGGCCTCTCTTCATGTGGAGTCTCCCCTGTAATTACTATTGCATTTTCTCCACTTAACTTAGCACAATTTTTTAGAAATTCTACTCGGTCTGCTACTACTAGTACTTTGTGCCCTTTGGCAGCATATGTACTTGCAATCATGGCTATTGTATGTTGATATTCATCATTATAAGCCAGCTCGTTTATCTTTTTAGCCCATGGAATACTACCCCCATCCAGAAATCTTATCTCTGAATGTATCTTATCTACTTGAGGTGTCATATAGTTTTCTTTTGGGGGAAAGTAAACTGTAGGGCTAAAATAATCTCTAAACACTACATGTTTTCCATCTTTTCTTTCTATTGTTCCTGATAAGCCAATCTTATATCTTGCTCGACACTTATCTATAATTTTTGAAAAAGTAGGAGAAGATACGTGATGCATTTCATCTAGAATAATTGTTCCGAACTCCCCTGCTATGTCTGGTACTCGTCTCGTTAAAGTTTGAACATTTCCAATAACTATAGGACCATCTAAATTAAACTTTCCACTACCTACTATTGAAGGCTTAATTCCAAAGACTTTCTCTACTTCTTTCTCCCACTGGCTTCTTAAAGCTATTGTATGTACAACTACCAAGGTTTTCTGTTTAAGTTTAGCTGCGATTGCTAACGCAGTAAATGTCTTTCCCCAGCTCACCCAAGCATTTATTATACAGTTGTCCTCTACCTTTTTATAAACCTCTTCCTGGCTTGGTCGTAATTTAAACTGAAACTCTGGGAACTCTGCCGGGACTAAAAGTCGTTTATCTACTACTTCATAGTCATCGTCAATGAGGTCTTCTCTACCAGAAGGAATCGTTATCATCTCCTTCCTAACTCGTGCCATATTCTTAATAATTAAAGGAGGATCTAAAGGGTTATAAGAAGGTATCTTATATGTCAATTCTTTATCTATTAAGTCCCGTTGAGCATCGGTTACGTTAAGGTAAATTCTATTAGATAATACAGCTTTCATACTTTTCTTTTTGTGTCTTTCTTCCTAGCTTCTGAAAATTCATATATCAGCCAAGGAGTACGATTATATAATACTCCTGCCCACTTCATTTGTGGATCAGGAGGCCGTGGTATAGTAAAAGGAGAGTTTACATCCTTCAACCATACTATAGTTGCTACTTCTTTATGTATTATACTCATAATCTCATGGTATATTAATGGTACAAATCTAGTTTTTTCATAATTAAATATATGTCCCTCACTATCTATAAACTTTCTGGAAGAAGTTTTAAGAAGAGAGGGAATATCATGTATAGCTTTACTTAGACGATACATATTAGGATAGGAAGAATGTAACCTTCTCATCCCTAAAGTGTCTCCTTTAGCATTTTTATCGTCTAAGCATAAACCGTCCGCAAACACTATTCCGTCTACTTCTTCTATTTCATCTGCACTTAGGATAAATACTGGAAACTCTGCATCAACTAGCCTCATAAAGTTTCTCGAATTTTCCAAAACTGTAGTCTTGTCCAATGTCAAACTCACATCCAATAGGAGCACCTTTAATAGAACAACCCCTATCCTTTTGCACAAAGTGCTGTAACTTTTCTTGGTAATGATCTATTTCAAAATATGGTACTTCTGCTAAAATAGAATCATGTACTAAAGCAAATATACGACTTTTCATACCTTGTTCTTTTATATAATCATTCATATCTATAGCCCCTAGTAAGTTAATATCACTAGCTAAAGATTGAACTAAGAAGTTAATGCCAGAACGAACTTCATGGCTTGCTACTCCTTTATCTTCTGACCTTACATTTTCTAATCTACGCTTACGCCCAAAGTCAGAATATATAAAAGCATCTCTTTCGATATTTACTTTGCACTGTTCTAACCATAACTTTAATTTTTTAAATTGATTAAAATAGTCATCAATAACTTCCTGCGCCTCTGATACACTAAAGTGTCTTCCTGAGTCTTTTGTTACTTGCTGTGATATTTTATGGGGACCAGCACCATACATTATACCAAATGTAACTGCTTTTGCGGCCTGTCTCCTCACAGAAAACTTTTCGGCAACCTCTTCTACAGCACAGGGTAATCTAAATACTAGTTTAGCAATACTACTATGGAAATTGCCTCCTGAACGAAACACATCTTGTAGTGCCTTATCTCTTGCTAAAACTGCTGCAACATATACTTCTGCTGTAGTTAAGTCCATTGCTACAATCTCATGGTTCTCTCTAGCTCTAATACACCCTTTAACAATAGGATTGTCTCTAGGGATTTGCTGCATATTTAGTTTACCTGAAGAAGAAAGCCTACCAGAGGTGGTACTATGGAGATTAAAATTAGTCCTAAGGCGAGAATCCCTATCGAGTTGAGGAATAATTTTGTCCAAGTAAGTGTTTTTAATTTTACTCTTTTGTCTAATATCGAGGATAAGTTGCGGAACATCGTGTTGTTTTCCTAATTCTTGTAATACTTCAGCATCTGTTGAATGCTGTCCTGTGCCTGTCTTTTTACCTGTGGGACTTAATCCAATATTATCAAATAGTAATTTTCTTAACTGTAAAGTACTATTAGGATTAAAGTCTTTTCCTTGTCCTTGTTCAAATATTCTAACCTCTGGGTACTGATAAAGCCTACCTATTGAATTTTGTATTTCATCATCCATTAAGTTCTGCGCTATCTCTAGTCTTCTACGATCAAAAGGTACTCCAGTATCCTGTACATCTTTTAGAAATTGCATACCTGGAATTAGAATATCTCTATACACCCTTTTAATTTTATCGTTTTTCCTAATAGCATCTCTGAAAATCTCGAACAACAAAAAGGTAACACAAGCATCCATTGCTGCATATACTTTAATAATATCGAATGGAATTAAATCCCAAGTAAAGGATGATTTTATAATCCCATTACGCTTACAATAATCATCTTGGAACTCATACAACGGTTTTTCATAGTCTCCATACTTAGTATGTTTCATTGCTAGTTGCTTTAGCCCATGTGTTCCAGGAGTTTCCTCTAATACATAATGCATTAACATAGTATCTTCTATTTCTGGAAAAGTAAAGTCAAAATGATACTCTAACATTGCTAGGTCGAACTTAGCGTTATGCATTATAACTCTTTTTTCATTAAATAAATACTGCAACTCTTCAGAAGTTTCCTGATCTATACAATCAGCATTAATATAAACTCCTTTATCTCGTTCACAAGCTAAACTAATACCCATAACGTGTCCATCACGAGGAAATAGTCCTGTAGTTTCTGTATCAACTGCAACATAAGGAGCAGAGGTTGATCTTGCATAATGTACCCACTCAAAAGCTTCCTTTGAGTCTGTAATTCCTATAAAATCTTCAGTGGAAATTACTACTGGCTTCAGTTTACCACTAATATAACCTTTTACTTTTTCTACTGATTCATCCCAAGATTTTCTAGCCTCTGGTTTAAAAGCTAACATTGCAGGATTAATCATAGGTAAAAACTTTTCATCTAGTAATCTACCACTATGTTCTGTAATTGCTCTTTCTTTAGTAAAATGTTGTAATGCTTCTGACCCAATAAGAATGACCCACTCATAGTCATCTGTGTCAATCTCAATATCAACATCTCTTTTTAATATCTTTTTCTTAGTAGCATCTGAACATAATTGATAACGATCAAATTCAAAATCATTTTCAAAATGTCTAATAAAGTCAGTTCTACTACTAGTTTTTTCCACCAACGCTACATTAGCCATATAAGTATTTCCTCAATTCCCCGACCCTTTCTCTAGGTAAATCACCTGGGTCAATATTATTTTGTATCGGTATAATATTAGTTGCTAGATCTAGTTCTTCGCAAAGCATAGAAGTAACTTTAGCTCCTTTACGTCCTGCATCATCCCCGTCAAACAATATATGTACACCTTTTACTCCTAAAACTTTTAATAATGATAACTTATATATGTCTACATTATTAGTCCCGAAACAACAAACAGCGTTTTCTAGCCCTTTGTCTATCAAATTCAATGCATCAAATATACCTTCTACTAGTACAATAGTCCCCTCTACAATGTAAGGAAGAGGCGGAAAATAAGGCATTTTAGCCCCTCTAGGATAGATCATGTACTTAGGTATTGTAGTTGGTTCCATTGCTCTACCTAGGAAAGCATTTATTTTTCCTGTTACATCTCTTACTGGGAATATTAGCCTTCCAGCATACCCTTTTTCATGGTATGTAAATGCTCCATACTTTTTCAAAGTATCAGCAGATATATTCTTGAATGTCCCCACATATCTCAATGATGCGTCAGGTATTTGTAGTCCAACGTTTTCTATTCGTCTATCTTCTATCTTTTCCTTTAGCCTTTTAAGTTTTAATTCTTTGGGAGAAATACCTGGAGCATCGAAATGTGCAAACACATTTCCTTTAAATCCACAACTAAAACAGTGCATTACTCCTGTTACTTTATCAACCCGTAAAGAGGGGTTACTATCATCATGTTCAGGATTTAAACAACTAATAAGAAAATCCTGCCCTGAGGGAGTATAAGATACTTCTTCTTTATTTAATAACTCTAAAACATCCATGCTGTCAATGCTCCGACTATAAAAAATAATACCATAGGTATAACAATTATATAGGTCACACTACGAGCTGCTTTTTCTAATGCGTACTCTATTTCATTCATTTGTCAACGCCTCCCATGAGACATTCAAGTCTGTTGCTTGTCCAATACAACTAGCTATTTTAAACGTTACTTCACGCGTTTCAGCTTGAGCATCTTCACTATTTCTTAGTTTACATACTCGTGCGAACGCAGCCAAACTACCTGTCCAATACCATTCTGTCATCATACTTTGTGGTAAAACCATCCTCGCTTGCTCTGGGGCTATATCCCCTAATAACATTTCCTCATATAACTGTTTACTCAACTCCATCAACTTGGGATATTTATACTCCCAGTACTCATGGTTTCCTACTGCGCTATCCCCTGATCCTTGCTTTTTATCTTCAGCGCGTTCTCTCCAGTACGTTGGGGTATAGAATTCTACTGGTGTACTAACATAACGCCTTGATACTTCATTCCAAACCAGTCCAACTTGATGTTTAACTAACTGCCTTGCGACAAATATAGGAGATTTAATATAGAATTGCAACTGTACATGTCCAAAGGGCGTCCAGTGTCCATGCTTTGCCAAATATTGTATAAGTTTATCATCTCTCCCTATTTTAAATTCTTTCATCTTTTTAGCAAATGAGACTCTTGCTGCATTTACTACTGTTAAATCACTACCCATAACATCTAGCAATTTTACGCTGGATTTCATAATTCGTTCACTTCCTCACTTGACATTTGATCCATAATTGATGCCTTTTCCTTTGGGTTCATAGCACTAGAGGGACCAATTTTTAGTGTATCCCATTCCATTTCACTTGTAAAACTTTCCATGGGGCCGTTTCTCATTTTCTTACAATCGAAAGTTATACATCTATCTATAGGTGTCCATGCTTCTAGTGCAAATGCTGCATCAGCAGCATCGAGTATGCCCTTTGCGAAGCGTGCTTCGCCGGTTGCATCGGTTTGATAAGGGGAGAAGATAAGTACTTCATAATCTTGTGCATATTGTTTCAGTGCCTTACTTACTTCTATTTGTTCTGTCCAATCATACTGCCCTTGTCTACTAGGAAGGGCTGACCTTTTAACTTGATTTATATAATCTACTACAACTAATTTAATATCTTGAGTTGATACTTTATGTTCAATTTCAGACTTAATTTTAGCTAAAGTTAATGCTGGATCATATACTATATCCATTTGAGTCTTTTTAAGCTCCAATTTAGTTACATCGTCTTGGAACTTATCAAAATCCCTTGATACTAAGAAGTTCTTTAAAGTATCCTCACTATCATTAAATCGTCCTGCCTGAAAACGAGCTAAATCCTCATAATCATTCTTAGATAACATTCTTTCTTGTAATCTTTTCAACGGAATTCCAGTCGCCATTGATACCATTCTTCTAAATGTTTGTTCCTTGGACATTTCAATTGTAAAATATAAAGAACTATTATCTTGTAGATATTGATTTACTATTAAGTTTGCACAAGTAAAGGACTTACCTGCGCCTCTCCTACCACCAATAAGTACTAAGTCAGTATTAGAAAATCTCATGCTCTGGTCATACTCATCATTTAATCCTAGAGGTATATACTTTTGCATTTCTTCTTCTGTTTCTAGAATTGAAATCTTTTGCATACTAACAGATTCAACATCCAAGTCTACTTTGGCTCTTACATTTAGTACTATATTTTCTACTGCTTCTACGTTCTCTTCTGCTCTTGACATTGCAACAGAGTTATCTAAGTACTTATCTACTTCATCTAAAATCTCGCTTTGAGTAAACTCATTTTTTAAGTACTCTAATAATAGATAAGGTTCTGAGTCAACATCTAAAGATTTTAAAGCTGTAACTTTCTCTTTAACTTCTCTACTTGGGATGCTTAGTATAAGATCGTCAAAAGTAGGAAGTAAGTTTTCAACTGCAAAATGTTTAGTTATCGCTCTGTGTATAGACTGATATTCTTGTGGTAGATAATGAGCATGCAGGTTTCCCCAGGTTTCCAGATCCTGTTCTTTGATTATAGAGCTGAGCAGGGCTGATGGTATGTTCATTATTCTTACGTTTTTAAATTACAAGAAAAGGCGGGGTGTTATAAACACCCCACCCATTCAATGCACCCTAAAGAATTAGCTAGCAGCTTTTTCTTTGCGTGCTGCGCCGTCGTAGTCAGCTGCGACGAGGCCGCGACGGGTCAACATGGTTTTAACACCACGTTCCGTTTTGCCGATTTCTTCAGCAATTTCCTCTACCGTCATATCGGAAACATCACCAAGCGCCGTCAAGGGATCAACAGAGCTAGCGGCTTTCGTTTCCCGCTGGGGAGGAATGGCGTCAATTTCACCCGTTCGGAGGAAAGACAGAGCTTTACCACGAATCGAGTTAACTGGACGGCCGAGAGCTTCTGCGATGTCTTCGACAAATGAGCCATCAGCGACTAGATCCAAGAACTGCTCTTCTTCAGCAGGAGAGTAAGTTCGGATAGACGCAGGCTTCTCTGTTGGTTTAACATGAGAAGTTAACTCCATGCTGAGAATTTTGCCTTGAATAGACTTAGCAGAATATTTACCGTCAGCAAATGAGTCTGCAATTTCAGCATAGGTGAATTGGCCAGAGTTGCTCTCTACAAAACTTGAAAGAGTAGCTTCTTCAGCCGGTGAGAATGCACGAGTATGTGCAGTTGAGGCCAGTTCTACTTCGTAGCCCATTTTACGGAGCTTAGAGGATACCGACCGAGAGCTGGTGTCAAGCGATTCTGCAGCTTCTGCAACGGTAGCTTGAGATACCGGGCTTTCGTCACCTACAAAACTTTCTAGTTCTGTGGTACGATCTTCAGTCCACTTAGGTACTGCCATTATGAATCTCCTATTAGTTCATTTATATCAGTTATTACTGTTATTCCCATTTCTGTAGCTTTCTTAGTCTTTGAAGAGGCTATGCCACTTTCGTTTACTAGAAAGTCCGTTCCTTTTACAAGGTTATCTTTTACGACATAGCCTTCCTTCTGCAATAACGCTTTAGCTACAGCTTTCGTCGGAAAAGTTTCTAATTTACCAGTGATAACAACAATTCCCTTCTCTTCTTTTATGTTTTGTACTTCGTTTTCCCACTTAAAGGGAAGAAATTCGTACCCATTTATATATTGAGAATTGTACCACTGTATTAAATTATCAGTTACTTTAGGACCAAGACCCGCTTCTTTACAGGTCCACAAATCTATTTTAGTTATGTGGTCAACTACTTTACATAACTTTTCAGAGGCTGTTCGTCCTACTAATGGTATTGAAAATGCTGGTAATAGTTCCTGTAGGTGGGCTTGCTTTGATTTTTCTATTTCTAAAAGCAATTTATTTGCTACTAACTCGCTACCAAGTTTCAACACCATATAATCTTTACTTAAATTATATAAGTCATAGATACTATTTAACCCCAATTATTCTATAGACCTGGGGCCGAGTCCTTTTATTTTAAGAGTCCTAGCGAAATGCTGTACTACTTTCTCTGTTTTTGCTGTGCAGTTGGCGTTCTCACAATATAGTAAGTCATTTCTCCATATTAGGGTAGAATCACAACTGGGGCAAAATTCGGGGGGTAGTATCTCTGCAAACACTTATTATTTCTCTCAAATTGTTCATATATTATAGCAAAGTCGGGCTAAGAATGTCAAGAATTAAATTTCCACACGTCCTGTGATTCTTGGGATGATTTCGCCAGACCTGATGACCTCGACTTTACATCCAATTTCTAAGCCTAATTTTTGTATGTAACCAATATTATGTAAAGTAGCTCTAGTTACTAATGCTTCTCCTATTACAACAGGGTCTATTATAGCTACTGGAGATACAACACCTGACTTTCCTACTTGCCAGACAACATCTCTCAAGGTAGAAATATGACTTTCACCACGTTCTTTTAGGGCAAAAGCCCCTCTGGGATGGTGTGAAGTGTATCCAGCTTCTGTAAAGTCTTTTTCATTATCGAGCCTCCATACTACTCCGTCTTGGGGGAATTCATTATAGTCTGATTGCAGTACTGTACGAAATCCCCAGTCAGCTAATAATTTCATATTTTCTGTGTAGGTATTCATTATTCCTGGCATTAAACCATGAGCTATAAAAGATAGTTTTCTATTTAAAAACTCTTCTGGATCTTTAAGATTTAAAGCTCCAGCAGCGTAATTTCTAGCATTAGGAATATCTTTAGGAGCTACTATTTCTCCTACAATTTGCATATGCTCTTTGCATCGAAAGTGGTTTATTACTTTTGGAACTAAGAAGTTAGTATGGAAACTAAACTTATTAGTAATATCAATACCTTCTTTCCCATCCCCTCGTGTTACTACTTGATGCAACCATCCTTTTTCATATATTACAGAAATAGAGGCTCCATCTAATTTGGGAGTGGTGAGAATTGGACTGGAATAGTTGAATAACGGATGCTCGTTTCCTTGGTCAGTGTACCACTTATTTAAGCTATACATCTGAAAAAGATGTTTAACTCTAGAACCATCTACAGTATATCCTACTTTTGGATTTTTTACAAGGTCAGACAAGGTATCGAATGCTTCGTCCGACATTATAGGCTCTCCTTCATAGTAGGCTTTACTGGCTTGCTCTAAAAGTTCTTGCTTTTCGTTATTCATGAGACATATTATCCCATAAAAGAAGGATTCTGTCAAGAACTATTATAAGCGCTACTAAAAGCATCTTCAAAGTACTCTAGGATTGTGTCCTGTCCTTCTGCTAAAGACAGTATCTCTACTAATCCAGAGAAAAGTTCATAAGAGTTTGAGAGGTCAAGGGGCATAGCTATTCCGTCTTTAGAAGGTTTCCACTCTTCACTAAAGTCTAAATAGTATTTACGGAGGTGTAAATATTCCACACCGTGGAAGTTATTTACAGTTAGGCGAGTTTGAGTCATACCATCTTCTGTTACATGAATAATACGACTATACTCCTCAGGAGTTTGCCAGATATCTACCATTACTTATCTCCATTTTGAAGAATGGAGGATAATGGTACTATGCTGGTAATATTTGCGGGGCGCAAGAGCCTATAGGAATCAGTATCCCAACAGAAGAGCAAGACATTAGAATCGTCTTCTTTGGCTCTATTACGTTTTTCTTGTATATAAGGAGTACTAAAATCTAAGGTACAAACATTATATTTTAGCTTTCCAGAATTTGCACTTCTGTAAGTGATGATGGCATCGCCACATTGTCTTACAGTTCTTTTAAATTCATCTTTAGTCACACGGATTTTTCCTACTACCAATCCGCGTTTGAAGATATTACAGTTTAGCTACTATAAGCTGGGTCACTTATTATAGACGAAGAAAAACAGGGGGCAAAGGCCCCCTGATTTCTTTTAATTAATGGCTGAAATTACACCAGCGAGGTACTGAGCAGCTTTTCCAGATAACTTACTGATGATGTCCTCATCAACGGTTTGACCCGCGTCTGTTATAGCTGCTGTGAGTTCGTCCTGCATTGCCTGCTTACTTACCCGTCCCGTGCCGTTGGCTGTTTGACTGCCATTTTTTGTAGCGGGAGCTTTCTTAACGTAAACCCCTGCTCTCGTCAGAATCATCCGAACCCCGTTGGGGCTTTCATCGAGCTGATCTGCGATTTCTTTCACAATCTCCATACTTGTTTCTGGAGTTGGTTGCTGTTCTTCATATAGAGATACAGCCTCATCTTTTTTCTCATCCGTCCAGGCCACGTACTTTCTCCTATACGTTATCGTTTATTAAATTTTATATATTATCCCAAAATTCAACTTGTCTGTCAAGAACTATTTTTACCGAGCTTCTAGTAATGCTTTATATTGAATATCCTCGGCTCTCTCATCCGTCCAGCGATGACCACAATCCCAACATGTCATAACAGGTACTATTACCGCTATTAATCTGTTGTTAAAATCGAGTTGAATGATATCATTCTCTTCCTCGAATTCGGGTGAGTTACATTCTGGGCATATCATCTATCTAGCTAGGCTTTCCCAATTTAAGCCGTCCTCCGAAATTTCATTATATGCTTCTCGCACTAATTTTAGCTCCTTTTGAAGCTTAGTTATACGGTCCCCGTCTTCTGCAATTTCGTGATAATGCTCTCGTACGGTAGCCAACTCTTGTTGAAGATCCTTTATACGAACAAAGGCTTTATACAACGAATCATTCATCTCTTTCATCTCTCTTTGATACAATTCCACTGGGACACTACTTGTGTTGTCCACTATTACTCCCTTTCACTGAGAAGATTCCTAACTACATCAAGCTTCTCACTGGCTTCGGCCACTTTTTCAATTTGGCTGTCCACTGCATCAACAATATCTGGATGCTCTCCGATACCGGAAGCATTATCCATATACACCTCTATATTAGCTTTGCCTATTGCCACATCACCTTCGTACTTTAACTCTAGTGCTAACAATAAAGCATCACCTATATTCACACCACTCATCTTATCTCCTAGTTATCAATTTTAGTTTCTAACATTCCTTTAGCAAAACCTTTAATAAAGGGTCTTTCTTTACTTAGCATATATATCATAAAGGGTCCCAATATTATACACATCAGGTAAAACACTATACCCGCTATAAAAGTTCCGTAAATACTTCCCGCTACAGCATGGTGTTTGTCCACCATTGTAACCAATTCCATTGCAGGCAGGAAAATCCGCCATAGGCAAGTCACCGCGCCTGCAAAAATAAATATAAAATAAATCGTCAAATAATCCATTCATTGTCTCATCCTTGACTTAACGTCTATACCGTATTCTTCAAGGTGTTGTAGCTTGCCTAAATCATAGGCTAATTGATATGAAGTGAATCCAAATACTTTTTCAAATTCTGAGGATTTTATAACATATATACAGTAACACTTAGATCCATATACTTTCTCATAGTCTAAGCACTTATCGTAGTTCTGATATCCTCCCCATCCTTTATGATCAAATTGACGTTGTACGGTTAATTCGTGCTGTATCTCTGCTGCTGCATTATCTTGAGGAGACCATACTACCTCTCCTGGGTCAAATTCTTCAGCTATACAAGCCTCTGGTAGTATAGGAGTACCTTTTTTCATTTCCTCTTTACTTGCTCGTTGTGGTATTCCTACTCTATCAATAATTCCTTTAACAAAAGAAGAAGAACGATAAAGATGCCCCGCTATTTCCATAATAGAATCTCCATCTAAATAGTCTTCTATTACTCGTACTACTTCATCTTGTCTTGCGGGTTTACCTTTGTTTTCTGCTTTTCTTTTATTTTTATAATCTAAATGTGTTAGATACTCGTCTATAATATTAGTTAAACGAGTCGTATTATAAGAAATGTTCAGTATGGAACAGGCTTCTTTTTTAGTAATAGGGTTATCTCCTTTTAGGAGGTCTACTACATGTTGGATATTTGTATCAGTGAGTTTCTCGTGTGACTTCTTCTTCACGCGTTTCGGCACGGGGGTCTTCTCCTATAGCAAATTTTAAGTACCAAATAGCTTTTTCAAGATCCTGGTCAGAACTTTTAAGGTCTGCTCTCCAAAGGTATTTGAATGCGTTGAGCTTACAGTATATAGAAGTTTGGTCATCCCCAAAAGCTTCTACCATAGCGTCAATACATTCAATGTCTCCTTGAGTATAATGATAGGGTTTATATACTGAGTCATCCATTAGATATCTCCTTCCTTTCTAACTTCTGATCTCTCTACTTCAAAGTAGCCTCCAGGGTAACGACTTTCTAATTTACGAATGTTTTCTTCAATAACATCGTCAGGGGAGTACCCTAAGGCATTAACTGCATGTATCCAATACCAGATAACATCACCAAGTTCTCTCATGGCATGAAATCTAGCATCTTCATTCATTTCTTTTCCTTGAAACAGGCATTTTTTTACTACTTCTGAGAACTCTCCTGTTTCCGCTTGTATACCGATAGCTGCGGTAATAAGTTCAGACCAGTTTACCTCTATAGGACTGTCGATCATTAGATCTTCTAGCCTATCTACAAAAGAAGTCTGGTATAAACTGGGTTCTGATGTAACCTCTAGCACGAAGTCACGATAACTACTTAAATCTACGGATCTCATTGTTTTTCCTTCTATCATTGAAGAATATTATCTCAAATATTAGATAAAAAGTCAAGAAATATTTTAAGAAAGGATACCCCATGTAAAAATAGACAAAGCAAGCGTTACTAGAATAATCGTTATTGGGTCATTTTTTATTGCTTGCTTTAAAGTAAGGGGGTCTTCATCCTTTTTGGTGTCAAATAAGTCTAATTGCATTACCTAAACCATCCCACTAAAGAATTTCTAGTGCCTTGAACAATAGGAGTTACTTGATGTAATAATTCGGATTTAAATAAAAATAGCGTACCTTTAAGACGTTGGTTGTCTTTAGCAGGTACTGTTTCAAATTCTAGGTCTCCACCTGTATAATCTTCTGGATCATCTAACTGTATAGTAAAACTTAAACGCCGATTGTTCTTTTCAGACCAATCGCGGTGCCAACCATAATGACACCCTGGTACATATGTAGTAAATTGAATAGGCTCTAGGTTTAGGTCTTGCATCTCGAATATTTCCCACCCCACCTGTGCTGCAGTTTGTTCTATTAAATCGAATAGGTCGTCCCAATTTTCCCCTCTACGTAGCCATCGTATTTCTGAGGATCTAAGACTACCTTCGTTTGCGTCTCCAATGAGTCCGGCCATTGGAATATGATGATGATACGCTTTCCATACTAACGTATCACATAACAAATCTGGAAACAGATTTGTACTAATATAAAGATCCATTATCTATTTATCGCCTTTACTTGCCCTCGGTCCACTTGTTCCAGCATATAATCCAAACCATGCTGCCCCTGCTCCAACTACTATGGAAACAAGCCCCGACTGTTCCAGTGACGGTTCGTCGAGGCCCATAAACCATACTGTTACTTTATATAACAATACGATGTAAGTAGTAAGAAAAGCACGTGGAAAGATTCTCCAACTATCTACTGCTTGAGCTAGCTCAATCCACTTTTGAAATCTATTAGGACCAGCAACACTACTAGTGCCACTAACATCTACTTCTAGATTTATCTTTTTAGTTACTACTTCATCGGCCATTTAGTCCTCTTTTTTAAGTAAGGTAATAATACCCCACGCTAGTCCAGCCCAAGCTGCGAGTTTAGCTATGCCACCGAACAGGATTATAAAACCACAAATTGCGACCAAGGTAATACCATCTAAAGATGTTCTTTCCTTCATCCTATCTTTGATCCAACCCATCATATCAACCTCCTACTTTATACTGAACCTTACGTACAGTATCTACTCGGAATGTTTTCCATTCTCTCCTAGTTACATCCCATACTACAAGCTCATCGCTTTTAGGGTTTTGCTTTATTTTCCAACCTTTAGGGGTAACTTCAGGATCTAATGTTCCTTTTATATACCCCTTGTCGAAACTTAATTTAACAACACTCGTTTGCAGTTCGTCAAGTATTTTGGCGGTATCCATTTTACTTCTCTAATTCTATTACTCTTTCTTCTAGGGCCACTAATCTATTTGCTACTAATGGATACTGCTTTCTAAATTTAGCGTCTTTTTTCGCTATTTCTATATCAAATTTAACTGCTAGGTATTGCATAAAAGCATCTACATGCTTTTGAAACCATATTCCCATTTTAGTACCTTGCCACCATTGATAAAAACTACTACCAATAACAGCAGACATAATAGATTTTAATATAAACCAATACATTATGTTACCTCTATTCCATATATTAATAGGAGGGCACACACTACAACCACTAGAATAAACTTTATAGCCGTCCTATCTTTAGCTTTAATTATTCCCACTTTTCTCCAACCTTTTATAAAATTCTAAGTACTCATCGTAAGATGCAAGTCTTTGTTCTTCATAGATCCAAAACTTGCAATTATAGATTGGGTGATCATCTCGTGTATATGCTTGTCCTGTTATAGGATTAACACTTTCCCAGTCTTCTTTCTCCCAGTCTGTAATTGCAACCTCTTCAGATAAAATAGGCTCTAAATCCTCTTGTAACTCCTGTGAATATGATTTATTCACTAAATCTTTCATAGTTTGACCTGTTTTTCCTCGCCACCTTAAATTCTTATGCATTATCCTATCCTTAATAAGCAGTGACGGCGGGAAGTTAATACCTCTCCGCCGTGTGCCTATATCTTAAAACGTAACAGTTAGCCCAAAGGTGTGGGTTACTTCATCGTCTTCAGAGAATTTAGATACCTTATAGTTTAGGCTTCCTCTTTCCTTAATAGCGAGTGAAGTTACTACACCGAAATCACTAACTCTAGTATCCTCATCCTCAGTAGTTAGTTGAGTGCCATAAAAAGCACTAACACTTACAGGCAGGTTGTTTTCAAAAAGATCAAAGACATCTACACTACCTACTACATAGGGTGCAAACTCATTGTCATCTAGACCTATCACTTGAAACATAGTTACACTAGCTGGTCCTTTTGAGACCGTCCCGTGTAGTTCCTGTAAAGCATCACTATCGTCTCCAACATAAGTATGACGGGTATAACCCACGTCCAGACCGAACAGGCCATCACCTATATCTTTAGCAAAACCTACCGTATAATCAAGCTCCTGTGATTCATCTGTATCAGCAGGGAAATCAACTCCTGTATAGAAGTTAACGCTTCCATATACGCCACTATCATGTGCGAGACGACCAGATCCCATAAAGATCGGGTCTCCATTACTTTTGGTAATTCCTCGCCAAATATAGTCAGACGCATAACCTACTGATCCACTAAAATCAACAGCACCTGCAGATGCACTTAATACTACCGCGGCTATGCCGAGTATTAGTTTCTTCATAGTTTCCTCCTCATTCGGACCTAAATGGGTTCAACCTTTTGAGGCTGAAGTTACGGTCCTCTTGTTCTTCAACTACAGTTTCCTCAGAAGGTTTGAGACTTTGATTTCTTGTCGAATCATTCTTCTCATCCCAACTTTGAGGCTCCGTTACTCGTTGGTAATAGACTATTACCTCCTTTTGTTGCAGGACGTACCTGCGTAACTCCTGCAAGTTATAAGCCATTTTCTCATAATCTTGCGGAGTAAAAGCAAAGAACACAGGGCTTGCACCCTGTATCCTTTCGAGTTCTGTTAAGAATTCTTCCAAATTCTTACGAGTTACAACATACCACTTAGGTCTTTCCAACTCAATGGCATCTGGTAACTCGGGCTGAAATATCTGTATTTCAACAGGCTTGGTTATTATTTTGACTTCTCTAGGAGGCGTCGTCGCGCAAGCTGTCGTCAGCAGTAATATCAGCACTAATGTCAGGCTTTTTCGTATCATTTTCTATGTCCGTGAATACATCATCTGTTGCCTTGTTTGCCCTAGGTTCTATGAGGCCAGGCTTGGCTCTCGCCAGTCTCGTGAAATCATGATCTTTAAAAATTTGTAGGTACCCGTCCATTTGTTCCTGGATTTGAGCAGCGTGATCTTCCATCTCCCTGGTTGCCTCTCGTTGTAAAGTAAGAGAAGCTTCAAGTGCTTGAAGCGCAGCTTCCTGTTCTTGAGCTTGGACTTCCAATGCAGCTTTTTCTGCTGCTAAAAACTCCATACGCACCATTTGATCATTGAATACTTTATAGGCTCCCCCTGCTAAAATACCAATTATGGCGAATATGTAAACAAAGTGCATTTAGTAATTCTCACTATCCAGGTAAGTCTTCCAATCTCTACCACTGAACATGAGAGCCTCTGCAGCTCTACGTCTTACTAACCCTTTAAGTATATTACCTCCTGCTTTATTCCATCTGCGAATTTGAGTTGGAACATCAGGTTTATCACCATTGTTTAGAACTTTCAACAAGGTACTACTTTGTAAGTTAGTAGGTCCAAGATTGTAGACCCAACATACTAGAGCATCAAATTCACACTGAATTAGGTCGACTTTAACCATTTCATTAATATAATTTTGATACTCAATTAATTCGGTTCTTAATAGATTATTAGCCTGAGCTTCTGTTATTTTCATACTAGGCGTTACACCTTTAGTATGTCCATATCCTATTGTCCATACACCTACAGAGTCTTGATAGGCTTCTAGCCTAAGTCCTTCAAAGTGTGTTAATAAATCTATTCCTGCTGTACTAATAACCATAGTTTTTTCTACTCTACAAAAGCGGGGGCGTGGATAACGCCCCCGTATAGGTTCAATTTCCATAAATAGGGATTTACCTTATATTTATTGTCAATGGCTTTTGATCTTCTGGCAACTTCAACTTTAATTCAATTCTAAGTAAGCCATCTTCAAACTGGGCATCATCTACTACGATATGCTCCGCCAACTGGAAACCCTTACTAAAAGATTTTCCACTAATTCCCCGATGTAAATAAGCATCAGCCTTATCACTTCGAGGGGCTTGTTTTTCCCCATTTACTCTAAGTGTTCCCTCCTTCTTTGAATGGACTATTTTTATATCATTCTTATTCCATCCGGCTAGATCCATCTCAATGAGATAATTTTCGTCTCCAGTTCGAACTACATTATATCTCGGGTAGTCCGGCTGAAGCTGCCATCCGTCCATTCTACTTCTTAGTTGGTCGAAACCAACCCACATTCTGTCAAAGTCTTGCATAGCAAGATTTCTTATAGTAACCATCTTCTTCTCCTTTGCTTCCTTTCGGTAAGCGCAATGCGAACCCTTTCGGTATTCACGGTTTATATTTTAGTAGCCAGCGTAAAATCCCTTATAGATACTACTCGTCGGTGGAGTGTAAGTAAATATCTACGACCGCCCTCCCGCTGCAACAATCGCAGCTCATCTTACGCCGGACACAATAAGGCTAATTAGATTTAACGTGCTGTAGCCAGAGCCAACACGAATAGAAAACTTCACTTTCTATTCACTTTTTATATTATATCAAAATAAGATAAAAAAAGTCAAGTATTATTTTTCTACTCGTCTTCATCGCTGAACCAAACGTCCCCCCTTTCCTCCATCCATGTAAGCGCTCCTGTTATCCCGTCTTTACGACCACAGTAGTAGCCTAGATATGAGAATGCGAACAGGAAGATAAAATAAGCAAAGTCTATTTGGTCCACAACTATTTCCTTCTTATGATATTTTATAAGTATTATACTCGTGTTTGAGATTTTTGTCAAGAAGTATTTTTTCCTATGGTGAGAGAAGGAATCACAATAGCATGCTTAAAAATAGTACTTGACTTTTAACTTCTCTTGTGGGATAATATCTGACAATAATATCCAGAGATAGAGATTATGCCTAAACAATGGACACACAGAGAAAGGGTATGGTTAAAAAATAATTATGGAAAATGCACTGTAGATGAATGTTCGGAACACTTAGAACGTACTACAGATGCAATAAGAAATCAAGTCAAATATTTGAGGAGGCGTGGTTGGTCTTTTGATACCACTAGGAGAAAGTGAATGAGTAACGTACTAGAGTTCACGGGAGAGTATTATACGCGACAAAAAAGGTCGCAAGAATTCGTTGACAACATAGCACTAAACTATGTTGAGTTTGCACAAGAACAAGGTTTTGATATATACGATCAACAGTTCGTATATGATATGGCGTGGATTGTAAAGTTCACAGAAGTTTTGGTTGATAATCAGCTAGGGTTAGCCAATAGGCTAAGTACATTAATGACAAATTTAAAAAGTGGCAAAAGTGGAAGTAAAGAATAATAACGTTGAGAGAGCTATCTCTAGGTTCAAAAGGAGTGTAGATAACGATGGAGTCCTACAAACTTATAGAGAAAAACAGTTCTACGAAAAACCATCTGCGCGTCGTAGGCGAGAAAAAATGGAAGGAAGATTACGAGCACAGCGACGTAGTAGAGAAAGTGAATTTCCAAAAAAACCTAACCGTTGAAGAACTGCAACGCCAGTTTACTAATAGCTTGCTAAAAGACCGTGAGCTGGCAAAAAATTTAGAACTATTAGCGGAGGCTATAAAAAGTGTTCAAAGAAAAGATCCATGCTAGAGAGCAGAAAGCAGTATTAGATTGTTTTTTGCAAGAAGATAATCTAACCCCTCAAAGGGTAGTAACTATACTAAGAGCGCAGCAAGAGAATGAAATATTTACATCTCTGCCTTATCAGGTAAGATACATACTAAACTACTTAGAGATGAATGGGGATATAACATTTAACGAGGAGATGGGTACTTACAACAAAATTGTTGTAAATTAATGGAGCATACAAAAACATGAGAGAAGAGGTACTAAGGTCAATAGGGGATCAAGTTAATAGTAATTCAATAATTCTATATATGAAAGGAAGCCCCGCCGCACCAGAGTGCGGGTTTTCTGCACGAACAGTACGATGCCTAATAGACTGTGGACACCCTTTTGCTTATATTAATATTTTAATAGAACCAGAGATTAGAAAGTTCCTACCAGAGTATGCAAATTGGCCAACCTTTCCTCAACTTTATATAAACGGAGAACTAATCGGGGGGTGTGATATTGTTGCTGAAATGCATGATACGGGAGAGTTGAAATCTTTAATAGAACACTCTGAACCTAAACAAAGATATGATTGGTACGGAGAATCAGATAATGATAGTGAAGGGTAGTCTTAATTATACTACTAGCGGAAGAAAGAAGAAAAACTTAAAAACTAAGAAAAGGAAACAAGATGACCGATCTTATATTGGTATTACTAGGAATAACAGTCACCGTAGCAATAATATTATCAGTCACAGGTCTAATACTGTATTTAACGGGCAAAAGCTACCCCCGGAATGGGAATCAGAACGACGAGATATAAGTAGTAACTATACTATAGCTCCTGCATATAATAAAGGAGCGTATCAAGTTATAGGTAAAAATGAAGTAGAGGATATTGGAAGGTGAGTGAGCTAGAAGATTATCAAATAACCGACTACGAAGGAAGTTTAGGGGACGATTATTCTATATATTTGGAAGTACGCCCGCATCCAGCGGGTGGTATTCAAAAACTTTATACTTTTCCAAATGGATGGGGAGCCTCTGTAGGAATGTTTAAAGGCTCCTACGGTTTTGAGTATGGTTTGTGGGAATTAGCTGTAATAGATCCCTATGGGGAAATATCTTATGATACCCCAATTACCAAAGATGTACTGGGTAGACTTGACGAAACTATGGTACAAAGAGTACTGAACGAAATTATTTCGCTCGATACTTCCTAAAGTGGATCTGAATCCCCTTCCTTCCATAAGTTATTTCTATATGGAGGTGGTAGATTTGGATCTATTTTATCTGGTTTATCCATAGCGAATTTAACTTTCCATATGTCAAACCCTGCCATCTCCTCAAATCTTTTCCGTAGAGTTTCTACTGGGTCATAACCAAAGTCATAACGCATATACTCTTCTTCTAGTACTTTAAGTCTTTTATCAATCGTTTCTATATACTCAAACAGATTTAACATATTCTGTTGAAGTATCTTTTCTCTATTATCCTCTGACATTCTCTAACTCCTCGATATCAATGCCTAGGCTTTCTCCTGGTTTTAGCCAATTAGATAAATCAACACACTCAGCGTCTACGTGGATCTTGTCCCCTTCATAGTCGAATAGTGCGTCAATATTGATTTGCAACTCCTCACTTGCCGACTCACAAAACTCCATATTCGCCATTGGAAGATTGACTTCAATTGTCCTCGCCATATCTTCACTCGGCGGAATAAAAGTTAAATAAATGTATAAAAATACTGAACTCATTATTTGCACCCCAACCTATTTTCTCTCTCGTACTGTTCTAGTAACCACCACTCATATTTGGCGTAATACTCCTCATACGACATATGTTCGGATTTCCAATCGTCATTCTCATCACAGTAGTCTAAAAACATTCTATGTGTAAAACTTTCAAATCTAGTCATACCTGCGTTTACCTCCTCTTCTGAAATCGTACTCATCGACGATATCCTGTCCCCATATTTTAGCATCTCTTTCCTTTGTTACTTCAGTACAATTTGTATAAACTCCATTCTCAAAGGTGAGAACAGAGTGACCTCTGGGCCTGAATTTACATACTCTAATCGCCCATCATTAGAATATAGCTTTTTTACTTAGTGTCCTCGTTAAAGGCTTCACCAAATAAGTTTCGCACTTCTTTCTCGCTTATCTGACCGTTAGATGTT
>VTLG01003502.1_pt1 | contig 38177 bp, 61 predicted proteins | sample 4694571 | NCBI WGS metagenome assembly VTLG01 (sample SAMN12604809, study PRJNA352737) | marine metagenome | biome: ENVO:00000447; feature: ENVO:00000209|ENVO:00000569|ENVO:01000036; material: ENVO:00002151; isolation source: viral sequences binned using virsorter ...
ATGGGGTGAAGTTTGCCAGTACTCCGACTTGTTTGACGGCCATGAGTTTTAATTAAATGAGTGGAAGTAGACTTTTGCCATTGATACACCGCTTCCAGTACCAGAATTCAGCGTGGCAGTTGATCCTGTCTGTGGATCTGTTAGAACAATTTCTCTGGCAGAGATTTTACCACCAGTTTTATTAACGGGATCAGTTGTATTAATAGTTATATCACCATCAAACCAACCATCTCCAGATACATCTAACTTGTAACCTGGAGTTTTCCCAATACCAAATTGACCACCACCATCTAAGATAGCTTGGTCAGCACCAGTATCATCAGTAAAGTTTAAACTTGAACTTGCTACACGCTTCTGGATAATCGATTTCGATGTTCCAGCATCTCCAATTATAAGTGAAGAACCTGTAGCAAATATGGAACCTTCAACTTCAAGAGTATATGTTGCAGCAGCTCTACCAATACCTAATTGACCATCTAGTTGATGTGCACTACCAGAACTTACAATATTACCAGTAGATGTAATACTAGTAACAGCATCTATAGCACCATTAATTGTTATACCTGTTGCTGTTGTATCAATACGTAAATCAGCAGCAAGTGTTGACTGATTTCCACTATGATAGATTCTTGTTGATGCGTTGTCCGCTTGTAACCATACTCCTATACTAGACTCACTTCCTAATTGAATTGTACCAGAACTACCAATAGAAAATCTACTGGACTGGTCAATAATGTAAAAAGTGTCATTATAAATTCCACCAAGACCACTGATTGCTGTAAAACCAAATGATGTATTCCCAGTGTTACCATCGTTATTAGCATGAGAGAAATAAACATCAGATGTTTCTGGTAACCTAACGCTACCACTAGTTCCAAACTGCAAATCACCAGTTAAGGTTAATCCTTGGTTTTGAACTACTGTGTTGTTAAATGTTGCAGCAGCACTAAAGGAAGCTGAACCATTAACAGTTACAGTATCTGTAGAAGTTGTTCCCAATACTCCACTACCTGTGGAAGTAAAGTCAACAATACTAAGTGTGCCTGTAAAGGCAGCATTATCAAGAGTTTTATTTGTTAGTGTTTGAGTGGCACCTAAAGTTACAAGTGTATCACTTGCAGCAGTCTGACCATTAGAAGGTAACACATATGTATGAGTTACACCTGCAGGTATTGATTCTGTACTAAACTTACCTACCTTACTATTATCAGATGAGTTTGGTATTACAAACAAACTATCTGTAATTGCTAAAATAGAACCTAAACGAATAACACCAGTACCCTGTGCGGATATGGTGAAATCTAAGTTAGTATCAGCAGCATCTTGTGCAGCAATGTTGAGTGTATTACCTACCTTTTGCAAGTTCAGTCGTGCATCACCCATTGCTAGACCGACTTGGCCTTGAGTTTCTGAGAATATACCAGTCGCGGTTTTCCCTTCAAAAGATAAACCTGGAGTAGTATACGTACCTGAAGGTACAGCTCGGAATATACTACCTACAGCCGATCTTTTATTTTGATCTGTTGGATCCGAATTATCAAGAAGTAACAGAGTATCTGAACTAGATACGCTTCCTGCTTCCAATAATGTTAGGTCAGATATCTTACGTGTTGCCACACTAAGTCCACAATAAAACGTTCAAGTCTATTTATAACTTCTTCTTGAATGTAAAAAATCCCTCACTACCATGCCAGTACCCTTTATCCCAACTATGGTACTCAGTAGCATATAATTTTGCTTGACTTTCTAACTTTTTACCTTTATATGTACAATCTGGCATAGATGCACCATAAAATGCCATATCATCAGGCACAAAAGAGAAAATCATATCACATGCTGGATTCTTTACTATTAATATACCCGTGTTATCATTTAATATTAAAGGTTCGGTAACCTCCACTTCCATCTCTCTGTATGGTTTGTCAGAATAATTGTATCGAGATTTAGTGAGGAACTTACGTTCATCTACTTTCTCATGAGTTACTATTATATGTGCCCACTTTGTAGGGTTTGATGATGCTTGATGCCAATTATCAAAGGTTCCTTCAAACCACTGGCAAAATAAATCTAATTCCATTTGATTGGACATTTCCGTTCATTGTTTACTCTTTTCATAATTATATCCCATGCGTCAAACATAGTAAATGACCTAAACCTATTGTTCTGATTAAGTTCTTTAATCAAACGTTCAGGTGGATCCTTCTTGTCTAATTTGAAATTAGAATCAGACTTCTTAGAATATAGTCTGAAATAATACAGTGGTGTTCCTTTTGGTAAGTATACATCTTTCTGTAATACTTTTACTCCAACTACAAGGGGTCTATACCATACAGATATAGGAAAGGTAGCAGGTACCAAGTCCAACCCAAACCTAGAAAGCAAAGGATGAGGAATCTGTTCAATCCATACATCTTTTTCATTTGTCCATATAGACATTGTATACTTCATTTGAAGTTCTGGCAAGTCCCCACTTAGCCAATTTTCACCTAAGTGAAAGTAATCATCATATGATTCTTGACTTAGACTAGTTTCTATGTTATTATCCTTGATCTTAAATCCAAGATCAAATGGTTGTGTAACCACCCAAGTATTATCACCCCACTTCTTCCATGCAGGACATTTGGCATGATCATATTTCATATCATACCCAGTTCTGTATTTCGTTGGTGGATCTACAAACTCAGGTGGAAATGGATCAGTTTCCTGTCCTTCTCCTATTCTATAGGACCAATATACTTGCTTCACTTTTCAAAGTAACTGATATTTAATACCATCCTACGATCTACATCAGTAGAGGGAACACCTCTATGTTTTAAGTTAGTGTCAAATATAACTGCAGTGTTTGATTCACTATACACCTTCTCACCAGTTTCAAACTCAGTATATCCATTATTTGTATTCAAATAAAGAACACAAGTCTTACTTGGTGTGGATATCTGCCAATCAGTATGCCACTCTTGCTCTGGTGCTTTAGATGGTGTAGCATTTAATTTTACTCTTAATATTGCAATGACCCCTAACTTATTAGTTGCTTCCATGAGACACCTATTAATGGTAGGATTCATTGCACTAGAAAATTGGTGATCAAAGTACAGTAAATTTATATACTGCTCTGGTTCTCCTTGTGATTGTGTCCAAAACCATGGAAAATTTGGACTATTAAACTGAGTGTATAACTCATTAAACGTAGCTTGATGGAGAAAGTGACTAATCACTTGCATCTTCTTTCTCCTCTTCTTCAATTGCTTTATCTAATTCTTCAGCAGTTGTTGTATTCGCTGAACCAAGACCTTTACCTGGTGGGTTCTTCATAAAAGGACTATCAGGATGAGGTACTTTAGTTGGTGCACTCGTTGTTTTGAGATACTTAGCCTTCAATGCCTTCTTACTTGGCTTCTTACCTTTATTTGCTTTCGCTTTCTTAATAACTTCTATGGCATCACCAACTGTGACGATCTCACCCGCCATCTCATCTGGTATCTCAACTCCAAAACATTCTTCTAAGAACATAACGAGTTCAACCATATCCAATGAGTCTAGCATTAGGTCATCACCTAACTTAGAATCCCAAGTAACTTCTATCTCATTACCATCTTCATCTTTGGCTCTATCCATCAAGGTTTCCTTGATAGCCATCTTTGCTATCTTAAGCATAGTCTGCTTAGAGATGCGTTTTGATGCTTTAAGCATCGCTCTGATTTCAGAGTATGTCTTGTTGTAAGCCATTAAACGTAAACTACTTCATCATTTTGACATTGATCTCGAATGACATCGAGAATACGAATGAATTGGTCACCATCGTCACAATCTATGACTTTGGTATTTCCTTCACTACTTAGTAGTGTAAACCTTTTAGATGGAATGTCAACTGTCACCTTATCAAGGTATTCATCTCCAAGATCAAGATACATAGGGCAAAAAGGCGATTGATATAATTGTAGCAGATTAAGAGAGGTTTGTAAAGTAGGGTGTGTCACTTACACGACTGGCACGTCTGTTCACTTCTTTTGCTTTATCTAAAAGGGCTAGACCTGCGTTTCTATTGTCCTGCATCGTTCTTACAATATTTTCTCTATTTGTTTCTTCTTTTACAATTTCTTCGACGTATTCGTCTAAATGTTTAGCAAGAATAGCTTTTAGGAACACAGCCTCTTGCTTGGTTACTGACATGTGAAAAGTTGTCATCTTGTGTGTTGTAAACAATCATCAATTCAAATATATCTCCTCACCAGCAACATTTACGTTGCCACCTGCTGAAATATTATAATTGCCAGTGGTACTCAATGAGTTGTTACCAGTGACGCTAACGTCATAACTACTATTTGGAAGGGTTTCATCAACCATATTTTCTGGTTGCCCTCCATCTATACAGTCATAGGAATTACCAACCACATTTTCTCTGTGTTTTCCCTTCACTTCAGTGAATTTATTACCCACTGTTTTATCATAACGACATGCGACTGCTTCTGATCTTATGTTACCCTCAGCATATGTTGCGATTGCACCAATAGGATCTGTTTGGGTAATTGAGTGGAATTTACCCACTTTTTCTTCACGAGCTATATGACTTGATTCATATAGCGTACCAATATTCTCATATTTAGCAGATTCGACCCTAAAAGTCTTGTCTGTTTTAAATGCTAGACTAGTTTTTGTATTAAGGCTATACACTCCACCCACTGTTAAATTGTAATCACCGTCACATTTCGTATTCAAATCACCTTCACATTCTATCTCAGTATTACCTTCAACAGTCATTCTAACATCACCTTTGATGTTAAGTACTAACATATGTTTTGTTGGATCTTCACCCACATCCAAAGTCATGCTTTCTTTAGCAAGCATATGGATATCCTTATGAGCATAGATGTCAGTACTACCCTTGACATCCATGTCAATATAGTTTTTAGTAGTACCATGAATGAAACGAACCCTTTCACCTTTCGGTGTATTGTTCATCTCTATCATATGACCACATGATGTGCTTTGCACAAAATTCTTTGGCCATACAATAGGGTTATTTACTGAAGAACCACTCTCCTCTGAACCCTCTGTAAATCCTGTTAGTTCTGTCATACCTGTTTCTCCAATGCTGGATGACCTACACAATCAATATATGATTCTAGTCCTAGGAGTTTTTCCCTAACCTTAATAGGTCCAGCATAACTATAACCCAGTATAACAGTACCACCTGCTCCTTGTCCACCCTCAGTGTCCTCAACTTTTGCTGTAACAAAACCAATAATCTTTTCTGATAGAACAGGCTTGACTAGTCTACCCTGTTCATCTATAGTCATTTCACCAATTTTCTTCTTATCAGGGCCAGTACCTATTGTTATAATAGGTTTCTTATAACCAGTACCCACATTGACAGGTTTAATCTCTTCAACTATAGGAATAAGATCACCACACTCAGCATATACTGCCTTAGCATCATCTGGTACAACCAAATCAGCATACTTTTCAATATAGTTAAGTGTGAAAGTATCCCCAGATACTGTCTGTAACACCATACCATTTTCAATATTAACATGATATGTTGGATCTAGAGTAGCAATAATCATGTTATCTTCTGAATAATCAACATCAACTACCTGCATTACATCTGGTTTACTGGGATTCTCTTGACCATCTGCAGACGATACTAAGAATAATGGTTGACCATTCTCAACTACTTGTGCTACATTACCTTTTGGTATTATATAATTGTACTGTTCTTTAGGACAGTATGTTTCAGCAGGATCAAATCCATATCCAATACCAGGTTCTATAACATCAATAGATTCTATCTTACCATCTTTAATGTTAGGTTTAAATACAGCACCACCACCTTCAGGTTCATTACATGTGAACTGTGCACGAACTGTAGCTTCAAGACTTACATTTTTACCTTTCTTCCTTACCCATGAACCAACAATAGATCCAATTCTATCAACAATAGGTAATGCTTTGATAGGGGCAGTGGATTGTAAATTATCCCATACCATTTCAGGGAAACATGGTTTCTTATTCTTATTACCAGAATTGCAATTCAAAGATGCTGATGGGAAACCACCAAAAGGATTAAGTTTAAAGTTTTCAAACGCTTCAAGTGGACCTCCAATCTTGAAATCCATAGAAGCAATACCACTAAGTTTTCCAGCAGCCGACGCTAAAGGAACTAAAGCACCAGTCTTTACATTAAATACTGACTTCACTCCACCCATCATTCCAGCAGCAAATGCTCCTTTCAGATTACCTGTTGTAGGAACAAAACCCATAGGTGGTTTAGTTGGCCAAGTATCCATCTTCTTAGCAGCTGCATCTTTACCTTTGGCTTTAGGTCCATGACATGTTTCATATGTACTAGCACCAACAGCACATGATAATGAACCTTCGCAGAAAAGATCCAAGATTGATAAAGCATCTTTAAGTAATGATTGAATCTTATCTATAGCACCCTTAATAGCTGACATCAAACCATCAATCATTCCTAATGCCTTGTCAATCAGATCCATTAACTTATTCATAATGGCATTAATGAAATCTTGTATCAAACAAAGGAACATATCAAGGACATTATTAAAGAGATCGGAGAGTAATCCTTTAATAAAATCTTTGAGTTGATTCAATAAATCACCAAACACACAATTAACTACCTTGGCAAGACCTTCAAGATTAGCTTTAATAGGGCCAGTTAACTTAGGATTTGGTGTAGGGATCTTATTTAACTGATCACTAATCAAAGTATTAACTTGTGATAGAGCAACACCTTTAATATTACCTGTTATACCTCTAAGTTTAGTAGTAATACGACTAGTTATAGTGTTGATCTTACCTGTAACATCCGCAACTCTACCTGTTGCCTTGTCAACAAATTCACCAATAGCGTTCTTTTCAACACCACGGGAAAACTTCATGAACTCAAGTAATGGTCCTTCTAGTTTAGTTGAAACATCTGTACCACATTTACCATTACCCATTTGTACGGTATAACATTTAGATGATTCAGCATAATCTTGAAGTTTGCTTGTTATTTCACCTTCACCTCTTGGATTGATTGTTGAATCTTCACTTTCACCTTTAGTTGTTTGTGCTTCTTCTACAGGTACTTGATTGCCAGTCTTTGAATCTACAGTAACATTAGATCCACTTCCAGGTACACCAGTGCCTTGACCAGCGTGAACATTAGGAACATAATCAGCTGCTACTAACTTAGGAAATAACTCCTCCTCTCCTTCTTTTTCTGCAGTTTTATATGCACCTTTAGGATTCTCATCACCAACAGAACCCAAAACTATTGGTACTTGGGCTGCAGCACCATCCATAAAGAAACCAACAACCCAACCATTGATTTGAAGTTGATGTACTGTACCAATTCCAGATCTTTGTGGGAACATATTGGGCATCATTACCATAGACCATGGTAAATCTTTAGTAGGAAGTTCCTTTCTACTTGGATTATGATATCCTACAATTCTAACTTTTACTTTATTAGTTTCATCCTTATCATCTGGCTCATCTTTCGTACCTCCACCACTATTCTCCACCTGGCCAACCCACCAGTTGAACCCATCCTTTCCAATAAAATTAGCAGTTGCTTCGTTCATCACTTCAAAGTCTCATCAGTTTTGGTTTGAGAAGTCTCTTTAATATTACCTGGACTATCAGTATATAATATAGCCTTAGTAGTCATTTGATCATTACTAGAGATAAATTCTCTTTCTATTTGACCTACAACATATATTCCACTATTATCCCCATCCAATTCCTTATTTTTACCTTTATATGTTGTAAGTTCTATATTATCCCCAACATACAAATCTAAATCACCAACAAACTCTACTTCTACTTCTTTACTGTAGAATAGTTTTTCTCTCAATGCTGACTGTGCTACTTGTTTAGTACTATCTTGTGTCATAGTACCCTCAGTGAATAATGCAGTATCCATTATCTTAGACATGATTCTAGTAGGTGCTGTAGTTTTCTCAAACTTTTCAAAATATGTAGGTAGATCTACATCACCATTCATTTTGGGAACATCCTTGTAATATTTAGATATGTTAAAGCTATGTTCTATGTAAGACATATCCTTAACATCGAATGTCATAAACTTACTGCTATATGATCCATAGTTCAATCCCCTTAGTACATCTCCAGCATGTTTCACTCTTAAAGACATAATAGGTATGATAGTTTTATCTGGTTCTCCCAACTCTGGTTCATCATAACCAACGATCATTTTCCTTCTATATGCCTTTCCTGCAAAAGAATCATACGATAAAAAATTATATCCTAGAGCATTCTCAAAGAAAGTATATCCAGCACTAGCATTTGAACCACTACCACCAGAAGGTATTGCTTTAGTTGCTAACCACTTAATTATTGTATAAGGTGACCAATAACATGCTACAAAAGAAAATTTATTCTTAGTTGGAGACATTTCTACAATAGCTCTATCAGTTCCTAGAATACCTGTTAATATATCATCCTCAACTATCTTATCAATACTTTTTCCTCCACCAGTCCCGAATCTCCGAGAAATTTTTGCAGCTGCATTGTTTATAAGATCTGGAGAACAGCATAGCAAGCTTGCTTTTGACTTTCCATCAACTACTAATCTATCTTGAAGATCATACACAACCAAATTCATAGAAAAAACATTCTCTAAATGATCTTCAAACTCAAAATAGATAGGCTCCATACCTTGTACAGCAGATAAAGCACCATCTTTACTATCAGTCAGTTGAACTTCAATTCTAACTGAAGCACTCTTAATACTCTCAGTATATTTTAAAGAAAGTAATTGATTAATGGTGAAACCATAATCGGTTCCTCCAACACCAATAGCTATATTCTTAAGTTTAAAATTACCGCTTTTCATTTATCCAAACTGTGACATTAATGCGTATTCATCAAATATAGCGGACTTAATAGTACTAGCAATAGCATCTTTAAATCCACTCTCAGCTCCCATATTTGGTATAAGTGGTTCTGGTTTATTAGCAGCTATTTGTTCTACTTCTTTTTGAATCTGTGAATTCTCTATCATTAGAAGATCATTACCTTCATTTATAACAGTGTCAGTTAAAATAGCTATCTTACTATCTCCAGTAGCTATAGAAGCCATTGAATTGAGTATATTATCACCACCAACGTTATTAACACTACTCATCAACTGATTCATCAACTGATTAGTAGTATTAGTACGATTGAGCATCTGCCCAAGTGGAGTACTTGTATCAGTGCTGGTTCTAGTGCCAGAACGAGCTTTATTCCCTTCTTCTAATCCCTTCTGTGTACCACCAAAAGGATTAAGAATATTAAATCTATTACCACCACTAGTCCTGCTATCAGCAATATTAGTTGTGTTCGTAATACTCTTCATCCAAGTATTATCACCAGCAATAGAAGAACCAGTAGATCCAGGTGAACCGTTAGCACCATTGGCACCATTAATACCTGGTGCACCATTTTTACCGATACCTAAGAAATTATTAACTCCATTATTAACTACACTCTGGAACAAATTATTAGATGCAGTATCACCAACCTGTGTAACATTCTCACTAGAAATACCAAGACTCTTACTAATGCTATTGAGATTGTTGTTTACAATATTGTTTATATTCCCACCAATGCCTATTTGTGGAATCATCTTAAAGACTTGCATCAATCCAGCAGCTGCAGCCTTCATAGGTAGTGCTAGTGATGCACCAAATGCTTCTTTTAAACGTCCATCTATTTGGAAATCTTTTTCTAGCTTATCTGATATATTCTTTTGGAAGGTATCATCAAATCCACTCTCTGCTAGTGATAGATTAGATGGATTATCAACTGGTGAAAACGCACTAAAAGGATCACTACCACCAGTTAAACCACCTCGTGCTAATTTCTGAGTAGGTTTATTATCCAAATCACTAAGGCTTGCACCTAGATCACTACCTTCTGCACCAGGTCCACCATCATCCCAATGTTTATCTGGAGTGTCACCCTGAACATTATTAATGTTAACCTCATCAGGCATTGCAGGAGAGTTTGGAGAAATATCTGGACCTCCTCCCTCCATAGCAGCAATCATTGGAGCTGACTGCTCTTGTTCTCGCATAAGAAAATCCTGATAGAGATCCTCTTTGAACATAGATTCCAGCAGAGCCTCTCTATTTTCTATAAGTTCCTTAATGTTTAGAAGACATTTATATATGTGAGCTAAGGATACCTCCTTCTCACCTGATTCTGGTGGCGTTGCTGTTGTCATGATACTCTAACTCCTTTGCCTTGATCAGATATAATCAAAGAACCCAATTTAGCTATTGGTACTTCCTGCTCAACAGTTTTTGTAATCAATTGTGGTATATACTCTGGTACTGGTACAACCACTGACTTTACCATCGCTTTCTTTGTTTGTAATACTGGAGTTTGATTAATATTTTCAGCATTTTTCTTAGGACTTGGTTTTATATTTGTTGACATAGAAGATTTACTCTGCGATGGTCCAACAAGACCACCACCAGCAAAGTTCTGAACTAATCCACCACCATTCATTTTAGCACTTGCAGATATGTCAGCACCTAAAGCATCTAGTTCCATCTGATCTTTGAGCTCTAGCATCATTCTTGCTCCAGGGTTTGATGCAAGATACGCTTGCTTATCTTCTTCTGTTAATACACCCATTGATCCTTGGAAAATAGTTTCACTACCTCTTGATTTTGTCTTCCATGTGGATTTCGTCATGGTATTAAAATCCATATCAGTATGTGATGTTTCTGTTGTTTTTGGACCTGCACCCATCTCCTTTGTAAGTTCCACACCATCCGCATAAGATAGTTTATCCAAGGGGGGTAATCCTAGAATTTCTACTCGTTCTTTATTAACCCAATGAAGCATATAATCTTCTTCTTGCTTAATTCTTTCTTTGTCAGTTACAACACCCCTAGTATGTCCTAACTGTTCGCTCAATTTGACCTTACCACCTTCATTGAATCCACCGCTAACAGTTGGTCTATTAGTTCCACCTCCAGCAGCATTCATTGAAGCTAATGTACTAGTACCAAATTTCTTAACTGCACCCTTACTCATGACAAATTCACCAGCAGTTAATCGTGCGGGAACTTTATCTATACCAGAAGGACCAGATACAAAACCACCAGAATTAAATTTCTGTTCTATATTAGTGGTTTCAGTATTACTTGCCTTTACCTCAACCTGTTGAATTTCTGGAACTTTTGGTGTTTCAGCCTGAATATCTGACGTACCAACTATACTTTGAAGTTTCTTTGCCTCTTTTAATACTGAAGCAACAGCAGAAGAACTTGCTAATGGACTAAGGAATGATATGGTAGCACCTACCATAACAGATGCACCTTCTCTATAAACTGCAGCGAGTGCATCACCAATCTTACTCATTGGTAGAATCACTTCTGCTTCTTGTGCCTCACCAACTAATGTCTTAGATCCACCTAGCATACCTCTTGTTGGTGAATTAATAACCGATCCACCTGATCTACCACCTACAAGACTACCAAATTTGTTCTTGTTTGTCGGATTATTAGGTCCACCTTCTTTATATCCCTGATTTTCAGAATCAAAAATTTCATAACCCTTTTTGATTGCCTGTTGCCCTACAGCATCACATGCCATTGCAGTTGCTATACCACCACCTAACCACAACAATGCACCTGCTACTGTCGAGACTCCAAAATTAGATAATCCACCTGCCATCAATGGTCCACTAACAGGTAAAGTTGCACTAGAACCTGCCGCGAATCCTTTCCAACCACAAGCAGTAGTTACTGCAGTTTCTAAACCTGCCCTATCTACTCTTTTATTTTCAGTGTCCGTCTTGTTCCGAAAATCCAGCCATGAAAGTCCAGCCGTCAAGATGGGTAAACCCTTATTTCTTAAAGGTTTTGGTATCTTATTAAGTACATTTTTAAGATTTAGTTTTCTGGGATCGATTTTCTTTAATATCTTTGGTGCTTCTACCTTTGGTAGTATTCTCTTAATATTCTTTTTGACCAGGCCTGGCCATCTGGCATGTTTAGTAGCCCATAAAGGACGATTAGGTATATTAGCAGCAATCTTATCAAATTGACGGAAAATTATATTAGAACCCTTAGAACTCTTCCTAGCAATTTCAAGTGCTTGCTTTACTGTTTGATTATTTGCTCTTGCTCTTCTGTATACATCTATCTGTGATTTAGTAAGACCAAACTTATTCATCAACTTCCTATTAGTCACCCTTGTAAGCCTATTCTTCATGAATTGGGCTCTTGTTTGAGGCTTTGTAGTTGGTGGTTTACGGCTAAATGGTCTAAAACTTCCTGGTCTAGGTTTGGCTCTGCTCTTATCTCTTGAATAATCTGTAATTGATGTACTTCCACGTTCGCCACCAGATCCAACACCAAAGCCACCAACATTACGATTACGTAGATAATCAATATATGCATACTCAGTGTCTAGGAACTCACCCATAGACTTACGAAATTTCTTAGTAACATCATATACATGATTAAGAGTAATCTTATCGTCAGGAGAATTTGGACGACCACCACCACCAAGTAGTCCCCCTAAAAACTTTAAAATTTTATTTTCCTTCTTTGGAGCCATCTAATGCTTACGCTTTTGTTCCTCTATTCGCTCTCTTTCCTTCTGTAGGTGAGAGGATAATAAGTTCACATATACTTCCCGTTCCCACGGGATCATATTTTCAATGTCAGTCAAGCTATATTTATGGTGTTGGACAAGAGAAAAATTTGTTTGATAAAAGGTCATCAAGCCCTCATGGAAGAGGGCTACCCGAAAAAACTCACCAACCCCTCAATCACTATGTCATTAGTGACACCTGTATTATGATTCTTCACCTTTAACTCGTGCCTAAGCGTAGGCATAGTGTTAAAAAATTCTTGTATTTTATCAAATTGAGAAGCAGTTAATGTCTCTACCCATTCTCTAGCTTCTTTAAAACTAAAAGTACCTGCAGATTCAGATCCAACATAAACATTCTTAATACATTCTGCTACTAAATCATAAGGATCTACATTATCTTCAGCAAAATTGACTTTTGCAAAGTAATCTAAATTTGGATATCTCATTTCAATAGTAACATCATTCTCAAGTTTAATTAGATTAGTATGACCTTTTGGAAACTTTACCTTGACATCATCTGCCAAAAAGTTAACATTAACTTCGGTCTTACCATCATCAGGACATGTGATCTTCAATTCAAGTTTTTCACTAATTGATCTAGCACGTATTTGAAGGAATAAGTATTCAACATCAAATAGAGCAAGATCATCTATTTTAATTCTACTATTAATACAATTCTTTAATATAGTCCTAATTGCTTCTAATACTTGAGCATCCTCTTGCGATTCCATCGCAACGATTAAAACCTTCTGTTCTTTTACTAAGAAGGGTCTACATTTAATTTTCTTTTTTGTAGAAGGCACCACCAATTCATAGATTGGTGTAACAATTTCAGGTAATGGCATAATTTACTTTGTTCGTCCTAATGGTACATATGACCCAGTAGGCCATTGGAATTGGAAAGTTTGGTATTCATAATAAAAACCAACAGACACTCTAACTAACTCAGACTGTCCATTATTATAAGGTACAGAAGACATTGAATATGGATAACAATTCTCCAATCTTGCTTTAAACCCCACATCATACTTATCAGGTCTCTTAGCTTCATATCCTGAACCATCTGCTTTAAATTCAGATTCAGGTGATACTCCAAACTTCTCAAGCTTGTTTATAGTTATACCACAAGTATAATCATTATAATACTGTTGAGCATATGCTTGGTGTTTAGCATGATACTTTGAATTAACAGAATACAGTTCATCCTGTTCTTGTGCAGCAGCTGCATCTCTAAATCCCATATGCCAATTTCCCATAATCATATCTTGCCATGCTCTAAAGAACGACAAAGGAGTAGAATTAAGATCGCAGTAAAATTGCACATCAAGTTCATTATATACTTTACCAGATACCATCTTCTGTGTCAACCCTTTATGAGGTGACTTAACATCAGATGCAGTCATGTCAACACCAGGTATCTGAATCTCACTACAAAGCATATTCAGTCTATAAATTCCAGCATTCACAGGGTCGGCGGCCGCTGACAATGACTGACCATACCTCGTACCTATATTGGTACTTATGAAGCTTGAAAATTTTGGAGTTGGTTCAATATCAAAAGAATAAAGATTGGATGCGGATATACCCTTATCCAATATCTGATTCATGAAATTGTCAATAGTGAACTTATCCTTTGGGTCTATCCTCTTTGACATAAATATTTTCTATGGTGTGACCTGTTTTATTTATGCCCTCATATAAAGGTAAATACAAGGTAAGAAACTACCGTAAGTATAAAGGGGACCCCACTGGGGTTATCTACCGTTCCCTTTGGGAAAAGAAATTCATGGATTATTGCGATTCTAGCAAGAATATCCTAGAGTGGTCAAGTGAAGAACACGTTATACCATATAAAGATCCTGTACAAAAGAAGTGGAGAAGATATTTTCCAGATTTCTATATGAAGGTACGGGAAACAAATGGAAAAATATCCAAATACTTAGTTGAGGTTAAACCAAAAAGACAGGTCGATGGTCCTAAACCTCAAAAAAGAAAAACCAAACAATATATAACTGAGGTAATGACATATGCCACCAACAAAGCAAAGTGGGAAGCAGCAGAGCAATACTGCAGGGACAGGCTTTGGAAGTTCAAGCTCATCACTGAAGTCGAGCTCAAAATTTACTAGTCTAATTCAAGATTTAAAAGGAAAATCAATAACTAAAACCAAATTACGAGATACAGTATTCAATACCTTATTGGATGATGCTGTTGAATCTCCAGAAGAAGGTAAGTATTACTTCTTTGACTATGATCCAAAATACAAAGGTATATTAAAGCAATGGGATCAATTTCCTCTAATTAGATTACTCGAAGTTAAGGGTGATATATACTTGGGTGCGAATCTACATTATATTAAAAGCAATGCTAGATTAAGTGCGATAAATAATAAGAAGTATCCTGCCGCAACTCTACATTATTACATACCTAAGAATGCTGACGACATTTTCTTTGAGGTATCTGAAGACGATATACAAGTGCTAAGTCAATTACCCCTAGAAAAGTTTCATTGGAATAGATAATGTCTAAGAAGCAAAAAAATTATGCATATCCTAGGACGATATCGACGATTCCATATGCGTCGTTTATTACCATTAATAAGTACTCATATAATAAGGGTATGGCAGAAGTTGGGAGATCTCAAAAGGATGCCTTGGGTTCGATGCAAAATAGTGGTCTTGCTAAAGAAGTAACCGATACCCTTGCCAACCAAGCAAATTCCATATATGGTAATGGGATGAATAAATATTCCCACGATAATGAGGATGACGCATTAAAAAAACTAAGAAAATCCAATCCAATGCCAAGCAAGGGATGGTTTCAAGGACGAGAAGAAGATAATAGAACAGATTCTCAGATTGCAGAAGACATTGAGTTTGAAGGAAGATATGTAGATGGTGAAAGACAAAAAACAACCTTAAAAGAGACATTAGAGAGAAAAAAGGAAGTTCAAAAATTTAGAGATGCAGGATATGAAAAAGCATATGTTGACTTAGCCTTACCAAATGAATTCCAATATCAATATCAAGCTAATTGGAGTAACATCTTTAAATTAGGAACCATGGCTTTATTAGCAGATGATCCTACAAGATTCACAGCGATCACTGGTTCTGCTGGTATTCTTGGTGGTGCTTTTGGTGCTAGTATGCAAGGTCTTGCTAATAAACCAGGTTCAAAAAGTCCGACGATGAAAGTGCTTGCACAGGCTGGCCAAGGATTTACTCAAGGAGCTAAGAGTGCTTCAGATCTATTCAATGTGAACTCAAATATTATGGATCCAAAAAATATAGCTGGATTGGCTGGAATGGCACCAAATGAAAACGCCATACAATTCTTCAAGAAGATGGAGTTTAGAACATTTTCATTAAATTTTGAATTTGCATCAAGAGATAAACATGAATCTGAGCAGATCGAAAACATCATTAAATGGTTTAAAATTGGTATGCATCCAGCATCACTGGATCCTCTTGGATCAGGTAGTGGAGTATTACTTGGTTTCCCAGATATATTTGTATTAGAACCTAAATTTGTACCAGTGGGAAAAGCAGGAGTAGCACAAAAAGCACAACCCCACAAAATGATGCCAAAGACCAAATTATGTGCATTAAAGGGTTTGAGTGTTAATGCAACTCCATTTGGAACAGTCAATACAGTTTACGATGGTACTATACCATTAATTACTGCTACATTAACATTTAGTGAACTAACTGCATTGACCAGAGCAGACTTCGAGCAGGACACAAACTTCTAATGTCATTACTAAAAAGCCTACCAGATCTATTCTATAATATTGCTAGATCTCCCGTAGATGTACATTTGCTTCATGCAAAGAATCTATGGCAGAGATCTGAGGTATTGCCTGAGTACGTTAATAGTATAACTCTGTTTGATGAGTATATTGTAAAAAATGGAGAATCACCAGAAGTTATAGCAGAGAGGATATATGATAATCCGTTCTACAACTGGACACTTTTCATAGCTAATGATATAGTAAACTACTATGCACAATGGCCAAAATCATCTATCCAGTTGACTCAGTACGTATCCAACAAATATGACAATCCACAAGCAACAAAGCATTATGTAACTACTGAAGTAAAAAACCTTGCAGGTAATGTAATTATTCCAGCAGGAAAAGTAGTTCCATCAAACTATTCAGTAAGTTATATTGATAATAGTACCGTTGTTACAGCGAATCCAGTCGTATCTATTACCAATTATCAGTATGAAGAGGAGATTAATAGTAGGAAGGAAAAAATTAAAATTATACGTCCTAGTCTCATAGAAGACTTTGTTGAAACATACTATAGACGAATTAATAAGTCTGGTCCTATAACCGTTGCCAACACAGCATTTGATATAAAAATGTAAGACATAAAAAAATACCCCGAATTTTTTTCGGGGTATTTTGGTATTATAAAGTCGAATTTAGTCTTCGTTAGCTAATTTAGCGAAAAAAGATAGTGTATCGTCTTCACCTGAAGGTGTAGGAGTTGGAGTGCCTTGTACATCGGGTCTACCCTGTACTGTTGGAGTTACCTCTTCATCAAACTGCTCCTGCTCAACCTGCTTCTTATATCCACCTTTGAGTGTTCTTTCAAGACGCTCACGAAGTTCATCGTAAGACTTGAACTGATCCTCAGCAGTGAAAGCAGCAAGACTGTGCTCTTGTTTCCAGATTGCCTCTAACTCTTTGTCAGAGAAGTCACCTAGAGTTGATGATTTATCAAACTCAGACTTATCATAATTCCAGAAACCTGCAACCTTAGTAATCTTGAGTTTGAAGTCAGCACCCTTCCATAGATCGAAAGGATTTACTGGTTGCTCATCCTCAAATGCTGGTTGCATTGATTCCATAACCTTATCAAAGATCTTCTTACCATAACGGTATAGGAAGACTTTACCCTCATTTTCAGGGTTTGCACTATCCTTGACAACGTAGATGTTGCTGTAATAGTTTAACTTACGCTTCTGGTTGCGTGCTTGAGTTCTTTCAGCAGAACCTTCACCACCAGAATTCCAGAGTTCCCTGTTCAAGTCAGAAACAGGATCCTTTTTGCCTACAGTTGTTAGACTGTTTTCAATATACCATCCACCTGGTCCTTGGAAGGCATGTGTCCAAACTTGTGCCCATGGAAGGTCTTCTCCATCGGGTGCAGGAAGAAATCTGATTACTGCGTAACCATTACCTGCTTTGTCTACCTCTGGTTTCCATAGACGCTCATCTGGACCTGACTTCTCAGTTTTATTTAAGTTGTCAGCCTTAGCGAGCAAGTCCTGAAACGAGGACTTCTTAAGTGAAGCAAAAGACATACGTATTCTCCGTATTAAGTGTATTTGAGTATGGGGTGGGAGGTTGGATTAATGTATACCAACAAGTAAGGGGCATTGCTACATTAGTAGATTTTTACCTTACTATCTGAGACCCGACTGGTAAGTCGATTCTTCCTTGGGGGAAGCAGCACCACCTGTGTCTCATCACCTTAACTAGCCTTATGCCAGCAAGTTTATTCAGTCACTCCCGTATCAGGTAGCGAACCCGATATACTATTTATAGCACACCCCTAGGGGGTTTGTCAAGCTATATACTATTTTACTGTGAGGGAAGGAGTCGAACCTTCAAGTCCCGCCAGGAACAGTAGTTAAACAGACTACAGCGTTTACCGTTTCGCCACCTCACAAGGTAGGCACTAGTCAAGTGCCGATATGAGACGGGTTACACCGATTCCTCCACCACTACGAGGGAAGAAGTCAAAGTCTAAGAACTTATCCAGTTCATCTTCAACTCTTTCCTCACCAAATTTTCTATAGAGTAGTGCTGCATACCCACCATCAGAGATAGTGTGGAATGTTTCTCTCATCTGTGCCTTATCAGTACTACGTTCAGCAGAACCAATAGTTTCCATACCATTTAAGATAACATCTATCTTACGACTGGTGCCATCATTATTCCTAGACATGTTCCAGAAGGGTGATGTCCACTCAGGGAAGTCAGTAATCATACCACGACCAATTGCTGCTTCGTGTCCATGATCAAGTTCTTTGACCTTATAGTCATCTGCCCACTCATCATACTTCTTAATCTTATCAGATTCAAGTGCTAGACCTAAGTGCTCACAGAGTTCTATCTCCATTGCTTTAAGATCATCTACACCTCCCTTCATTTCAAACTCAAACATGGGGAAGATAGTCTCATGTCTACCTGGTACAGGATTAGGTTCTGCACGATATGAAGTTGAGACACAAAAAAACCCTGATTCATCAGGGTTGGAAAGTAATTCATGTTCTAACCACATTTGACCTGTTTGAGGTAGTGGCCAAACATTACCACCGTAATTGTATATTGCTACAGTTTCAGGATCTTCACATGCAGCAAGGATGCTTAGTCTATTCTGGGTATGTACTTCAAGGAAACCCTTAGACAAAAAAAATGACCTCAATAGGTCAACCGCATTAGAATATTTTCTAGGGTCAATTAGACTTGTCATTATTTTTAATCAAACTGGATTATTTAGACAGAGAACTGCCTAAGACCTTTTAGTATGTCACCATATGCAGCTATGAGTGCTTCATCTGATCCATACTTCCTAAAAATATCCTTATCATTACTCCTTCCATCCTTCTTACCCCATAGTCTCATAGAATCAGGACTGATCTCATCAGCAACATATAACTCACCATTAGCATCATATCCAAACTCTAATTTAAAGTCTACAACATCAAGATCTAATTGACTAAAGATCTCTTGTAGATGTAGATTGACATCCTTTGCAATGTGGTACATGGGTTCTGGATCAATACCCATTAGTCTTATACGATCCTGTGTAAGTAATGGATCACCCTTAGAATCATCCTTCAAGAAATATTCTACAAGAGGTGGTGATATAACCGCACCTTCATCTAGAGTAGTATTCTTAACGACAGATCCAGCAGCAATATTCCTAACGATAACCTCGATTGGTACTATAGTAAGTTTCCTGCATAGCATCGTATCAAGAGAAGGACAATCGATATAGTGAGTTTTTATGCCTTGCTTCTCCAAATAAGTAAAGAGAAGTTCTGATATAAGACAGCAGATCCTACCCTTGGTCTCAGGATTAGACTTCTTCTTACCATCAAATGCAGTGACTTCATCACGATACTTGATCATAACCCTCTGTGCATCTACATCATAGACACTCTTAACTTTACCCTCAGTCAATGCAGGGTGCTTAATGATAATCCTATGAAGTTTATCAGGATTGTTGTTCGGGTTCGCTTTCAGTTCCATAGTTAAATAAAAATCCTTTCACTAATTGCTCTGACTGTTCCTTACCAAACTTACCAGCAAGATAAGGACCAACGGGGTCAAGTCTTCTCATATAGTTATCGAAATCTCTATATGTCTCAGCAGCATTAGTACCGTCTGGGGTTTCCCACTCTATTAATTTCTTGTATTCTAGCAGATACTTCTTGAACATGTCAAGGTGTTCATCCACTTCACTCATCTTACAGTTCCTAACGAAGATGTTTTCTGAGAAGTGGTTACCCATCTCGAAGAACCTATAAGTCTCTGTTGTCTTTGGCAAACCAGGTACAGACATCAAGTAATGCTCTACTGGATGCTGGAAGTCAAATACTATAATAACTCTGTTCTCATTGAATCCCATGAGATCCATGCCGAAGCAAGGCAAATTACCTGCCCATCCATTTGCACCACACTTAGGATAAAGAATATTGTTGTAGATAGAGGACTTGTCATCCCAGATATCGACTTCTCTTGATTTAATAAAATAATCATTTGTGTATACTGTTGCTGTTAGGCGGGTTCCACCCTTACCTGTCCAGTCAGCCCATACAGGTTGCTTCTCAAAATCTGGGAAAGTTTCCCATAATGCTTCTTTATAATTCTTCCAGAGATCCATTATTTAAGTGTATGATAGTTTAAGTTTAGCACAATACGTGCTTTTGTGCTACTGGGAGTAGATCCAGCATGTCTTAGTCTTGATGGAAAGGTAATCAAAGTATTCTCAACACTCTGAAACTCTTCACCATTCTCAAAGGTAGTACGTCCATCATTACTATTGATATAGTATATGGATGTTGTATGTCCATAGGGTCCAACATCAGTATGATATCCTCCTACTCTAACCTCATCGGTCTTCATCCTCATGTTTGCTTTAACCCTAAGCCATACTTCAGGATTTATTTTGTCTAGTAAAGGTGCTATCTTATCCATATGAGGAGAGACCACCCCACGATTCGGATACCAGAACATATGAATGAACTGATAGTCATCAGGATGATCTCCTTCACCTACAACGTATGAACTATACATCCATTCGCATTGATTTATAAACCACTCTTGTAGTGGTTTAAATTGTGTCTTAGGTAAAAAATTCTCTGTAACTTCTATCTCTGATTTGACAGTATCAATGGTTAGCATCTTCAATAAAATCTGGACATAATAAAGCACCTGCTAGGGAAGCTGCGGATTTGTTATGTTCGCACAACTTGTTCATCCAAATTCTTTCGTTCAAGTCCACTGTCCCATCTGTAGATATCATCCTGCAACAGATATCCACTATTCGGTTTCTGTAATTCGTGCTTAACATATTCGATTGCCAACGGTAAAACTGCGTACTCACGTCGCTGAATGGCTTTTGTAAGAGACTTAACATCATCATCTGGCATAATAGGAACTTTTGATTGGATGATGATAGGACCACCATCTAATTCTTCGGTTACGTAGTGTACAGTGCATCCAGTGTATTCTTCACCAGCATCCATTGCTTGTTCTACGGCATGTAACCCCTTATACTTAGGTAACAACGAGGGGTGAACGTTGATTATTCGGTTTGGAAACTCTTTTATGAGATGTTTTGAAACAATTCTCATCCATCCTGCTAATACTATGAGATCTACATTCCATGCTGTTAGCATCTTAACCATGGACAATTCATCCTCGTGGTCAATCCATGCATGGGGTATTCCCAGTTTCATTGCTCTCTTAGCAGCACCACATTTCTCTTTGTTGTGAATCATAACCACAACTTCATCGTAATGACATGTTCTAACTATATTCTCAAAGTTAGATCCACTACCTGAACAGAAAACTGCTAGTCTCATTTTGGTAACACTCCACCTTCATATAGGTCTTTAATAGGAAATGTAATCATCTTCTCCCAAGGAGAATAATTATCAAAGAGAACTGCTGCGTTAGTACCACTTATTCTCTGAACAAAACCTACATATCCCCAATAGATAGAGGTAGGATTCTTAATTGTAACTGTAGTGCCTGGTAAAATCATATCAACCTTCTAGATCGGGATATTGTACGCCATCATAAGGTGGTTCCTCCTCTCCTACAGGATGCTTGAATGGTTCGGTGTCAAAGTAAGTCTTATAATTCATCTTACCTTCACGTTCATCCAATACCTCATTAATTAAGATCTTCATCTCCTTTGCATATGTTGGAGTGAATAACCTGCGAGGTTTAATGATAGCAGGTTTAAATACTTGCTTTCCAGTTGACTTGACATTGGGATCAGAAGGTCCACTCATCCCCTGTGTGTCAATATAAGATCCTTTTATCGGTGCTGACATATCAATGAGGATCGTAGTGTTTAACGATGCTGTAGCCTAGTGCTATAGCAATAAGTGAAATACAAATCAAGGTCAATAATAAATGCATTAGGATTATGTAGGTAATTGGTCAATCATTTTTTGTACATTGTCACGAAGACTGTCATAAAACTGCGGAGTAATGTCATTTGGTGACATTCCCACCATCTGAGCAGCATTCCTAACCTGTGAGACTAGTTGCTTTGCCATTGGATCATCAGAGAGTGTAACACGCATGAACATTGTTTGTTGGAGATCTATTAACCTCATCATCTTGTCCAATTGTGCTCTCTTCTCTACAGCATTGAGCATTAATCCCATCTTATTGATCTCTAAGTAGAGGTCTTGCATACTTTGCAATTCCTTTTGTACTACTTCAGATTCAAAAAAGTTATTCATAGGTACTGTGCTTGGACTATACTCTTATATTTACCCAATTCTACACTAAGAAAGGGGTCGTACTTCACTACCTTATTACGTAGTGGCTTCCAGACAATCTCGTCTCTGATAGTTTTATCAAAATGTGAGATGAAATGGAAGACCTTGTTGAATATTGTGAGGGTCTCGATGCTTATCTTAGCACCTAAGTAGGCTTTGACAAGGGGCGGGTGGACACTTGTGACAGTGAACAATCCCTCGAAGTCCTCTTGAAGGTCATGGAGAGTGCCTACATCCTCTCTGAACTGATAACTCAGTGATTCTTTGCGTTTGATATACTCAGCATAGTTCTTGGCACCTTCTCGCACTAGTGTTGCGGGATATACCTTGTCCTCTGCTAGAAAATTGGCGACAAAAAAATCGCGTAGCTCGAAGTCCTTGAACTTCCTTGAGAGTTTGACAAAAAAGAACTTATCCTTACGTTGATCAAAAGATCTCTGGGATGCCTTAGCAGACCCCCCATATTGGAAATAATCGTAAGTGTCGGATGTGAAGTGAAGTTTCAAAGCAAGATACATTTTGTAGACTTCAAATCCTGTCACAATTTCAACAAACCTCGTGAGGTGCGTTTCATGAAATTCAAACGCTGTGCGTCGTATTTTAATTTCTCTTTTAATGGTTTAGATATCAACTTATTGATACCCGTCATTTCTATATTCTTATCTTCGCAAAACTGTACTACTGCCTCGATATAATTTAGATTAGATTCCTTGACGATCTTCTCTATCTCGACTGAGAATTTAGCGGCTGTCATGAAGTTCTCTTCAAAGACATCATCAATTTTACCACTCGCCATGGGCACTCCGATATGCGTCAATGTACTCTTTAAGTTTGCGAGCATACTTAAACTTGTCATAGATTTCAAACACCTGTGGTTCGCCTGTCTCACAAGCGATAATAGTAACGAGCTTCTTGACCATAAGACCAGTTAGCTCTTGAAACATTATAGCATAAGCTGTCTCTTGTGCAAAGTAGTCGTGTATCCAATCTTCACGTTTGTACTTAGTTGAAGTTTTGAAATCTATTATTGCAAGTTCTCCATTATACTCAGCAATACAATCTACACGTCCTGCCATCTTTAACGTCTTAGAAGATAAAGGTGCTTCTAGAGCATGTATATTGTTAATAGTATCTAGGTAGGGTTTAATCTGATGAAACAACCCCATGGATAGTGGGTCATCCTTATATTTGCTAATACTTTGATTTAATAAGTATAGTTCACAAAGCTTGTGGCACTTATTACCTCTAGTAGATGCTCTCTTAGAGATTCTATTCGCTTCCTCTTCTCCAACTTTCTTTCTCCACTCCATGATGGACTTCTTTTTAGAATGTCCTATAACAGTAGTAACAGAAGGATAGAAAGCACCATCAACTTGGTACCTCCTACCCTCCTTGGTAGTTGTTGCTTTTAGATCGGGAAAATCGTGTAGTTTTAAATGTTTAAATTCCAAGGTTCAATTTGCTAATCAAATAAGATTTGACTAGACCAGACCTAACGATGTCATCAATATTAAATTGAATACTCTCAAACTCATCCATGTCATCAATAATTTTTTTGAAATCCATGATACCAGTTTTCTCGCTTGCCTTAATCAAGTCAGTTTGTGCAGCGTCACCTGCAAATATAACCTTGCTATTAACTCCTAGACGTGTAATAATAGAGTCAAGTTCGTGGAAGTTAAGGTTCTCAGATTCATCGACCAATACGATAGCATTATCGATAGTGGTACCACGGATGAATGATGTAGACCAGAAAGATATAGTTTCCTGTGCCTTAAGGTTAGCATAAAGCATGTCAAATGAATTATCATCTGGCATCTCGAACATATATCTTACCATATTCTTATATGGTATCTGATATAAGTTTGCTTTATCCTCATGGTCACCTGGTAGGAAACCAATTTCTCTAGTAGGAACTAATGACCTTACAATATACAGTTTATCATAAGGTGTCTTTTCGTCAAGTATCTCCTTAAGAGCAAGATAGATTGTAATAAATGACTTACCAGTACCAGCACATCCAAATAGAAATAGATTCTTATTATTCCCCCATGCATCCCACACCTTCTCTTGGGTGGATGTGATGGGTTTAATATCTAATAAATGGGTAGAGTGGATAGGTTTGCGTCTCATTTGTCTGGTCGATAATCCAACCATTGTTGGTTTCTTCTTGCTTTTTACGGGCATACTTAAATTGTCTCGAATTTAGCGTAAGGGTGATGCTTCTTCACATTATTCAAACGATCCTTGAAGCCTTGTGGAAGTTTGTTCTGATAATCACCTACCTCACTGATAGCAGACATAGTACCTGCTTGCCAGTTCTTCTCCCATTCGGGATTGTCGGCTCTCCATTGCTCATACTGAGCAACAGTCATGGTGAATTCTTTCTCCTCACCTGTATCGTAATTTTTTACAGCATAATTTGGCATTATTTAAACTCCCAATTCAAAGCGTTTGTACAGATAGGAAACTGTTGTTTAAAGATCTGTCGTACTTCATGAACTATATCCATATGTTCTTTTTGGGTACCGTGTGCAGACCTCAAATCTATATAGTGGATCCATGACCGAACACTACCTGTCATATAGATTCTAGTAGGTGTTGCTAAGGGAAGAACAAATCTCGCACATTCCTTTGCAACACCCTCGTCCAAGAGGAAATTGTAGAGATCCATCGCCGCACTGAAATGCGCCGCGATCTTGAGTTGGAGATCGACTTTTTTCTCGTCGGATATGTCATCATTACTATTCTGTCTATTTTTTAAGTCTTGACTTCTAAGGTCAGGTTCAGGTATTGTAGGACTGAGTAAATTAGTATCAGCATATCTCTGTGAGAATTCTTGAAAGGTAAAAGAACGATGTCTTAATATTTGTGCTGCTAGACCTCTTGTTGTTTCAATCTCCAGCGTCATGTGAGCCTGCTCGAACACGGACCAATGACCATGCTTTATGCAGTAACCTAGTAATCCTGCCACTGCGGGATTGCTTTGATTGTTTGGATTGCTCACTCTTGCTATGTACCCCATTGTCTCTTCTGCCTTTGGGGTCACTGTCACTAGCTTTACGTTCATTGTCTTTTAATTTCTCACGTTTTTTAATGAATTTGGCATACTTGACTTCCTCCTTAGTATACCAACCAGGATGTAATTTAGCCTGTTTAATAATTTTCTTTGCGGCCTTTTTGTCCTTCATGATGGTACTTAAATCCCCTCCACTCGTTTAACACTTGTTCAGAACTAATAGGAAACTGATTCCAAAAGACTATAAAAGAACGCATCGTCTGAGTTTCCCCAGTGCGTTCATTTTCTCTTAAGAGATCTAGTAGTTCTATAGAGCTATTTATTCGTGTGGTCATGAAGTGCATCGAAAAGTTCATCAGCTAGATCATCTATATCCTCAATCTCTTGATTAAAAATAAAATCATCTGCCTGTTTAGCCTCAAACAGCTTGTTGACTTCCTTTGAGATATGCTCCTGTATTGAAATTTCCTGGGGGAACGTTTCCTCCACAGAATCCAAGTCCTTTGAGGTGTTTTGATCCGAGTTTGTCATAATAGCAATCAAAAATGTCTGTCCTATTACCCATTACTATATCATAATGGTCAGAGTAGTGTTCTTCTCCTTTCTTCATATCTAGGTAATGAACTAGACATGCATTGGTGGGAAGCTTTTTATTTTCTGCTAATGACTTGTCGCAGCCAACATTGAGGATAGTAACACGGTAGTCATCTTTGACCTTTGCTACCTCATCGTTACTTTCCCAAATCATTTTTTACCGCCTCTGTTACCCCACTCAATTTGTGGGAAAGCTTCTGATACTACCTGTTTAGTAACTCTATACTTTGCTTGAATATCTTTATTACATGCAGCAACCAACAGATTTGCTTCAGTTTCATGAAGTCCTTCTAATAACTGCACAAAGAGTTGTTCTCTCTTCATACCCTTAATCTCACTATCTCCACCTTTGAAGAACCTGTATAATCCTTTATACTCATGTATTAAACGAGTATGTTCTGTCCCTATAGGTGCCTCATTGGGTGAAAAGGGTACTTCACCAGGTGGTAAAAGAAACTCTAAAGTTTCATCAAAATTGATAATTAAGATTGCACGTAAAGCATTATTATTATACTCTTGAAGTAACTCAACTTTTTCTGCCTTGGTTTTGGCAGAAGAGACCTTCTGAAGTATCTCTGTTACTAGTGCATCATTTGGTAATTTTTTCGGTGCCATTTCAAATCACTATTTGTTTAATATTATATCACTCATCCTCGTCTTCGTCAAGTAATTGGTCGGGATCCATGAATTTAACTGCTAACAGTTCTTCTTGAATATATGCCCCATTACCATCTAAAAACTCAGGGTGAAGATTGTTTAATTGACGTTTGTATGTATGCTTATCGACTGCTCCATGATAGTTCCAACCTATTACACCTCCAAGTACGAATGTTACAAACATTCCCACAGCGGAGAAGAAAAGAATTACATTAGTGTCCATTAGATGTCCTTGCGTATGTCTACTCTAACACGGACCATCCACTTTAGCAAGCGAAAGGTACGATCAAACCAACTTGGTTGTTCTACCCTCCTGCCTCTAGGCAACATAATCTCTGTACCTTTATTTAGAACCAGTTCACGTCGCCTTTCCTTCAATTTAGCCATTATACATCAGGGAAAAAATTATGCTCTTTAAGGTACTTAACAGTCTCTTGGCATCCACCAAGCTTTGCTCCATTCAACACAACCTGAGGAAACGTAGATCCTTCCCCAAATTCGCCATAGAATGCTTTTCGATCAAAATTCTGATCTAACTTATACTCTACGTACTTAAAACCTGCTAGTTTTAGTACTTCTGTGATTTGAGTGCAAAAAGGGCACCCATCCCTTGAATATACGGCAAAGTTCATACTAAGAAGGTAGTTAAAAATGAATATGCAATTAACCAAGCACAAAGACCACCTACAACCTTGTAATACTTACGAATAGGTGTACCAAAGTACTGTTGTCCAATCATCAAACACTTATGTGCTGGAGATAGGAGATATCCAGAATATTCTGTTGCCAGAAACCAGACGAGATATTTATCACCAAAAATCAAGACTAGAGCAGATGTCATACCAGCATACTTTCCAGATGACCCCATAATCCATGATGCAATGGTTGCAACGATAGAAACAGGTATAATCATAGAAGGATCCGCTGACTTAAGATATGCCATTACTGGTTCCTTAATCTGCCCTACAACCCCTCCAAGAGCTAGTACAACAGTCGCAATAATAGCGAATTTACCATCTAAGTACTTACCCCAATTCCAGTCCTTACAGATAATACTGTAGTAACATGCCATTGCTGCAAACCAAGGGAAAAAGAAGATTGCACCACTTTTACCAGTTGCAAGTAAGAACCATAATGTACCAATAAAAGGTGCCCAACCACGTAATGCCCTAATTGGGTCAAAATCACGAATATTGCTCAAATCGGGAACTACCGATCTTGCGTCAACTTTGGAAAATATGTACCACCACGTATATGCCAAACATATGGTAAGTGGAACTATCGTATATTGAAGAAATCCCCAATATGTGATTCCAAGTGCTGCCATCGGCAATGCGACGGTTTTCTCCAATGGAGACCACCAATAATAGTGATGAGTACTCAAATAGTCAATAATACCAAAAGCACTGCGTTTTTTCTTATCTGGTGGTGCTATGGCATCTAATAAAGGTGCAGATAACGCTACTCTGCCTGGAATCGGCAAAATACCCCCAAATATGGAAGTAAGAATAATGAGTATTCTGTTATCTCGAACATATCGCTTAATTAGCGAATATACGTCATCTAGGACGTGGTATTGACGGATAAAACCGCCTAAAATCATGATTCCAAAGATATACCCCATATAGAGTTCTTTGGCTAATATAGATTCAATCATTTCTTAACGATCCACCGAGGTAAGTAAAATATCAACCAGGCGAGTGTCCAGAAGGTTGCTAATACCACTATGTGTAGAACTCTATGAGAGTTGACTATTAGTCCACAAGTTACTAATGATATCCATAACCAATCTAGGGTTCCATGTAGTCTCCACCACAACTTATCACCTAGCTTCTTCATCACCTTATCTCTAAGTCTAGCAAAGAAAGGTGATATATGTCGCATCATCACGAATCCCTCATTGAGGAACATTAATGTAAATCCTATCCAAAAAATCATAAAAAGGTATTTGGTAAAAAATGGTCTGAATTTTTTTTCCGACTTTTTTTGAAACTAAAAGTCGATTTTCCCTGAGGAAAAATCTTTGAGCTTTTTGTGCAGCGCATCGACTTTCGCCTCAGACTTACGGCTCTTCCACAGTTGTGTAATTATAACATGGAGTTCGTCTTTGTCAATTGGTAAGTTCATCACACTCTCCTGATAAAGATTCTGCCATACTACCACCAACATCAGATCCTGCATCCATTCCCATCATCGTCGCAGCACCAGCAATAACCCACCCAACAAAGGGAATACCAGTAACACTAGGGGCCACAGCAGCACCAAGACTTGCACCGACCATCTTACCTGTTCCTTTTCCTGATCCGATTGCTTCAATACAAGCGACTGATCTTTGGGTCGCAAGTGCTCCTGCTTTATCATCCAGGTGGAAAGCCCCATCCATCGTGTACTGTTCTGTCGTCTTAGTGACGTTGTTACCCAACCCAAGAAAGCCTGCTTTACGCTTAATATGCCGTTCCACATGCATCACCTTTGGATCGTTTGCACGATATTGGATTCTATATCCTTCCTTACCTGCTTCTACACTATAAGAAGTATAGGGACCAACAGGAAGATTTACTACAGGAAACTTCTGTTGCCTTGCTATCATCCCTATCATACCGATGTGGGATAAACCCACTAAGCCTCCGAGGCTAATTGCTAACCACTTATTCATACTTACCACTGATCATCCTGTAATTTCTTAACCCATTCCTTACGGCCACAATATCCATGAGCATCACCTGTCTCCATATTATAGTGTTCATTAATATGTAGCACCTCAATCATGAGAAACAAACCGATCATCATCATCGGTAGCATCCATAGTGGATGTCCAAAGACTTCACAGAATTCCTTATAGTAATCTTCAAACTTCATAATTTTATGGCATGAAAAAAGGGAACCCGAAGGTTCCCTTATAATTATATCACTTTCTTACTAGAATGTGAACTTAACTCCAGCTTTAGCACCCCAGTTAACTAGTGAGTCACCATTGGTGTCCTCATCAGTAGCACCAGATACTTCTCCGTATACGCTAGTTGCGTCAGAGATGCTGTAAGAAGCACCAACTTTACCAGAGAAGTCTAGGTCTGAATCACCAGCAGCTTCAGTATGGTTGACTTGTGGTCCACCTTGTACGTAGTAAGCTACTTTGCCTTCGCCGCCTTCGTATCCAACGTGGATATCGGTAGCTGCTGAAGAATATGCTCCATCAGGATAAGAGAGGTTGCTCTCAACGTTCACATATGGACCAGCAAAAGCTGCACCAGCGAGAAGGAATGGAGATGCTGCTACTGCAGCGATTGTTGATTTGATTGACATGTTTTTGTTAAAGTGTCTCGCAAGAATGTATAGAAAAAAAATCCTGCGGATGATAGACCCCTCGACGTGGGATCTTTTTTACATCTACGCAGGGTACGATTCTTTCGGGCCTGACTTAGTTGTAATATTTATTTATATTACCATAAGTACTGCGCCCCGTCAACCACCTATGTGACAGTTTTGGCCTCGTCACATACTGTAGCCCAATCTGCATCAAATAATTCCAGTCCCTTCTCAGTTAATATATGATTATACATTTTCTTAAAGACTGTGGGTGGAAGAGTAACAATGTTAGCACCGTACTCAAATGCTCTGCCCACATCCCTTACATTTCTAAGAGACGCAGCTAAGATCTCAGTCTTAACATTCTGTCTTGTATAGATGTTAGCAATCTCTCTAACAAGACACAACCCACCGAATGAATTATCATCTACACGTCCTACAAATGGTGATACATAAGCAGCACCTGCCTTTGAAGCAAGTATTGCTTGTGATGCTGAGAAGATAAGGGTTACATTTACCCTGACACCTGACTTGGATAGCTCTTTACATACCCATAGACCATCTGGTGTACATGGTACTTTTATAGTTGCTTGTCGATCAAACTTATTAGCAAGTCTACGACCTTCCCAAAGCATCTTTTGACGATCACCAACAACTTCCATGCTGATGTCTTGGATACCTGTGTCTGTTAGTTCCTGATAGACACCTTCAGGATCCCTTCCACTCTTCATAATGAGTGTAGGGTTAGTTGTCACTCCATCAATCAAACCAGTGGCAAAATGTTCTTGTATCTCAGAAACATCTGCACTATCAATAAACAATTTCATTTTAATCGTCGTATACTAGGCACTCAGGCTCGTCTGGGTGCTGGTCACAGAAGAGTTCAATGCAGTTAGGATCATGATGATCTCCTGCTTCTATCTCTTCCTTGTGGTGCTCTACGTACTCTTCTAGGTCGTGTAGCTCTTCCTCAACGTGTCGGCGAGTTTGAGGATTAGTTTGAGGATCGTCAAGGATCTCTTTGTCCTTCTCAATATGCTTCTCTATGCTTTCCATATATCGTAATGGTCTTTCTAATTATTTAGATTGTTCTACGTCATATTCTATCACAATCTTGGTACTTGAGCGACCTGTGCTGTTCAATGTTCCGAACTGGTGACACTCTCCACCCAATTCAGCAGCAATCTTATGCAATTCTTCGATCAAGTCCTCCTTAGATGGCTTGACCATACCTTTAATGAAAGGACTATCACCTTGAGGTCTATAGATCATGAGAAGTCATCCAGAGTAAACAGACTCACTAGTTCAAGAGTCTCCTCAGTGAATGGATTTTCTCCATTTTCTCGTCTATCGACTATACACACAACCTTATTGACTATGTAACCTGCATCACGTAGTACTTTCACTGCCTTAACAGCAGAAGCACCTGTAGTCACCACGTCTTCGAGCAATGTCACCACTGTACCTGTCGGAAGGAGTGGTCCTTCAATCATTGCTTGAGTACCATATCCCTTAGGTTCCTTACGTACTATGAGAGCATCAAGGTTGGGTGATGTGATAGAGACACCAGTTACTAATGGGTCACCACCTAAGGTCACACCTGCTACAGCATCACCATCCACATGCTTCAGCATTGCTGGTGCTATGAGTTTGATGCCCTCGTTGCTAAGAGCAACAGGTTTACAATTAATGTAGTGCATACTTGTTGCACCACTTGAGAGAATTACGTCTCCGTATCGGTATTGTTCTCCGAGGAGTTCTCTAAGTCTATTGGTTCCAGTGGCCATTCTATAATAATCCTATGTGTACGTTCACCCTTCATGTTAAGGGTATCTTGTTCATGATTCGACCAAAGTCCCCCGTCTGTACCTAATTTGACGTAGGTCTTCAAAGTTTTTCTGCTTAGTTCCTCCATCATATGCCCAAGCATACCCCTCTTCAATCATTTGTTCGTTAAGCGACACGTTACCATCCCCGACATAAAGCCACCCAAGTAAGCGACCGTACTTCCCGACACCGCCAACAAGTTCAGTCCTAATAATAAGCTCGTCGTCACCAGCAATGGTACTGTCCAATTTCTCTTTGAGCCATTCCGTCGCATCGATGCCGAGTTTTTTCTCTTCAAGGTCTCTAGTCCTCTTCTCTGGTGTGTCTACGCCAGCTATTCTAACACGTTCTTTCTTATAAAGATCAAACCCTAAATCAATTGTAACATCAATAGTGTCACCATCAAGCACCTTGTCTATCTGTGTCACTCTGAAGTTGTAACAGGACTTCCTGTCTGGTGGTTTCATCGCTCCCATTTGGCCAATAATAATCGTACATCATTATGTAGTAGATGGAGACACCCACACCTACTATTAGTATAGCAAGCATGATATTGATTGACCAGATTACATCGTACATCTTACGTGACCTATAACTTGTGATGGATAGTCAATTAGTATCATAGTATCATCAACCACCTCAGGTGGAACAACAATACAATATCCGATACCCATATTAAATATTCTCTTCATATCTTCCTCTGGTACCTCACCTGCAAGCATAATTTTATTAAAGATCTCTGGTATTGGCCAAGAGTTCCAATCAATATGTGCTCGCAACCCTTTGGGTAAGCACCTTGATACATTCTCCTCAAGTCCACCGCCTGTGATGTGTGCCATACCTAAGACAGGCACCTCATCCAACAAACGTTGAACAGTAGCAGCATATATTCTGGTGGGTTCGAGTAACTCAGGTGTTTCTTTATAGAATAACTGATGTCTCCATAACATATCATTAATCAAAGTATAACCGTTGCTGTGTATACCACTGCTCTGTATACCTATGATCGCATCACCAGGTTTAATGATGCTGCCATCAACTACATCATGCTCTTCTACTATACCAGTACAAAAACCAGCAAGATCGTATTCTCTCTGTCTGGAATGCTCTGCTGTCTCTCCACCAAGGAGTTCACAACCTGCCATCCAACATCCCTTAACGATACCATCTACTATAGATGCTACGTTAGGATCTAATTTCTGAGTAGAAATATAATCTAAGAAGTATAAAGGCTTAGCACCAGAAGTAATCACATCGTTGACACACATGGCAACGAGATCAATACCTATAGTACTATAATCATTGGCAACTCTTGCTATGTTTATCTTAGTACCTACACCATCAGCACCAGAAACCAAGATAGGATTCTCATACCCTGCAGGTACCTTAAACATACCACCAAAGCCACCTATAGAAGGTGCCTTCTCTTTCAATTGATTAACAAAAGCATTACCTGCTTCGATGTCAACTCCTACTTCCTTATACCTATTGGACATGGATGACACCCTTCATACCAGCACCAGCATGAGGTTCACATTGAAACTCATACTCTCCTGCCTCATCAAAAGTGACAGTGAATGTCTCACCACCTGTGAATGCAAGGTCTGGGTGTGATAGCTCTGGGTGGTCTGCTACAACCATGTTGTGTGGTGGAAGGTCTCCATTAATGAATGTAACCTGATCACCCACAGAGATGCTAAGCTCGTTAGGACTAAAAACAAGGTTCCCATTAGAACCCATCTGTATTTCTGCAGCATATGCCATTTGCGGCATGAAAATAATAGCCGATGCTATAAGCATCAACCATAAAGTCTGAATAAATGTTTTCATGATATTAAATATGAGAACTAAAGAGTGATCCTTCACTCGTAATACAGTCTATACTATTCGGGTGTGAATGTAAATACTCTACGTCTTGTACTGCCTGATTTCTTGCTGAGAAAGCATCGTCTGCATACTCGCAGATGCTTTGATGGTGCCGTGTACTATCTAAGTACTGAACGGTATAGTGGGACATGATCTTTCAACTCCACGTTACCCAAATATTTATTTTACAATACCTGTATTACTCCTGCAATGTCAGGGATCTCCTGCATTAGTTTGCGTTCAATTCCCATCTTAAGAGTTTGAGAACTCATGGCACATGATGAACATGCACCACCCAGTCTTACTTTAACAAAAGCACCCTCTGTCATGTAGTCTGTCTCAACATACTCTAACCACCCACCATCTGCTTCGATGTATGGGACTAGTTCACTAAGAACCTCAATAATATTGTTATCGTTCAGTTCCATTAGCTTCTTGAATTGCTTCTTTGATTACAGTCTTCAACTGTCTCAGCTTCTTCTTACCAAGACCTGCTCTTGTATCTATCTTCACCTTCAACCAATATACAAAGGCAAGCACCAGTATAAACTGAATACCTTCACCCCATGATAAGTTCCATGCTTCATTCAAATCAAGGGTTGCTGCTGCTAATAAACTAATCATAATAAAATTGCACCTATAACAAATCCCTTAGCAAATGAGATGACAACTACTTGATAGTCTGTCCATCCAAATTTGTCTTGGCATTTTTTAATAATTTTCTTATCCCATTCAACGACTTTGTTGAATGCTCCTTTAACTTTGTTCATTTAAACTGTCCAGAAATTGTCTGCGTTGTGCCCATGTGACACCACTAGTGGAACCTTTACAGGGATTAATACAACGTTCATTATTTATATCATTGCACAATAATCCAGCCAAATCATGTGGACACCCAGCTTTACCTGTAGACCAATACAACTGTTCTCCAATCCACTTAGCTGTGCACAAAGGACACTCTTTAATCATGGTACCTCCACATACATTGACCAATACCAACCTTCTCAGAGTATGCAGAGACATGATCCTCTGGTCTATGGTATGATCTCAACATTATATTACCTGCAACAATCATTCTGTCAACACCCTCTTCCTTTACTGGATCAACTCCATGCAATCTCCATGGTGGGAAGGCAAAGATGTCTCCAGTGTCCTGATGTGTATGATATATTTTATTATCTTCATCGTCTAAGAAATAGAAGCACCTATCTTTAGATGCAGTAATGATATGAGTGAATGATATAATCTCATTGCTAGTGAAGTGTGCATGAGGTGGGTGACTATCAGTGTTTGAATTATACATCTGAGCCCACAAACTAAAATCATACTGAGATCTCTTGTACATCCCTAAGTCTTTCATCATATCAGAAACAAGCTCAGAGTAGTAAGGAATTAATAAGTCTTGGAACTTATCACCTGAATGAAATGTAGTATAGAATCTCTTCTTGTCACTATGATCTCCTTCCATCCTCTCCTTGATAGTATCACGAAGATCTACTGGCATTATATAATTTGAACTCCAGATTAGCATAGTCTCCTACCACAATTGCATTTGTCACCCGTATACTTTGAGCACTTCCACTTCTTACATTTCTTTTTCTTCTTAGATTTTTTCTTCTTAGACATAAAAAACCTACGCGAGAAAAAATACCCCGAATTTTTTTTCCGACTTTTCTGTAATCAGAAAGTCATTTCTCCTCAGGAGGTCTCCAAGTTAAAGCCCACCCAAGGAACAGTCCACTACAAAATGAGACAGTCATCCATAGTTCATGGTTAGCCCACTGCATTGCTTCAGTCATCAGAAATAATTTATGTTTACTACGATTCTATTCTTTGCATTGGTACATGTAGTACCTGTATGCCTCATGTCTGAGGGAAAAATAACCAATCGATTTTCTACACTCTCTATTATAGTACCATCTTTAAACTCTGTAAAGCCATCGTTAGTATTGCAGTAAAGAATAGCAGTAGTCATACCTTTAAAGTCAGTGTGAAAACCATGCCTTACTATCTCATCTGTCCTCACGTTGAGGTTAGCTTTCACTCTGACTAATGATCTTATCTCTAACGCATCAAGGACAGGAGCAAAGACAAACAACTTGTCACTCTGCTTAAGGTTGTTAGCATACAATACATTAAAGAACTGATGATTGTATTGAGGCTCACAGAGTACAGGACTGTTTGATAGTACACTATCACTCCAATACCATGGAAACTTACCAGTTATCTCAGTTTTAATATCATTCCAAATTCCCTCTGGGAGGAAGTCATCACGTACATCAACCATGTATCACACAAGTACCTTCAGGATCCCAACAGTCAGGACACTCCATCTCTGTCTGGTAATCATGTAGATGATCCAAGACCCTATCATATTTTTTAGCTAGGTCTGCATCCTGACTGCGTATAATACTCCTGTAGTATTCACAGGCATGTATGATACGTTTGATATCTCCTTCTCTAAATTGCATCATCATCCTTGCCAAATCATGTCGGGCATTGCTGCTGGTTGTTGTCTTCCAACAGTAAGCATAAGAATAAAGTATGCAACAAACCATATAATATTAAAGACCCATGCTTGTCTATAGAGATACTTACGTACACCCATAGAGATAGCAACCCTTCTAAGATCTTCTGGATTCTCTGCATCACCTCTTGCTCTGAGGATCTGTTCTATCACAACAGCAACCAACGTACCTATCACAAGAGGATAGAATACAAAGTTTGCAAAGGACATTATTGAAATTAGAAAAATCATAGCTTAACTTTAATACTATCGCTTAGTTCTATACGTACAGGTTGATCAAGACGATCCTTGATACTCATGTATGCATAAGCAGTGAAGACTTGCGGGACTATGAAAGCAATCATAGCAGCAGTCCAAAAGATATAATACTTAGTCTCTTTGTGTTGTGTTGTCATTATCAAATCCTTTTTCTTTTTTCCAGTCTGCATACATCCTACCAAATAACATACCCTCATGTGACTTGATAGAATCTCCTTTAAGAATCTCTTTCTCTCTATCCGAAAGAGACTTATTCATACTGAGGTACTCTGTTTCCCAGTTCTTAATCGCTTCAACCATCTTTTCATTCATCATCTTTAGGGGGGTGGCATAGGATGTAGAACCATACTATACCTAGAACTAAAATTGCAAAGGTTCTTATTGAACTAGGGGATGTATCTATAGTGCCAGTCATCTTCCTGGTATGTAACGTTGTGCTTTCTCTATCAGTGGGGTCAGATCACTCTCTACTTTCTCGATGACATCATCGATAACATTCACATCCAAGTCCATGAATGGTGGGATGATACCAAGTATCCTAAGTAAACCGTCAACAAATAAAGCTAGACAAATTAGACCGAGGATCATGCTAATGATAGTAGCAGATCTGTTATGATTTGCCATCGATATGCGATCCAATTCCTTTGCCTCAGCAACTGCTGCTTGGATCAACATGTTAACCTCGTTCTTAGTATAGAATAGTTTTTTTAACTCATCTGTCATAGTAGTTTATTTAGATCTTCACGGGTCTTGTTTCTTATAATTATACGCTGACCCTCAATAAAGAAATCTAATTTGTCTTCATGTCCCCATCTTAACTTCTCATAAAGATCGTTTAAAGTACGCATATCTTCCCACAAATCATTCTCAGCCATAAAAAAGGAGGTCAAAGACCTCCTTAGTATACTATGTTACAGGTAATATGTCAACCGATAGCAGGTGCAATGAGTGCAACCTGTGTTTCGCTTGCAGCAGCAAGGTCTAGTGGGAAGTTGTGAGCATTACGCTCGTGCATAACTTCCATACCTAGGTTTGCCCTATTGAGCACGTCTGCCCATGTCGGAACAACCCTACCCGAAGCATCCAGAATAGATTGATTGAAGTTAAATCCATTCAGGTTGAATGCCATGGTTGATATACCCATGGATGTAAACCAGACACAGACCACAGGGAACACCGCTAAGAAGAAGTGTAGTGATCGTGAGTTATTAAAAGAAGCATACTGGAATATTAGTCTACCAAAGTACCCGTGGGCGGCGACGATGTTGTATGTTTCTTCCTCTTGTCCGAACTTATATCCATAGTTCTGACTTTCGTTGTCAGTTGTCTCTCGTATCAGTGACGAGGTAACAAGTGAACCATGCATAGCAGAGAACAATGCTCCACCAAACATACCTATCACACCTAACATGTGGAAGGGATGCATGAGGATGTTATGCTCTGCTTGGAACACAA
>VTLG01005810.1_pt1 | contig 38168 bp, 42 predicted proteins | sample 4694571 | NCBI WGS metagenome assembly VTLG01 (sample SAMN12604809, study PRJNA352737) | marine metagenome | biome: ENVO:00000447; feature: ENVO:00000209|ENVO:00000569|ENVO:01000036; material: ENVO:00002151; isolation source: viral sequences binned using virsorter ...
TATGTGTTCCAAGCGTTCCATGATTACTACGTCTGAGTTGAATATCTGATGCGTTTCCAGCGGTAGTATTATATGAATCAATCCGTATATTTGGTACGTCTTGACGTATTTCCAGAATAGAAGCAGGATTAGTTACATTTATACCTACGTTTCCAGAGCTAAAGGTCATTGTGGTAGCTGAACCTTTACTGTTTATATAAGAAGTTCCATCTGGTGTCTTAAGTCTTAAAATCGCTTCACCAGATGACCCAGCATTAGATTCAATATCTACATAAGCAAATTGAGAAGAACTTGTACTTGGATTTTCAAATAATGCCTGTACTTCTGCCGCACCCTTAGTATGAAGAATCCGTTCTGGAGCCTCGGTTCCTACACCTAATTTTCCTTCTTGAAATGTCATGTATTGATAAGAATTTGCCGAATAAGTTACAAAATCAATTTCACCGCCTTTATCATCATTGGTAACATCAGTTGATACTCCTCTTATCAATGCATATTGAACAGCACTGCCTCCATCGTCATCACCAATAAAATGTATATGTCCTAATTGGTCACCGTCAGCGGGAGAAGATGAATCTTTTATAAATTTTAATATAGACGCACTGTTATCAGCGTTTGTATTCTTTAATGTTAATACTGGCTTATCACCAGTTGCACTTGTTATAGATACATCGTCACCTACTGCTAAAGTGCTTGCCATATCAACTGCACCATCTATATCAACAGCGTCTAAGTTTGCAGTACCATTTACATCAATATCACCTTCTAAATCTATATTGTCTGCAACTACTAAATTGCCGCTTGTAATATTAATGCCTTGATTATAGTGCCATTGGTCAGTCGAGTTAGTCCATAAGATAGTTTTATCACTATCGCTTGATTTAAGAGTAATACCACCACCATCTACTGCTGCATCAGCACCTTCTGAACCGCTTGGTGAGTGCGCCAACTCAATCATTTTATCATCTACCTGCATAACGGTAGAATTGATAGTAGTAGTTGTTCCGTTTACAGTAAAATCACCACCAACTACAAGATTGCCTGAAATATCGACTGCTCCGTTTATATCAATATTTGTTGCTGTTAAATCAATCTCAGTACCAGCTGCAATACCTAAAGTACCGTCACTAACAGAGTATATATATTCTCCACCATTATCTCTAAACGCAGCTTTCCCTCCGCCAGCAATTAATAAATCTGTACCGTCAAATGTTAAATTTCCTTCTCCAATGATTGTATTCGCATCAGACCAAGTTGCTAATTCATTATTAGCACCTGACGCATCGGTATCAACTAAGGTGCTTCCCCAGACCCTTGAATCAATTTCATCTGTTACAAGTGTAGAACCATTATAAACAACAACTGTATTATCCGTACCTGTTGCTATATTTGCTGGGTTGATAGTTGCTGCGTTAATAGTTAATGTATCACCACTTGCATCTCCTAATGTGGTAGTTCCAGATGTATTTAATGTTGTAAAAGTGCCAGCTGCTGCTGAATTTGCTCCGATAGTAGTTCCATCAATCGCTCCAGCGTCTATATCAACTGTATCTAAATATGCAGTACCATCTATGTATAAATCTTTAAACTCGAGTGCATCTGTACCTAAATCTACAATAGCATTGGAAGACGGTGTTAAATAACCATTAGTTAAAACTAACTGGTTTTCATTACCTGCATAAAAGTTAATTGTATCAGCTGTTTCAAAATCTATTTTAGTTTGATCGTCTTCACCAATTTTTATATCAGTTGCTAATAATGAAGTAATACCAGTTTGAGCAGCATCTACGGAAAAATCTATATTATCATTTGATGTATCATAAGTAACTGTAATACCACTTTCAGTATTACTACTGAGCATATTTGTACCGACAGTATCTCTAATATATGTTGATAAAGCAGTACCGTCTACTGTATAAGCATCAGCTTCAAGAGTACCATCAATATCTGCATTACCGCTTATATCAAGCGTAGCTGCATCAAGCTCTCCAGATATAGTAATATTAGTACCACCAGTGATTGCACCGTCCATTGCAACAGCGCCATTAATATCTATAGTGGTTGCATTAATCTCAACTTCAGTATCAGAAGTGATATTTAATACACCGTCAGATGATTGATTTATATATGTACCAGTATCGCCAAATTCTAGGCGATTGGTACTAGTCATCATTAATGCATCAGTAGCAATAGTGAAACTAAAAGTGGTTCCATTATCTCCGTCTTTTACTGATACGTGTGTAGTACCATTGCCACCGCCATCATTGTCAATATGCAATAACTGCTCATAGGACGAGGCAATGGATTGACCTGTTAAAGTTGCCATAATAAAACCTTATATATTTTTTGTTTAGCCCCGATATACCATAGCGAAATCGCCTGATGCAACAGTAACAGCAGACCACCTACCATAAATTGTTTGACCAGATGGAACCGTTACGCTGCTTAAACTATCCCATACATCTGTATCTGATGATGTTGCATCAATTACACAAGCAGTACTTAAAGCTTGTATCGCTACATAAGTATGTGAATTAACTGTAGCATTAGTAACATAATCTGCACCAGCCTGTCCTAATTGTATGTTGTTAGCTTCGCTAGTTGAATAATTGCGTATGCCCATTTTATTTCTCCTTATTAATTTTCATTACGCTACGTCGTCTAACACAGCGTATATTAAAACCTTTATATCATTTGCAGCTGCTTCTGCTGTAATATCAGCAGTATCTACTGCACCTGCAAATCTTCCCCACCACACATCGTTAGGTTCTAACACTAAATTACCAACTGCATTATCTGCAGCAACCCCGTGTGTAAAGTTTAAAAATAAATTATCCGTTGAAGCCGTAGTCCCATCTGATCTATAACCAGAATGTTTTATTACAATAAATTCCACATTATCGCTTGCATGAGTCCTTGTAGGAGCTGTGCTTCCAGCGGAACTTTGCAAGTAGCCTATATCAGCTACTATTAATGCTTCGCTAGAAGTATCAATATCTTGAGCGTAAGAAATCCATTTTGAATCGTCTCCTGCCATATCATTTAGATCATACACTATCCTACCGCTTACAGATATTTTTACATCATCTGGTAAAACTGATGCTGACATATTTACTACTGCTTTATTTGCCGCCATAATTATCTCCCAATTAATAATTGTAAACCTTGAGTATATTCAGCTTTTAATTGAGCATATTGTCCCTGCTTCCATTGATAGTCTGTTTGATACTGGTTAAGGTTTTGACTGTATTCTTGAACTTCTTTTGATACTTTTGCTTGGTATTCAGAAAGTTCATGTTGAAATCTTTGTAATTGAGAAGCATATTGTTGCTGTTCTTTTTGTAGCTTTAAATTTGCTTCTTGCTCTGCTTCTCTCGCTTTAAGTTGAGCTTGTTGTATGGCTTCCTGTAGTTTACTTTGGTACTCAACGTTTTCTTCATTGAATCTATTTAAAGATTTTTGTATTTCAACTTGAACTATACCTAAATTTCCTTGTAATAATTCTAAATCCTCTGAAGACAATAAATCGTGAGCGTCGTAACTAGAAGCTGGTTTATTTCCATCAATTAATGCTTTAACATCATCTTCATTATAAATAGGAGGGACTCCTAAGTTTTCTATAGTTGTAGAAGATATATCTGGAGTTGTAAAACTTGGCGCTTCTGGTATTTCAATTACAGAAGCTGATGTAACTAGATCGTATAAATTAGAAGATTTATCTGCCATCAATCTTTGTAAGCATCTTACTGCGCTTCCAAGTATAAGTAAATGTTCTGCTTCCAGTGGAAAATTGGCTACTGCATCACTTCCATTTGATATAAGGGCACTACCATTATGTGTTGGTAGTTTTGGTACATAATGCATTACTCCAGCTGTGGGGCCGCTTCCAGCTGCGCCATTTAAATAAATTGTTTCAGCCTCTACATAATAAACTGGATTTGTATCGGTAGCTGCATAAATAGAAGCAGTATCATTATATCTTGCTTTTTGATTTACTGGTATTTCTTTTGCTGGAAGATCGTCTTTATCTACTGCTAAAACTTTTTTATCAGATATATTTAAACCGCTAGTAGAAACGGCTACAGCTAAAGATGATGGTAATAATTTACCCTTAGGAAGTGCTCCTATTATTTCACCACCTATATCTATAAGTGATTGAGTAATAAGAGCATCGTCTCCCACGCTACCAATAAGGTCTTCTACTTGTGTTTTAAAATCTGCCATTAGGAAATTGTCACCTCCGTAAATACGATTGGTATTCTAAAGTCCATTACAATATCTTCCCAGTTTGAAGTAACCTGCTCCCACACTCTAGAACCAGCATCTACAAAAAATTCCGCAGAATCTGACATTGAAGTATGTGCACTAACTTCATCCATTAATAATCGTATCCTTTAATAATTACCGCAGAACCATCCCTGCCTGTGTTTGCATATTTCTTTCCTTCACGAATACACATTTCCCATTCGTTTCTGAAATATTGAGTCATCTGTATAGATTCGGGCTTTGTTTCGTAGCCTTTCATAATAGCATAGTGAGCTAAAGCATCATGAAACTCGTCTGGTATTGCTGATGATTCAGTCATTGTTATTCCAGTTCCACTAGCAACAAAATTCTCATCATTCTTTACAGCAAATATAGTTACTGTCTTGCTGCCTGTTGGGCCAGTAAACTCTGATGCTGGACTATTACCAGTTACGTTCTGTGTAGCAATAGCTATACCATCACGCTCTATCCAGTAAACTTCGTCCTTTGTTCTACTATATGCCATTATGTTATATCCCTAACTTCTGGTCTCCCAGACAGCCTGTATATATCATATCCGTCAAAATCAACTGAAAGAACTTCCAGTATAGCATCGTCAAGAGCATAGTAGCGTTGATCGGCTACTGTACTGAATGTATAGGCTGTTGTTAAAATTCTTGTTCTTCTACAAAACTCATCCAGTGCTTTATTAAGGAAAATACGTATTTGCGTTTCTCCCAGCTCTGGATGGTGCTGTTGGACTGTTTCTATTAACTGTTTTTGTGTCATAGTATCCCAATCCGAGGGGAGACGTTACTCTCCCCTCGAGTTAGTTTGTTTAGTTGTCGAAGGTTATTGCAGCATAATTCTGAGCAAAAGCTTCTACATACCAACCAGTTCCGTCAGAAACCAATCTGACTCTATCTCCTTTTAAGGAGGCAGATGAAAAGGTTATTTTAGTATTAGCCGCTGCTGCTACATCGCCATCTGTGCCAGCGCTTTCGCCCTGAGTGGAGCCATAAATAGCACCATAAAAATCCTCAGAAGCGGCAGCTTGGACGACAGTACATACTGCTGTATCATAGTCACCCGACTGAATAATGGTAAATTCCATACCTTTTGCAGCAGACGGGAGAGTTATATCAATCCCATTTGCAGCCATAAGTATAGTTTTGCCAGAATCAGCAGGAACTAAAGATGCATCAGAGCTTACTGCTTTTATACCTGCGCTTGAACCGCCTAAGTAAGGTCTAGCCATAATTGACCTCCTTAACTAATTGAAAACAGTTTATGACTTTCAATCAGCTGTATACCAACACCTTCATCAGAAAAATACTGATCCTTTACTGCGTCAAACGCATTATCAGTTTTAATATTAGTCTGATACATTGGTGAGCGATATTGAGCATGAAACAGGTTCTCATCACTTACGACAAGCATTTTCTTACCGTAAGAAGTACCACGCAATGCGGGGGTTGGAATTAATTGTAATACTCCATGAGGTGTCTCAAGGGTTTTATAATTAAAACCAAGCGAATCACGTTTCATATCACTTAGGTCAACAGTCCAGCCAGAATTACCAGCCATACCGCTGCTACCAGCCATTTTAGACCAGTAACTAAGTGCTCCAGAACCACAGAAAGCTCGCTTAACGCCAGATTCTGGTACATACTGGAATACTTTCTCCATATCGTCAACAAAGTCTCCATATGAATAACTTGCTTCAGTTATAGAGAATACACTTTGATCGTCACCACTTGAATCGCCATAGTCTTCTATAGCTTTCACAATGCCGTAGCATGTTCTTACAAGATTACCATCTGCATCGGCTACTCCGCCATCAGTAAATGATTCAGTACTGGAGTCACCGCCTTGAAGTTCAAGACCTGTCCCACCTTTTCTATGTCCAAATAAGAATGCCTTTTCTTTTTGCATCTTATGCTCTTGAGCCTTCTGGGCACGTAAACGTGCAAGTTCAGAAGATTCGCCACGCAATGATGCAGCAAGTAATGTGCCAGTGATCTGTAATGGCGTTTTGAAAATCTGACAAGAATTCCAAACGACACTTAGTTCATCGGCCCACGCTTCTGGTGAGTCTGTACCTTCACCTTGTGCATTACCAATAATTTCAAAAATATCATTATTAACTAATGCAATATCACTACCAGTGCTTGTCCACAATGTATTTACAACAACAACAGTTGAACTTGTTACAGAATCAACTCTTACAATGGCTTTCTTAGTGCCATAACTAGTTGTCCATACTTCACAGATTGCACCAACCAGACTGTCGTCGATATTACAATTGCTTGCACCATCTACAGTTACAGTTGTATTGCTAGTTCCATTTGCATAAAGATCATCAGTATCACTATTATCTAGAAAATACTGCTTATGCCATGGATTCCGATGTTCAAACATTTTGAAAATCGGGTCGGGTACTTTACGCTGTTCTCTATTAGAAATTACCGTAGTAAACGGCGCTACGTCAGTCCATAGTTCTTTTACAACTTGAGGACTAACGTAAAAATTTCGTCGATCATCGTAAAGTACACCAGAGGCTTTTAATAACTTTTCAGTTGCAGCCATGATTTACTCCTTTTTATCGTTTTAAAGAAAGCAAGCCTTGATTAAACAGGTCTTCATCGCTTTGAGGCGCTTCAGATGTACCAGTCTCAACCGCAGCTGATCTTGGCATTGACAAAACCTCTTGAGATTTTCTCATTTCCTGTTTTTTCTGCTCTACCCGTGCGTCGGGTGCATCCTTCATCATATAGAGTTTTATGAGATGATCAACTGTTACGTTATTAGGGTCACTTGCCCAATTGACGAAATCGCCAGCTTTGGTTTGATTAAAGCCATATCCATTCATAGCATGCGACATAGCATTGTTTTGTACCATTGCTGTTTGTTGTTGAGCATATGCATACTCATATTGAGCACGCATTTGCTTTTCTCTATTTTCGTCTTTTTCTTCAAGATAACCCATATAATCGTCTTGATATCTCTCCTTCTCTAAACGATATTTGAAAGATGTACTCTCAGGATCGTTATACGCATCGACCTCGCTGTAGTTGACTGGTTTGGTTGGTTTGACGGGTTGCTTCAACGAATCCTCTTGAACTCCCGCTTGTTGCTGGGGTTGTCCATTAGGCTGTCCGTTGGAGACCGTTGACTGCTGCTGCTCTGCTAGATTTCTAAAATAATCTCGTTCTTGCTGTGCATTTGATAGTTCGCTCTTAACCTTGTCTGCCTGACTTTGCCAATATTCAAACCTACTCGAGTCTTCCTTTGCAGGTTGTACTTCAGGACTTTCTGTGCTCTCAGCCTGTTGTCCATATACAGGCATTTCACTGATCATCGGCTGGTCTACGTCTACATTGAAACTCTCTGGTTTCATTGCATCTCCTGCGGGTACTTCGGCGTCCATCAGTGGGATGTTTGCCTTCTCTACCTCGTAACCATACGGTGTTTTATCAGGTTCTATTGCTGCACTTTGTGTTTCAGCCATTATTCACTCCTTGCGATTTGTTTGTTTCAGCAACCGCTGTTATTCTTTTAAGCCTACTTTTTTGTCCACTGACTTTGTTACCTCCTTAACTTCTTCTTTAAGTTTAGCAAGTTCATCAGATGCTCTTGACTTGTACAGCTGTGTAGCCATTTCAGCCTTTGCTTCTGCTTTAGCCAGTTTCTTTTCAAATTCCTTAACTTCAACTCTTTTTCTGTCATGTATAGATTCACGCTGTGCGGTTTGCAGATCACCTTTTAGTTTTTTAATCTGCTCTTCCTGCTGCTGAACCTGTTGCATGAGTTTCTGCATTTGTCCTGCTCTTTCAAGTACGCCCTCCATATCAGCAACGTCTGTTTGCTTTAAAACTTCAATTTGATCAATGAGACCACTCTTGAAAAGCTCCATATAGTATTCAAACCTAGCCCATCGGTTAGATGGTAGAGTTGAGCCAGAAACAACGATAATATCGTATTTACCTACAGATATATCGTTTACTTTTTTAATCAGATGTCCACTGACATCATCATAAAGATTTTGATTAATTTTTACTTCTAATGGTTTATTGTTGGGCTGTATAAGCCTTATAATCTTTTCAGATGTATAGACATATTGCATTAGACCAACAACTGCTTTAGCGAGTTGATTTAGTGAATATTCTATATCATCTTTCTTGGACTTGATGCGTCTTTGACCGTATTCGTCGAGTGCAACAGTTCCTTTAAATGTTTGCGGGGCCGAACCAACGTCCCCCTGCATAAATGTATAAATACCAAGTATTCGCTCTATATCAGCCTTTGCATCGGCTTCATTCTTATATAATTCATTAGGTAGCGGTACTGGCCCTGCTACAATTGGCTGACCAAGCTCTGGGTCAAATTCAATTACAGCTGTACCAGCACGCCCCCACTCTTCTTCCAGTTGCTTTTTATTCATCGAACCACGTGGAATAAGTAGTTTGACATTAGTTGAACTACTTGCATGGGCAACAATGAGAGAACGTAGTTTATTAATATATTCCTGTAGTCCACGTACGGTTCTGACATCGCTGATTGGATAAGGATTTCTATTGTGATTATTCATAAATGGTACAATAGGATAATCCTCTATAGGCAATACTACAGAATACAGATACTCATCACCAACCGAGATACATTGCTTTATATTGGTGGCCATTATCTTATTTACCATTATTTTTTCGTTGTCAATAAGGTCACCTTTGGTGATGGGATCAATAGCAGTATAGCTGTTCGGTATTGAATTTTCATTCTCACGACCAGCTACTGGTGTAGGTTGTCCTGTTAGTGGGTCTAGCTCTAAGTGGTATACTTTACCAATATCGTCATGTATTTGCATGAACTTAGACACGTTGAGCTCGTCTGTGAATATCTGCTGTTCTCCTCCAGAAACAGTTAATATAACTGCTGGTTCTTCTCTGTATTCTGCATATTGCGGATCATTTATAATTTTCTCTTCATTAGACAATGGATCGAATATTCTATAATATGGTACTTTTACTTTAGTATATCTTTCAAATACTTCCAGTTCACGTTCAAGATCAACATCCAGCATTTCATGCTTTCTGGACTTAGGAAGAACGTCTTCTTTCATCATTCCAAAACGATTCTCATCCACTGAGCTTATATGGCTTGTTTCTGAGGATTGCCTAATGTTTTCCTCAAATTCTGGATATATTTGAATTAATTCTTTTTCTGTCATACGCTTTGCTATAATAATATTACTAGCATCCCGACAGAAGGGGTCTTGTGAGTCAGCATCAAAATAGACCGAGAATGGATCAATTGACTTAACATATACTTCTCCTTTTCCGTAATCATCATCTGGAGATATATATGAAACCATTACACCCATACCTTTTACATAGTAATCATCAATACATTGTTTTAACTCAGTATTACCATTTGATATATCCCAGACCCATGACATAAGGTCTGAGAATATTCTACCTACTTTTGTATCTGAAGTATCTCTACCTGTTGATTGAAATCTTGGAGAATTAGCAGTAAGCATAGCTTTTGCTTGCTCTACTGCTGGGTGGATTACATTTACGACTAGAGGTTCTTGTGCTCTAGCACGTAAAGATTTTACCTGCTTGTCAGACCATTGCTTCCCTGCTCTAAATTCTGCATCCTCAGCTGCTTGACTAGTCCAGTCTGAACGTGCAGAACTATAGTTAGAGAATAAGTCTTGGGTTAGTCTTACTTCTGGATGTATCTCTGGCATGTGGAAATATGCTTTGCAACATCATCTTATACGAAATCGAGGTCATTATTGTTCCCTCTAAATTAATTATACTTTAAGCAATCATCCAATCAAAAGTTTTATCTGTTACATATTGTTTTTCTTTTAATTTCATATCGGTTGATTTATGAGCTGGAGTATAAGTATTCTTCATAGCATAGTATAGTCCATCTAGAAGATCGTCATTTTTAGCTCTTGGATACAATAATAGTTCATCTCTTAGTTCTTCCATGCTTTCGAGCATATATACTTTATTCTGAGCAAAATATGGTTCCATTGTTTCCAATCTTGCTGATTTACTAGTTCTAGGTCTTTCCTTTATTTCTAGACCAGCAATAAACATATTATCCTGATCGCATCGTTCCCTTATATACTCACGAAGCATTTCTTGATATCCTACTGACTCTATACGAACCTTCGATGGTTTCATTATCTTGAAATGCTCTATAATCTGATTTGCAAGATTCATGGGAGTAGCCCTTTTTCGGTAGTAAGGGAGGATGTACCTGTTATTTTCATTGTCAACCGCTACTGCTACTATAGTGCTATAATCCGCAGTTTTTCTGGTTGAGGATGCTGGGTCTACTCCCATAAATACATTTACTGGCAAAAGAAGGTCTGTATCCTTACTATTTATACTTTCAAACTGAATAAATGCATCATTGCCTTCTCCGTGTACTAATTTTCCATTATAATACTGAAAATACTTTTCTTGAAATAATTGGTCTTCGTCTCCGATAATCTGACATAGATATTCTCTGTAAAACACAGATACACGGTTTATTGATTCCAATTCTTCCTTTTTCTTTAATAATTTTTCAATAGGATGCCATTCTTCCCATAGTGATATATTCTTATCAATATTAGGTGCGAAATGCATATTCTCCCAGCCTGACATCTCTTTTAGGGTTTCTACAAGACAACGCTGGTGCTGCGGAGTGCCAATGACCGCTATACGGCCACGTTGCGGGTCTAGGGATGGTAGTGCGCTCTGCAACAGCCAGCGTAAGTTTACTTCCATAGCTTCAGCTGTCTTTGTATTGTTTTCGTCCTCTGGATCGTCTACTATAATAAGCGTAGGTCTCTGGTTGCCTTTTTTTATACCACGAAGCTGCTGACCAGTTCCTTTGCATATAACCATCGAACCATCCTTGAGTTCAATCTCTGATTTAGACCACTGCTTAGCTGAATACTGTCCCCAGTAACCAAATAGACTCCTAAAGTTACTAGAATAGTCTAAGCAGTCTTTTAAAGTACCCAATAATTTAATAGCATGGTCTTGTGTTCTGGAAACTAGTACAATTAATTTTTGCCCCCCGTGAAACATTAGGTGGTAGAGGGGAAATACACCACCGACGATAGAGGACTTTGCATGGCCACGGGGAGCGACAATATTTATCTGCTTTATATCCTCATTCATTAGTCTCTTGGATATTTCATAATGAAATGGAGGAGAGTTTGAGGAAAACATATTCGGCATACAGACCTTACCGAATAATACTAAGTTTTCTTTTATCTTCTGTATGCTTTCAGTCTTTGAATCCATATGTGTACATAGAATCTATCATTTCTAATTCATTAATAGCATCATATGCGGTCTTCCTCATTAATTCACTATCCATAGAATTGCTATTTGCTATATCAGCCAAAGCTTCTACTGCAATCTCTATTTGCATCTTAATAATATTATGAGGATCAATCCCAAGATACTGATCTTCAGGGCTGACTAGCTTCCTGTTGCTCATTAACTTCTTCTTTCCGCTGCATAAGCAAAGACTTTTCCTCTGATTCTATTGCATCTGCTATGCTACTGGATACATCTAACTGTAATGTATCTGTTGTAATCTTCTTAGAAGGCTTCATTTCCAGTAGCTCCATAAAATAATCGCATGCTTTTAGCATATTAGTTACATCCTGTTTGTGGCGTGCAATTTCTATTGCTTCTAGCATGGTGTCAACTACCGAGGATTTGCTGATACCTTTCTCTTCCATAATTTCTTTTAACTTCTTCTCTATCATATCTTTGATAAACTCCTGTTTCAGTACCCTCTTTACCGTCACGGACGGTTCTTGCTGATCAGGGCGATAAATTCTACCCAACTTTTCATAATCAAACCCCCGACTGGAGAGTGCTTGCCCAACATAGGCATTTACTAGGTTTTTGGTACGTGTTTTTCGAGACTCTCGATCTTGCCACGCTTTAGGGTTGGCTTGTGAATAACTACCGTAGGCTTTATTCACCATATATTCAATACGATTAGTATTTCCAGCCCAATTTGCGCCATGACACAGCCTTACAAAGGTCTTTACCCGACCATTTTTATCGGTATAGTTCTTTCTGCCGATACATAGGCCAACATAGCCGTCATCTGTAGCGGCATAATCTCCTTCTTTTGCCTGTTTCCAGTGCAAATACGGTAATCCTTCAGATTCCGCTTCTTCTTCAGTGTAAATATTGTAAACTTTATTTACACCCTTCATTTTTCTTTTTAATGTATCCATCAATCGCCTGATATTAATGTAATACAGTCTCCATCTACAAGAATATACATATCTCCAATAATATTATAGTGATATAATTCAGTACTAATCATATTACCAGCATTATCTATATACCAAGACTTTAATATATAATCTCCAGAAGATATCTGATTTATACCGCCTTGAATTGTATAAGGACACATATATTCCTGCAAATACAGTACATTATCAGTAGTTGTTTGGCTTATTGTCAATATTTGACTACAACTTGGTGGTACATTCCCAGTCTCTACGTATACATCGTATAACGTACTATCTTCGTAGGTTTCTCCTACATATACAGTATCAACTTGATATACAGTATCAATTGTTACGACATATACAGTATCTCCCACACGATCATCATACAAAGTATCTACATAAACGTCATATATGGTATCATTATAGGTTGTGTATACGGTATCTGTCTGATATAAATACAGCGTATCCGTATCACCTTGTGTAATTATCTCTTCAACTGCGCAGCTATAGCTAAATATAAAAGCTAATAGCAATGCAGTGAACCCTGTTTTTTTCATTTTATCTCCCTTACGAGTTTAACCCTTAGAGTAATACCCTAGTGTATACTCTATAGTGTTTATATAATATACTAGGAAAAGAGTAAATACACAATAGTGTATATACTATAGTGTTAATCCCTACTCTCAACTGTTTCAAGTGGCTTTTTATTTAATTGCTGCTCTATTATTTTGCTAATAATTTTTAGTTCCGCATCTAATGCTTGTGATTCTTCATTGAGCTTCTTCATTCCATCGTGAAAACTGTCCTCATCCAACAGATGACTCTCCCACATCCCAGTACGTATATTAAATACTTCAAATATCCTGCGTTTTCCCATGCCTAATTATACAAATAAACAGGGCAATTGTTCCAGAAGAGAGTGTTGGTTACAAAACTATTTCTACAATGTGTGTGGTCGAGATGAGTTAGACCCACCCCCCTTGAATTACGGGTTGCGGGTTGCAACTAGGTTGAGTTCAACCGTTAGTTACATTCAAGTTGGTTGGGGCTACTCGTCACACTATAGTGTTACACTTAATCACTCATCCCCCTAACATGTACGCATGTATGTGATCTAATCCCCACCTACACGTGAGAGCTGAGTCCCACATCATACGTGTATCCACCCTCAAATACAGAAACTGAGAGGTACACATGGACTACACACAAGACGGTGGCTACCTCGAGCATGGCTACGAGCCAGAGTGGATACCCGATCCAGACCCAAAGGGACTAGCACGACTAATCCAACGGGTCTACCGCAGGTACTGCAACTGGCGGCTACACACACGCATACGGATACTGAGAAGGTCGCCGTTCTAGGGAACAGGGGGCTAGGGAAACCTAGCCCTTACCCTTTTTTATGGTAATACTACAACAGTATTACTTGAACTAACATATGAGGGATATATGCCATAGTTTAATAAACCCGCATCTTAAAGACACCTTGACAGATGAGGTAAAAACGTCCTAGGGTAGAATCACTGTCACTAGATTAGCTAAAGCGTACATGGGTATGCTATTGATCATCTCATAACGGCACGATTATGAAACGATAAACCATAGCTATTTATCATTATCAAACGAGCAGGGCTAATCTAGTACTACAACAATCAACTAAACATAAGAGGTACTAATATGAGTTTTATCAATAATACGAGTTTCATGAAATTAATAAGTGATGCGTGGAAACGTGCACGTGAGATATTGCATGAGCACGATCATGTGACACGCCCTCCTGATGTAGAGGTATTGTTCATGGAAGAGCTTGGTAAGCTGGATCATGACATTTCACACATAGTGGCCATGATATATTCTAACTACACTGGAACAAAGTCTGAGCTTGATAAGCTAAACGACGAATACGATCAACTGAGAAAGCGTTATAATCTTAATCAAAGAGTTATGAAACATCTCAAGGAAGAAGTGCAAGACTTAAAGAGACTTGATGCACTGTCTAACTATAGATCGATAGATCAGCTTGATCAAATATTAGCCCTAGAGTCATCACTAAACACTTCAAGATACTTCATATACTTGAGTGGAATGTGCGGCTTTGTCCTTGGCTTGGCATGTCTTTATCTCGTAGTCTAACCATATAGGGTAGCTTGGCGTTTGCTGAGTTACCCTTTTTTATGATAATCATAGAAAGGAGGCACACATGTGTCAAGATTGTGGTCATACAGACAGTTATACTGTTAGTGGGCATGATAAGTGTTCAAACTGTCATATACAGTCCTACGACTATCTACAGAGGGTACGCCAATATCATAAAGAGGAAAGATTGTCAGACTTATACGATCATTCCAATATGGACGAAGAATTTAAGTACCTTGAGATGAAGTATCATCTGGACTGATAACTGGGGGGATTCATTCCCCCCTTTTATTTAAATACCCTTTTATTTGATTACTTAACCTTAAACAATAAACAAAGGAGTACATCATCATGATGAAGTTGAGTGAAATACTAAGTGTAATTGCACCAGTTATCACATTCCAGCGTTCTACAAAGGTAGGCGAGGATTGGGAAAACGAACGTGTTAACCTAAGCAATGTGAAAGCATCACAGTTACCTCCAGAAGGTGATAAAACACCGCCTGTGATCTATAATATGTGGGTGAATTCACACGCTACAAGTGAAAACGTGGCTGAAGCTAGAGATAGGCTGGCTGATAAAGGTCTACGTATTCTAACGACTGATGAAAGTATACATGTGAGTGAATCTAACGGTTCATGTAGATTCATGATTGTTGGCGATCAATCCTAATCATACTGGGAAGTGGGTAAAACCACTTCCCTTTTTTTTGCTAAATATAACGTGGGTTCTGTAAGTCTTTCAGTCGTAATAACAATGATCGAAGATGCAGAAGGAGAGCATGAACCCACTTAATATTCATAAGGAGACAATAAATGCCACAAGGAGAGTACCCCAGAATAGCAAATAAAGACGAAATACTACGTATGTACGACAAAACTATGATGCAATACGTAAACTTCCTTGCGCACCTAGCAGATACAAGTAAAGTAAGTACTGCTAGAAGTACAATTTCTAAGGAACGTCATTACTTAGGTAAGATAGAAGTATTGAGAAACATACTAGGCTTTAACGGAAACATGGAGGACAAATAACGTGAATTTTACTGCGTAAAGTAGTAAATTCTATCTCTAAAAGAGGAGGTAAAATGAGTGATATGGCAGAGGTGATGCTGAGTAAAAAGCAAATCACTAAAATCGCATCAAGGACTCATATTCCTATACTATTTTCAAAGAAGGAATTAGAGGCACTTGGTAACGAACTAACAGATGTGCTTGGTGACAAGAAGATAGACAGTCTTGGCTCACTAGCAACACTACTAAAACAAATCGACAAGATATACAAAGAATATTTCTAGTATACCCTTTTATTTGGATAAATAGGAGTACGCATGGAATGTTATATACATAACTGTGAATTAACATCACAGGAAGTACAATCTAGTAAATACACAACAACAATGATCGAACCTGAGTATACAGAAGTATATTTCTGTGAAGAATGCTTCGAGGAATATACTGAAGGTAAAAGAAAGTCGTATAAGACTTGGGAATCCAACGAAATATATAGTGCTTTTCAGGTTGATCTAGATATTAAAGCGTGGAAGGAGAACAACAATGAGTAAATTCCAAGCTGCAGGTACAATAGGTAGAACTATTGGCTATATAACTTGGGCAATTAGTAATACGCTCAGGATAGCCAAAAGTGCTACTACAAAGAGCTTTGACTTCATATCTAATAGAAATAGATATAATCTTGAAGTTACTGTTCAAAACAAGACAATCAGAACCGAAACAGGTGTAAACACATCACAAGTTATAGCATTACTCGAAACAATGCATAACTTTGGTGATGTAGAAATACACATAAGTAATGGAGAGCTACGCCATGACGAGGAAGCAGAGATGGGCAAAAGCCCTAATACAAATAACACGGGACATTCCACCAGCGAAGAGACCGTACATTCCTACGACACGTTCTAAATTTGATGACCTGAGAGGCATGTCCACCGTGGAGTTGAGAGATTGGTTCCAAAGAAACAGAAAGTTCTATGATTACGTTGATAGCGGAAGAAGAGAACCGATGTTTCTTACAATGGTATCAAAGTTGCAGTATGCAAACTTGCTGCTTAAAGGCATCATAACGCATTGAGTGTAGCGTGCTCTCAAATGGGGTTAGAGTTAATAAAAGGAATAGAGATTCACTATTAGCTCTAGCCCCTTAACTTAATAATATAAGGAAATATATAATGATGGTTGATTTATTTAAGGAATTAGAAGAAAACGCTAAATACTTTAAAGAATATAAAGATATACGCATTGCACTAGACATCTGTACAGAATACATGGATGATCAAAGAAAAATAGTCAATAATGCGTTAGATAGAATAAAAACAAAAGAAGTTCTCTTAAATCTTGAAATAAAAAACTATGAAGAGGATATGTTGCAAATGGCGGAAGATCGTTTGCCTAAGTCTGATATTGAAATTTGTAAACAATATGCAAAAGAACAAGGAGAAAACAATGGCTCATCAACTACTAGATGACACTATGTTTTATGTAGGTGAAACACCTTGGCATAATCTAGGCGTTCCATTAGATAATCCGCCTACAATAGAAGAAGCTGTTATACTAGCCAACTTAGATTGGGAAGTATATAAAAAGCCTACTTACTATTTTACAGGCGCAGAACCAAGGCAAAGTAATAATCCATATAGTTTAGCTAACTTTGCTAACTTATTGTATACAAAGGATATGGTAGAAACCAAACACTATGTAACAATAAGAGATGCATTTAAAAGTGATGACAAACTCACAACTACATATGATGGACATAAGATACTTGGGAATGTATCTAAAAGATATGAAGTGCTGCAAAATAGAGACGCCTTTACACCTTTTAATGTATTACTTGATCATGGCTACGAACTTGAAACAGCTGGCGCTGTAAGAGAAGGTAGAATGGTCTGGATACTGGCTAGAAAAGTGGACAACGAACTCAACAAGGTCGGTGACGACAATGTAGAACGGTACGTTGTACTAATGAATAGCCACGATGGTTCAACACCAGTGTTTATGCAGCCTACTACCATAAGAGTAGTATGTGCTAATACACTGGATTATGCATTGTCAAAGGAATCTCCGCTGAGATTTTCTATTAAGCACACAGCTAATGTAAAAGAGAGACTTGAAGAAGTCACTAGTGCATTAAGCTTTGCAGAAGGTAACTGGCGTAAGGCCCATGAGATAATGAATCGTATGGTTGAACATCACATGAACTTCCAGCAAGTAAAACTATACTTTGAAGCAGTTATACCGTTTCTAAAGCATAGAGGAAAGTCTGGTAAAGACGAGCTGGGTGTAGCTAGAAGAGATATAGCCACCCCTGTTTTTAGCCAGCTTATGAATAACTTTGCTGGTGGTCATGGCAATAAAGGTGAGACAGTATGGGACGCATATAATGCAATAACCCAGTACTATGATCACCAAAAGAACTACAAAGATTGGGTCTGGTCTACACAATTTGGTAAACCAGCTCAATATAAACGCAGAGCGTTTCTGTATGCTACTAAGATAGTAGAGAATACATCTGAAACATTTGCGGCTGCTTGAGGTGTGCCTCATCTCAGAACAAACTGAGCGAGCCGATGTAACATGCTGTTGAAGGTTCAAATAATTGAAGCAGCCTATTTTAGGGCTTGGTAATTACTGAAACTGTAAAAAGAGCAGTGGTTAGCGAATTAACGCCATTAGGTATACGTCCGACTGTATTGTGGATTTTATCGTCAGATATACGCCTAAGCCAAGTCCAAAAGAAATATGAAAGATACTATTTAGGTGGTGTCTTTCTAAAGCTAATATCTGTGTGATTTTGCTAATCACCCCTACGATTTGCACATTGAAGGTCAGCTTGCTGAGGATATTAGCACAGTGCACTACGAGAAGGTCTCGAGTAGTGGTGTTCTGTGGAGTTTGGCTAACACACAGTCCCTGTTAATGTGTTAGGCCGTACGTACCCAAGAGGTGTTGATATGTCGGATGCCTGAGCACCCCATTTAACCATACTCACTGGTTAGTCAAACTCTAAAATAATAGAAAGGAATAAACATGTATCAAAAATGGAGTACCAAAGAACTCATAAGATATTATGAGTTACAATTAGAAAAAGGAACTATTCGTGAAGGCGGTGCTGCCTATAAACGAATGCTGGAATTCAAAGATAAGTTAGAAGAAAAACTCAAAAAGAATAGAATGAAAAAATTACGTAGAGCAAGTAAATTGATGCGTTCAAGTAACGGTAAAGCAAGTAAGTAAGATTCCCTAATTCTTGATATTGTTTGAGATAGAGTTATTGAATAACTCATAGATATTTCGTAACTTATCAGCATAAAGGAGGGCTGATATAGTCCAGAAACTATTAACTAAAAAGGAATCATTTTATGGAACAAAATGAGCCTCATCCGTATTATATATTACGTGAGGAAGAGTATAAGAAATACGTAGAAACAAAAGGTGATAGGTTTAAGGCTGATTATTTATCTTGGGCAGTATGCTGGGATAAATTAAAGCAGCTGGACACAGAAGCCTCTTATAAATTACATCCAGTACAATTCCTACCAGACGGTACAGCAATTGTACATGTTGAACTCATATATCATGACAGTAATCAAGATGAATTTACTCATCATGAATATCTGGCAGTAAGAAACTATAATAACAAAGCTGAAATGAACCCTGATGCAGTACAGATAGAAAATTCATTTCGCAGATGTGTAGCAAAAGCAGTGTCAATGGCTACTGGTTTTGGTATTGAATTATGGTTCAATGAAGATATTAGAGGTTTAGAGTATCGTAAAGAAACCCTTCTTAACGGTCAGGCTCCTATTAAGGGTCAAATAACAGTTGACCAGAACGTAAAGCTTTATAGATTGGGTAATAATAGAGCTTTTAAGGGAACTGACATGGCAAAACAAATAACAAAGTTTATAACATCTAATCCTTCTGAAGAAGAATCTCAGAAAAAGATAGTTAAACTTGAGAAAATGATAAAGGAGAGCAAGAATGCTTGAATTTGGATCAAATAATAACAGACAATCAAATACATCAAACAAAAGGACTGGTATATTCGTGTCTGAAGCTACTATTAAAAAAGTAGTTGTAAAATATGATGTACAGGAAAAGTGGCAGAAACGTCCCGATGACATCGCACTGTTTCTAACACTTGATGTGGGCCAGAACTTTGATTATGATATGCGAATAGGTGGTTTCTTTAATAGAAACGACGACGGTTCAGTGAAAAACTGGGGAGCAGCACTAAAAGTTAAGATACTTTTAGATGCATTGAGTATAAAAGGTAGTCTCACAGACGATTGGCAGTTACCAGATGAAATACTTGAAAGTATGATAGGCAAGAAATTCTTACGTCTTTCATATGTTTCTGGTACTAAAGACAATGGAAAACCACGCTGGTTTGACTGGAATGAAGTTGGTAAACTAGGACAGGAAGATAGGCTTAAAGAACGCTTTATGAAGGCCGTCAATGATGGCTGGGTAAAGAATTTCAGACCTGATACTGGTAATGATTTCGATCCAGCAGAACTGGAAAAGAAAACAGAACAATCGAAAGATGTTAAGCCATTTGTCTTATGAAAAAAGTAACTACTTCGGAAGTCATAAAATACTGGTTAAGAGAACGTCTTGATCTAGGTAAAAATGAAGTTTCTACTCATAAAATAGAACTTCAGTTACCAACATATGGTAAGTTTTACCATGGAGTGCTTCATACTCCTAGTACATATACTAGAGTTTGGAGAACATTAAAATCAGACATATCAAAACTAAGAGACATCGACGTTGTTAATATAAAAGTAAAACCCAATGGGAGTGTTGAGAACACATGGATTTTGGAAACTTATACGTCGAAACGGCAATTGGAGATGTTGCCTCTAGAAATATAATAATACCATATAAGGAATTACTCGATACAGTTCAATCCAATTTAGGGAAAGAGCTGTATCGAAGTATGTTTCTATATAGTGAAGAAATACTGGATCATGTCAAAAATCATGGTTCAGTAAAAGAGTTTAAGGGTCTTCAAGCCCTTGACAAAATCACTTTTGATATAGATGTTGGTTCTGGTGGTTCTAAGCAATTAATGCAAAAAACTACAGAATTCGTACAAAATCTTACTTCAAAAGGGACAAAACAAGACTACATACAAATTTGGTTTAGCGGCAGGGGATTTCACGTTGTTATACCAGATTTATATGGATTCACACCTTCAAAATACATTGCGAGAGAAGTAAAAAGTACACTAGTCAGGGACTTTGGTGATACAATAGATATAATCTATGATTCCAAGAGACTGATAAGGTTACCGTTCTCACTTAATAAAAAATCCAAGTTATATAAGAATTATATATCTATGGATATGTTTACTAACGGTACTTATGATGATATTATAGAATTGTGTGGTGATATTAGTTTTAATACACCACAACAATACAATGGAATAGTTCCAATTTGGAAACCTATGAAATATGATCGTAAGGAAGTTAAGGAAGAACGTAAAATACTTCGTAATGCCAAGTATCCAGTTAATAGTGATGTTACCTGTGGGCAGCACATAGTGAATAACGGTGCTGAAGGGGTCTTCAGGCACAAAACATTACTAAGGCTGATATCAATATGGCGTAGGAAGGGATTTAACCAAGATCAGTGTATTATGCTTTCCAAACAATGGATAGCTACTAAACCAGATGGATTTAGCAATACTGAAATAGAGAGATGTGTAATTGATACGTTTAGAAATGGATATCAATATACTTGCGAAGATGAAATATTGGCAAAGTTCTGCGATGACAAATGTAAATATTTCAGATTAAAGAATTATGGTCTTTCAGCAGAAATACTCAATATAGATAAAATGATTGACATCTATAAAGAGCATCTGATTGAAGACAAGAAAACTAATTCGTTTAATATTGCAGATATATGGAACTTGAATCATGATTACCATTTCAAAGGAGGTGAGCTGGCAGTAATATTGGGCGATACTAAGCTTGGTAAAACAGCTTTCGCACAGTTTCTTATTACACAGTTCCCAGACATGAAAACACTCTTTATGTCGCTAGAAGTAAGTAAAGAGTTAATCATAAGAAGGTTCTTTCAATGTGCATTATCTACTAATAAACACAAAATAGATGCAGGAATTGATTCTGTTGAAAGTAATCTGAAATCAGTACTAAGTCACTTAACAGTATTATGTGAATCACCAGACATACGTAAATACGATGATCTTATAGATCAATATATGCCAAAAATAATGGTAGTTGATACCATTGACGCTATACCTGCCAAATATTTCAATGGTGAATATGATAGGCAGAACTTCGTAACAAACGAATTGAAAGCTCTAGCTAACAGGCATAAAATGATAGTTATAGCAATAAGTCATATATCTAAGGGCGCAAGCTATAGATTAAGCGAAGGACATGATCTAGATGTTCATAGTGCCAAAGGAAACTCAGTAATTGAACAAAAGGCCGATAAAATAATAGCATTCGAAAGAGATCGTAATAAAGATAATGTGAGAAAAATTACGGCTATTGGTTCAAGAGATGAGAGTTCATTTAAATTGATTTTGAACTTTGACTATAACACCTTTAACTTTAAACAGATAAATTGAACTAGGGGAGAGTCCCTTTCAGCTAATCAGTACCTCCTTTGTATATGATTGCATTTACCTACTCAAGGCTCTCCCCTATTTATCATAATAAACGGAGGAACAATAAATGCAATTCAAAATATTAGGCATTCCTATATTCAGGTATGCTAATATTAAGAAACCACACTACAAGGGCATGAAAATAGTCCTATTTGGTATACTACTATTTACAGCTGGCATTGGACATGAAGAAGGATATCATCATCATATATCTTTCGGGTTATTAAATTTAGAGATATTTCTAGGTATCTCAATGAAAGACCAAGTAATGCCATGAGTGGAGGAAAATCGCCAAAACAGAAAGGCAATAGAATAGAACGTGAATGTGTCAATTTAGCCAAAGGATATGGATTCGACACTAAGAGGGCTTGGGGATCAGACGGCAGGTCATTAGGCTGGTCAGAGGAAGTAGATATGATAATTAATCTACCAAATAGAACTTTGAATAAAGACTATAGATTGTCTGGTAAAAGTTTCAAAGTACTGAAATTTCAAGTGAAAGGCCGAAAGAAAATAGCTGATTATCTAAAACCATCTGAAGAAATATATGGACAAATATTAAAGGAAGATCGTAGTGATCCACTAGTAACAATAAGATATCACGACTTCCTGAGTTTACTAGCAAGAATGACAGGTTAACGGCTGGCAAGTGAATTAATCGTTGTTCTTGGCAACAGACTAGGCAGGGGAAAGGTATGTGCTCTGCCTAGTCAAAGCATTTAAGGGGAAATACTATGATAAAACAATCATATTTAATTACATTAATTGTGGGAATGTTCATTGGTTCCGCTATCACTCTTTATATTGTTTCAATAGATCATCTTTTGTTCTAAGGAGAAAAAGTGGACAAAGCAACACAAAATTACATTCAACTATTAGAGAAAAGAATTTCTGATATTGATAATAAATTCACCGATAGACATATATTAACAAATGACAGGATCAACGAAGCATTTGATGTTTTGAAAATGCTGGAAAGGAAAATCAGTAATGAATAGAATGCAAATAGCGCAAGGACTTATTAAGCTGCAGGATTTACATAAAAAAGGTTATATAGACTGCGCCGATGAAGATACTGATGAAATTAAGAAAACATTAAGTGCTGCTATAGAAATAATACTTCGAGCGAGAGGAAATGAACTTTATGGCAAAGACTATTAAGCTTACAGAAGCTGAGGAATATATAAAGGAACTCCAAGGTATGGTAGAAATTGCCTTGGAATGCCTTGATGATATTAGTAAAACACATGCTAATAGTGCTACTTATAGAGACATGGCAAAAAGTTCACTAGAGAAAATATTATTGAGGAATAAGAATGCCGTATCCAATGAAAGCTAAATTAATTCCAGAGGAAGTAATCAGAAAGGTTCTTGATGAAGCTGATTCAGAGGGGTGGAAATTAAAGTCTGTAATTGCCAGAACTAGACTGACCGAAAAGATATGGGAAAATATATTGAGTAATTTCCCAGAAATAAGATTAGCTAACGAAATAGTAAAGAAGTACTATGACGAATGGGATGAGAAACCGACAGTTACCCAAGAGGAATACCTTGAAGGAATATGTGCTGAATGTGATTAGGAGAATCCATGATTACAATAGCGAACTGGATCGCTAACATATTTATGCTGGGCTTGTCACTTATATTCTTAGGAATTGGTGCAGGACTGGTATTTTTAGTGTTTAGCGTAATAGTGAAAGAAATAAAAGATAGATTAATGTGAAATTAAGAGCTGCATTTTTTGCGGCTCTTTTTTTTGTTAGGACAGGACTTCATATTTTTAATGAAGTTATCACCCGTGGCAAAGCCACATCGTAGTTCTTTGTTTTTATCTTTACCGCAAAATCCACAGACAGAATTGATAATCATACAATTTTCGAACATATCCTATTAAATATACGTGAAGTACCGATTAAAGAGCGAGCATGGCCCCTGTTTGAGCCCTAAATCGCCTGTTTACGGGGAGATTATGACTATAGGCATACCTACTATAGCCTAAATAGACTTATGAGCATAACTAGGCAGTATACTGGGTAGTTTACTGTTTTCTTAATGCGTTATGAATCTCTTCTGGTTTTGGAGCACCCTTTTTTTGTGATGCTAGTCCTAAAATTTTTTTATATTGTTCCATGTATTCTTCACTCCAAGAAGATTCAGGAACATATGATGGTTTATTATTTTTATAAGATTCAGCTGTTTTTGAAATAAGAATCCTTAAAAAATCAGTATCTTCTGGTTTCCATGGAGATGATGTCCATTCTTCAAACGCAGTTGAACCAAAATATTTACCGATATCTAAATCACTTCCATCTAAGAGTGATTTTATTTCCTTGAAAGCTTTGCCACTTACTTCCATGCCATGTCCAAATTGATCTTTTGCCATGATTATTTACCTTTCCTGTTTAGTGCCATGACCAAAACGGTCTTTATCCTCATATTGAGGCGCAATATTTACCATTAACTCTTTATATATATGTCCGTAATATTCATCAAATAATCTGTGATTGTAATCCCCTTTTTCCATACCGCTATGAAAAGAATTTTCTTCTAGTAATTTTCTTTTCTTTTCTGGATCAGCAGAATTTACAAATTCTTGAAAGTTAGGGTCTTTTATAAATTCATCTCCTTTTTCTTTCCAGTTTTTTGTAAACCTATCATACATTCCTTCTGATTGAGTCGTTCTACGCCATGCGTCTATATGATGTCTAAACCATTGTTCATCCATTTTTGCATTGCTTAATTCATCAGCCATAATTAGTTTTCCTTATTGTCCCAGTAGTTGCCAATATCTTCGCTATTCTCATCTAGATTCTTAGCGATGTATTCTTTACGCATCTTTTCTAGTTGAGCTTTGTCATATCTAGCAACAAATTTATCTGTTGGTAAACGGAAAAACTGCTGCATTCCTCTGCCGAAAGTTGTTCCGTATGGTTCATCGAAAGTTTTATCCAGTGACCTGACTACTCGGCCAAATGGAAATAGTGTATACATATAATAATCAGTAAAGCGATCCCAGTCTCCATTTAATACCATAGCAAATGACTGTGGTATTCTAGCGATAGGAGGAGTAGCAATCTGTAAAGGAGCGATAGCTCTCGGGTAAGTCCCGAAGAAAGCTCTGTCTCTTTCCTTCTTATTGCCGAACAATAACTCAGATAACTCTCTCATCCAGTCGAATGGCGGGGGAGTGACTGTATCAAATAAACTGTAGGCGAATGCAGTACCTAAAGCAACCATCATTGCGTTGATAATAAACAGCCTTTCAAAGTCTTCATATGGTTTAGTTCCTTTTTTAAAGCCATATACTTTAGCCTGTTTATATATCTCTCGTTGGAATCCTATCTGGTTCTGTACGAAAAGTTTAAACCTAGTTAATACTTTACCAGTAGCTGTACGCATAAATGCACCACGGCCTACACTGTGATAAATAAACTGAGTAGCCTCTACACCTTTTAGAGCATGATCTATAAAAGCTTGATTGTTTAAATCTATTTCACCAGACATACCGCTAAAGAGTTCTCTTTTTTGTAGTAAATGTGCAAGAAAAGAGTTAGCACGCAACCATCTTTCTGATGCTTGCATTGGATAGGCTCCAGTTTTTAAAATGTCTTCCCATATACCATATCTTTCTCCTATTTCTTTGATGGTAGCCATGTTGGGATCAGGATTGGCTTTTAGAAGCTTTATAAAATCTTCAGTGAACTGTCTGACAGCACGCTGATTTTTAATTGCTCTTACTTTAGGGTTTAATTCCAGTTCATTCTGGATGTACTGTTCAATGACACCCTTTTCTATAATCCACTGTTTTAATTGTTTTTTAGTTTTTACTGGTTTTTTATTTTTTAAGCGCAGCGTTGGATTGCCGTCAGCATCATAAAGAATATTTTTTTCTAACCATTTAAAACTAGTAGCTCTGGTGAAGTTTCTCATTCCTGTCTTAGTAATTGTATTTAAAGAACCACCTACAAAGTTGCCTGTAGCTGTACCAGTATTAGCTAACAATGTTAATAGCTGGTATTTTGCCTCAAAAGCACCAAGTTTATGGATAAGTCTTGAGAAGTATTCATGTCTAGCTTTTTCAGCTTGTGGAATTCTGAATGGAAGTTTACCGCCAAAAAACTGTGATATTTTATCCAGTTGATTGATCATATTGTAATCACTTGTACCATAATACATATTCTTCTTTAATCGCAGTGGATCGCTCTGATGCATAGCTTCTAAGACCCACTCGGAAAAAGTAGTTCTATACCCCAAGGAATCACGTAAAAACATACGATACAACTCAGCATGATCCTTAGTGTACTTTCCAAAAGGTTTGTTTTTGAGCATAGTATCTATTTCAGCGTTAGCCATTAAAGAACCAATATTCTTAATCTTTGATTTAATAATAGCTTCTTTATATGTTTTTAGTGCTTCATATTCACGCATATACTCTGGTTTTTCAGACTGTCTTTCAAGTAAGTTACCTGTTCTTGAATAGAAACCTATATCTTCAAGCGTCTTATCTATTGTAGTAGCATTTTTGTTCCAGTTGACATCCATCATGGCATCGAACATGTGTCTCTCACCATATAAGCTCATGTGAGAGTAAGCATCGCTTTCATATTTAATAGTAGCAGCAATGATGTCTTTAATAATTTTATCTAGTTGTTCTACATCACCAGTCTTTTTATAATCATCTAAAATCTTTTCTAATTTCTTTCTTTGAAATTTCCACATTGCTGGTAAAGCATCTTCTATGCCTTTAACATATTTATCATATTCTACTTGATCTTTAACTATTTTATTAAATTGTTCTTCTGCTCGATCTTTATAATATTGATTAATTTCTTTGCTCTCACTTTTGGTTGGTCTTTTACGCCAAATGTGAGGGAAATAAGTGTATTTGTCCCTTACATTGATTGGAGTAAAACTACTTTTAGCCTTACTTCTACTTGCAATGAGTTCTCGCTTTCTATTCTTACCAGACTTAGTTGCCCTTTTACTAATAATATATTCATATTGTGCTCTTAGTATAGCTTCCATGGGAATATCTGGTATTTCTTTACCTTGCCATACTGGTTTAATAATTCTTCTATGGAAATTATTGAAATCAAATTCACCGTTCTTCCATATCATATAGTCATTTACTTTAACTATAGGCTTGGTAGCAATATCTTTATCAAGCTGCTTCCATCCCTCATCTTCTGATAGGCGTTTATTATCACGCATAAGATGAATAGTAGACTTAGAAAACTCTTCCAGATCGTTCTGGATTCTCTTGGTCAATGAATCAATCATTTGTTCACCAGTCCAAGTTTTCTTTTCTTTATTTACAACTACGTTGAATTCTTTTTTAAAGTAATCTGATAAAGACTCTCTAGTTATCTTACCTTCCATTAAGTCAACTGTATGATTAAATAATTCTATTCTTTCATTGGGAGTAACATTTAATATATTTGCATAAGTCTTTTCATCCATCTTTTTGAGCATGGCACTGGATTCTGTCTCAGATTGTGATACCATAGTATTCAACCAGTCACGAATACCGCCATGTGTTGAAAGAACTTTCTTAATCTTCTTTATCTTTACTCCGTCAGAAGTCTTTACTGGTCTCATAACTTCAGCAAATATTCTTGCTTCAAAGGCTGCAGTTTTCTTATCTAATGTAGCAGGTCTATTGTAGTAAAATATCCTTTGTACACGCAATGGGTCTCTAGTTTTCGTTTTAGGAAAATTATCATTTACTATTTGATCAACCCAACTACGTTTATTTTTAGGATTATAGTATTCAAAATAACGTAAGAGGTTTTTTACATCTGCTCTAGTTATGGTTGAGAAATCTCTACCTGCACCTTCAAATGTATTAGTAAACTCATAGAATGCATCCTCTGGATGCTGACTCCAGAATGGATGTTCTGAGACGTGCTGCTTTAATCTTTCAACAGCTCTCTCAAACTTCACCCCACCAACAAGGTCTTTACCTTGAAATTCTACAAACTTATCTTCTACTTTGGCAAAACTTTCTGATACTTTATTATAAGAAGAAGGCTGATGCATATAGTCAATAAACTTACTTATCTGCGGAACCTGAGTTTCTTTAGGGAGTATCGCTAACTTGCTTACGCCCTCCAGTTCGCCAAAGAATTCCTCTATTGCACTGTCGGGAATTATCCTTGACTGCCATGGAATTCTACTAAATATACCAAAAGGTTTTCCTTTAGCAAAAGGACTCAACATATACTGATCTAAAAAGAAATTGTAAGAATTAGGGTTAATATCTTCACCCTTTAATCTAAATGGAAAAGACATCTTAAGCTCCATTAGCTCATTATCGTAACCTGTAAAATAAGTATTAGTTTGTTCTTCATCATTCCTCGTATCTACATTTCTATACTTTAACTTTATTTTATCAGCTTCTTTGGTAATAATTATTAGATTACGCATTACATCTTCTCTGTTGCCGCCTGCTGCAAGCACCTGATTCTCTATCTCATGTCCTCGTTTTACTAAAGCCAAAAAACTTGTTACTTTATGATTTTCTTTTAATAACATATCATTGAGTGCTTTGAAATCACCTTCTTCAATGGCCTGAATTTTTAATTTGTTTAAATTAGTAGATAAACTAGCCATAGTATATCCTGACAATTCTTTGGCAAGCGAATCTTTTCTCAGTAAAGCATTCAACTGTTGAATTAATTTTATATTGGATTCATAAGGATGAGTATATATTATGTCACTAACACCGTCACTTTTTGCCTTGTTTGCCAGATGCGATATCAAAGCTGGATATTTTTTACCAGCGTAATCATTTAATATCTGTTGGAACTCATCTAATTCCATAGACATACCTTTTCTATCTTTTTCCTTACTTCTAGCATTTGGTTTGAATGAGGATATTATTTTATGAACGTCACCTAGTCCTGAACTTCTTATATCAGAATAGTTTGCTTTTTCAGGCATATCAAAGCCTTCTTTTGCTGCATATTTCTTATACCATGCTTCAGGTTGAAATTCAGCTTTGAATGCTGCATCAAGTAGTATCTGTGGAAACCTGACATATGAAATCATAGCGGGATAGTTACCAGCATCTGCTGACCTGTTTAACATTTCTCTAGCCAGCTTACGCATTTCATAACCACCATCAGGCTTTAGGTTCAAAACATAATGCCCCTTTACTTTTCCTCTTTTAGTATAAACTGGAATAGTTAGCTTGCCCTTATTAGCATTAGCCATGTCAACCCATGCTTGCACTACCATACGGTTATTAATAGCCCAGCCTATACCATGGTTGCCATGAAATACATTCTTAGCTACTATCTTTCTCATTGAAGGTGAGAATATACTGGCTTGTCTTTCAAATGGAGTTGAATCTCCTTCACCAAACATTGAGTCTAACTCTCTTGACTTTCCGTCTATTACTCTACCATTCTGTTCCCATTCTGCTTCCTTCTTTCGGTAAGCATCACGTATCTTCTTATCAAATCCATGATAGAGAAATACAGAATCTGAATCTTTATCTGCCCCGCCAAGATAGGCATCATCACGTGGATGAGTAATAACAGCATTCCCCTTTCTACCAGTAAAGCCCTTAAAGCGTAAGACTCTTGCACCGCTAATTGAATCGGATGGTACACGAATAACCATAAAATCGAGAGCATCATTAAGAGCGTCATTAACTTCTTTATATATTTTTCCTTTTTTGAGCTCATTAACCATGTTCTTATTTTGAATTCTTTGCGAAGCATATAAGATATTACCAAGAGTTATTCCTTCCTTATTTTTATATATTGGAATCTTCTTATCAACATTTTCTGAATGTTTTATAAGCTTATCAAATAATTGTTCAAAATCTTTATCTACTTTAACTAGAAAATCTTTGTGATTATTATCAAGCATAAACTCACCAGATTTTAATTTCAATGCTCCTTTTATATATTCAACATCGTAAGGAGCCATCCATCCTTTACCTGAATGCTTCCACTTAGGTCGTAAGTACCTGTCAATAATATATCTTTTGTAAGTATCATTGTACATTTTTCCAGAAGTTTTAAATCCGTGGGCCACAGTTTCATTAGCTCCGACTACATTAAATATTCTTTTATTTCTGTAAACATAATCACGGAAAGCTTCATCAGTAAAACTTAAGTCAGGTTCACCATCCTGACGCTCTCGATCAACCTTCATAATATGATTTCGGACTGCCGTAGCAAGATCATTATTGCCCTGAATAATCTTATGAATATTTTCTATAGATATACTGTCAACATCAAGTTTCTTTAGATCAATCTTTGTAGCAGGGTCTTTTAAATAAGCTTCAACAAGTTTGTTAACTTTTGGATCACCTTCAATCAGTGGCTTATATATTGTATTGAAAATATGTTCTACTAACTTAGGTGTTTGCTCTTCATTAGCATTGCCAAATAACTGTCTTACAATAAGCTGTGGCTTTATAGACTTGTCTGTGTGCTCGAACACTCCAAGATCAAGCCTAAAATCACTCACAGGTATCTGACGCATGTCTAATCGATCAGATTTATATTTTCCATCTACATAATCATAATTGCTGCTTCGTATAAGTCCTTTATGCTTGGCAGCTGAATTCATTACAGCTATATCTAAATCATTGTTAAGCATATATTTATTCATTGCGTCACTGGCTCTACGACCTGCAGATTTAACCATAAGTACATCAGTCCCTAAACGACTTACCATGACAGGTTTTATCATACCTGCATTCTTCATCAGGTCAGGAATAAATTCTTCTCCATTGGAAAAACCAGACCTTGCTACCATTTGATCAAATACATCCTGTCTTAAGTATATAGTCCCGTCGGTCTCTGATCTGTAAGGTATCCATTCACCTTTACTATCTTGATACCACATATCAGGATATTTATTTCTATCTGGTACATAATCATTTAATACTGCTACATTTAAAGTATTCTTATTATTAATTGGAAAATCTACAGGAACACTTTTTGTATGCATTAATTGTTCACGCTTGTTTCTCTCTACAACATCCTTAGCGCCAATCTTTGGATTCATTAACTGACCAATAGCAGTAAAACCACGTTCATCTCCACCCTGTGTATATAAGCCATGTCTCTGGGCTTCCCATAATACATTGCTTTTCCATTGTTTTTCATGGCGAGAAGCAACTAGGTCTCTATCTTTAACAGCGTCACCAAACCATTCAAATTCTTTATTTAAGCTTTCATTATAGCTTTCTCTAATTTCATCTCTGAATTTATTTAGTTCTAAATTTTGCTGTCTCTTACTTAATTGTTCAACATTAGAAAGAGATTGCAGCTGTCCCCTAGCAAGTACATCTATTAATTGCTCTGTTGATACTTGATTGATATCTGTATGATATTGACTGACTTTTAAAACACCCTTATCTTTTACGCCACCATCTATATAAGTATTCTTTGAGTTTAAATGATCTTCTATTCTCCACCAATCTTCTTTAGTTACAGATTCTTTAATAATACCTTTTTCCCAATCTGGTTTACCAGCAAATGGTTTATTAGCTATTATAAAACCTTTAGTTCTATTCTTATCACCTTTTGTATTAATGAATTTTATACTGCCTATTCCCCTGCCATCAAAATTTTCAGCTGGTGTTCCAACATCTTTCCCATCTTTATTTATAGGAACGCTTTCATCCATTCTGGCTCCCCAGTAATCACCCTTGCGTTCTTTTACTTCAACTGAGCCATCAGGAAATAATTGAACCAGAAGTTGACCTCTATTACCTACCCTAGTATCACCACCTTGTTCTGGAAATGGAGACTCAAATTCTTGCATATCAAGAACAAGGCCTTCATAAACAAGACTACCAGCTTGTTCTCTAGCAATTACATTTATCTGTTCAGCTGTAGGTTCTTTTCCAAACCTACTCTTTGCTGCATCATATAAATACTGTTCTAAATTAGCTTGTGTCTGCGGGTCTTGAGGATCACCCCAAGCATTAGTCTTTATTAATGTAGTACGAGCTTGTTCACTGACTTGTTCGTTTACATAATTCTTAGTACTTTTTGATAGGTTACTCCATTCTGCGTTCTTCTCTGGATAGAATACTTCATCGGGAGTACCTCTAGCCATAGATTCTGACCAGAACTTTTGTCCTTCTTTTTCATAGGAAGGTCTGGCAGTGTAACCAAAAAATCCACCCAATAGATACTGATATAATTGCATCTCTATAGGCTGATCCTGTAAGGTAGTCGGGACTCCAAGCATCATAGAACCGATACCAGCCTTAATTAACTGTTCAGCCTGTCTATGATTGGCTACGTTTTTGCTCTCTAATAGCTTGCCTATGCGTGTAAAATTACCTAAGCCACCGAAAGCACCACCTGCGATAGCTCCGTGTGTCATAGAGTTTAATATCTGATCTGGGCCTCCCCAGATAGAGCTGACCGCACTGGCTGTACCAAGATGTACTGCTTGATCGAGAACACCTCTGGCACTTGCACCACGTTTCATAAAGTCCAGTGTTTCTAAACCAGCTTTAGACACTCCTTTATTTACTAAGCTGCTTGCCCTGTCGCCAAAAAACATTGGCACTGAGAACTTATTTACAACTTGTGCTCCATGAGCACCACGTTTTAATCCTCTGGACACACCTTTTAAACCTAAAGCAGATGCACCTTTAGCTAATCCTCTTAATGGTATTGAAGTTATTGCGGGAGCAAAACCTATCAGATGTCCCATGGAATGGGCTATTGCTTCGTAAGTATTGCGTGGTGTTGTACCAACGGGTATTGTAGTGAAGCCTTCTACCATACCGCTTACTGCTACTTCAGCGGTACGTTTGATATCGAAATTACCCTCTATTCTTTTAAAGGGTAAATTAATTTGTTTAGCTAATTCTTCAAGTTCGTCGAGCTGATCATCTGTGAATAGCATAGGGTTTCCCCTGTACATATCAATAAGACGTTTGATTCGTATAGATTCAAAACCATTAGCCATTATATATTTTATTTATATGGGTTATCCATTGATTCATACTCTCCTCCATACTTACCTCTTTTCTTCATGTATTTATATATTAACCATGGTAATGCTGCTTGTAGTATATATGTAGGCAAACCAGCATATGGAGAAGCAAGCATAAGTAAATTTTTTAATTTACTAGCTTTACCAGCATGCTTTACTAAACCAGATGTTGTTTTCATTATTTTTGATCCCCTTCTAGAGGCATCAAATTCTTCTGCAAGCATAGGTAGTTGCAAGCCAGAAGCAATCATTGAATTTCTTCTAGCTTCTTTTTCATCATCAGTAAAAATAGGAGCAAAAGCACCAAGAGCACCAGCTACACGACTTAATTTAGTAATAGGATAAGCATATTTAGCATATTTTGGGTTTGCAAATTGTTGAGCATGTCCAAATTCATGAGCAGCTAATCCTGCTTTTCCAGAATGAAATACAGTGTTTGTCCTTGGATCATAACGATTCATTGATAATTTTAAAATATCCTTAAATGCTTTTGGCATATCTTTAAATGCTTCTGCTTTAGGTAGTTTAAAATGAAGAGCTTTCAAGCCTTTTGTTTTTCTTACTTGTTGGTCTATCATTTCATTTAATAATGCGCTATTGTTTGACATTTTGCTAAGTTGACTGGCATATGCCATATTCAATAATCCGTATCCAGTACCGGGTATAGCAGCAGAAAAATATCTGTTAAAATCTCTATTCCCTGTTCCGTGCTCTTTTATACTATAAGGCATAATTTATTTAGAATGGTGATCCACTTGTTAATTGCAATAAACCTTCTCCTTGACCAGAACCAGACATACCTCGTGCACCCCTAAACATTCCATAAGCTTTTTTACCTATTGCTCCAGCTCCACGTGCCAAGCCGTAACCACTGGCTAATGCCATTGGAAGGCCCGCAACAGTACCAATACCAGAACCTAATTTTTCACCAAAGCTTTCTCCATAAACACTTTGTCCACGTGACCATGGTTCCCATTCATTTGGCAGCATACCTAGTAAACCTATATCGGCCATATTAAACAGCCCTTTAGATATTGGCTTATTTTCTCTCCTAAAGTTTAGACCAAGTGATTTAGATAGCATTGCAACAAGCTCGGCTTCTTCATCAGTGAAACTTCTAGGGTCATCATTATATGCTCCTATAATTGCTAAAATTTGATTTGGATCCATTTTATATTCCTCCTAATCCTTGCATAGTTAATCCTAATAGATTTTGTTTTGGAGTATTATAACCACTAAGTTGATTTATATATTGAAACAGTGCTGGATCAATCTCTAATCCTTCTGGTAAATCCATCGGCCCTCTATCTATTAAGTCATAGCCAGTAATTCTCTGCGCCCATTCATCGTCAGTTTCTGACCATCTTTCATATTGATACGGTTGAGGCATACCTGTAAGTTGACTTCCTAGCTGAAATAATCTTTCAAAACCACCTCTGCCTTCTAATGCTTTAGTTTTTCTTTCTTCTGCCTCAGCTATATCTATACTCCTACCCCTTTGTTGCCGTAGAAGAAGATCAATAAGACTACGACGCTCTTTACCGTACTCATATTGTTCTGCGCTACGAGCTTCTGCTGATTCACGCAGTCCTTGCAAAGCATCGAACTGTCGTTCTCGTTCTTTTGATGAAACATCAAACTGACGTATCTGTTCTTGCTGTTGTGCGTAGTTTGCTAGTTGTTGGGGCAATGTATTTAAGAATTGACTTATATACTGCCCTTCTTGATATGCCATATTAAAACTCCTTTATGTTCCTGTTATCCACTCTTGAGAGGATGGATCCCAATAGTATGTTTCACCATCAAATTCATAGGTCTCATCGAAAGATGGGTTCTGTGGGGGCATCCAAGTTTGATCTCCAGTATAACTCGATGTTTGATTTCTGTATCCAGCAGCAGTAGTAGTTGGAGATAGTCCGAATGGTTCACCCCTAGATTCTTCTACCCTCGCTAATGTATCCCACCAACTTTCTTCTTGTGCTCTGCGCATTCCATAGACATCACCTCTAAGACCAAGCGCTGCTTGTTGTTGCCCTAATCCAAATTGACCACGCATTCCCCTAGCAGCCGACCCTCCAAAGCCAACGCCAGCAAAACCTCCCGCACCCTGTTGTTGTGTTAATCCCATTAAACCAGCACGTGCTCCCATCATTTGAGCTTGCTGTCCAAGACCATATTGTTGATAAGCCGCTTGTTCTCTTGCTGGGTCGTATGCTTGAAAATATTTTGAATATTCTTGACCTACATTAATACCTTCACCTTGTAAATATGCAAGTGGGTCTTGCATTCCCCCATATATACTTGAATAAGGATTCTGAGCTGACCAAGTAGCTGCTGCCTGTGAATTATCCTGACTTACTCCTGTAGTAGTAGTTGTTGTCGGAGTAACTGTTGTACTGATATTAGGAGTTACCCTTGGAGTAGTACCACCGCCTCTTGTATCGCCAAGCAATGGATTGCTAGGTGGTAAACTAGGGATAACTGGTGGTACAGTTGGTGTGACTGGCGGTATAGCGGGAGTAATTGGTGGCATAGTAGGTACAACTGGTGGTATAGCTGGTGTGGGCCTAGGACTAACGCCACCCCCTCGTATCTCATTACTAACTAATGGATTCTGAGGTGGTACAGTTGGTGTGACTTGTGGTACAGTTGGTGTAACATTAGGATTCTGTAAAGGTAAATTATTTCCACCTCTAATCTCGTCACTTACTGGTGTCGTATTAGTTGTTTGTGTTATCGCTGGAGCAGAAACAGGACTTGCTGGACTACTAACAGAAGTTGGTGTAGTTGTTATCGGACTAGGTACTGGCTGAGCAACTTCTGGAGTAAACGATAATTCTTTACTTGGATAAGTTGAAGAAGAAGCAACTTCTGGAACAGGTGTAACAGTTGAAGTTGGCGCAACCGCTGGAGAAGATATAGTTGGTTCAGTGATAGAAGCTTGTTGTTCTGGAATTGAAACGGTTGAAGCAGTTACTCCAACTGGTTCTGCGGTTGTTTGCTGTTGAACTGGTGGTGTTTGTACCGCAGGTGTAGGAACACTACTTACTTGATTAACTGCCGCAGGAGTTTGTATTGGAGCAGGGTTGTTTAATATACCCATTTTCTGTTCAGTATCTCTTTGTTGTGGTGAACGTATAGTTGGCTGAATACCTTGTGGGTTCTGCATATTATTTTCTCTGAAAGCACCATTTACTGAAGGTATAGGATACTGAGAGTAAGGGTTTGTAGTAGGCGGACGAAGTGGCAGCTGTTGAGTAGGCGGAGGAGGTGGTAACGGTTGACCTACGGGAGCTATTTGTGGCGTAACAGTAGGGTATTGCATCTGAGGTGAAGGCGGAGCTGGCAATACCTGTGGAGCAGGATATTGCATTTGAGGCACAGGTGGAGCTGGTGATACCTGTGGAATAGGTCTCTGTGAGACAGGTTTTCTTGGTGGAGACATAGATTGCGGATTATTTTGCATTGCTTGTGGAAATTGCTGAAGACTAGAAGTAGTTGTATTTATTGGTTGATAAGGAGACGGCTGCTGCATTTGAGGCACTGGCGGTCTCTGTGGTGAAATACTTCTAGGTCTTCTTTTATTTCTTTTAGCCATTATTTATTATTCCCACGTTCTCCACGGAGCTCCTTCATTTATGTCTCCCCAATAAGCGTTTTGAGCTTGAGGGCTAAGCATGCTAGAATCAATACCAGACCTATTTATTGCGTCTGATAAATAACCTCCTTGTTGTCCTGCAAATTGAAACTGATTTAAAGTTTCAGGTACTTTTAGGCCACCTGCTTGCATAGCTCTTGCCCTGTCCATTGCTTGACCATAATTAGCATTTAAATCAATTGAATTAGAGGATAGACTTTCCCAGAATCTTTTTCTTTCCTCAAAAGACTTTCCTTTCAACTGAGGATAGTCTTTAAAAAGACTTACATTTTGATCATATGTACCAGTATAAGATGGAGCTGGAGAAGCTGCACCTAGACCACCTCCAAGACCTTGTTCAAGAGATTCTATTGCTGTTGATTCTATAGGCATTGCACCAAAACCTGTTGCTATATTAGCAGGAGTATCAATACCTGCTCCAGTTCCTCCAATTTGACCAGTACTAAGTAAATTTGGAGCTATAGCTGAAGGGTAAACACCACCAGTAGCTGAAGGGTAAACACCACCAGTAATTTGTGGAGCAAGTTGTCGTTTGGTTGGATCAAAAATTGTTCCAGATAAATTAGCTTGCTTTAGAGCTGGTGGCGCAGAAGGTACACCCATTCCTTTAGGTGTTCCACCTAATCTTATTGCTGTCTTATCAAAACCTAAATCTGCAGCTGTACCAGCCAATTGAGATGGTATATTTTTGAACTTACCTGCAATATCATGTATTTGCCCACCATACATTCCAGCGGTAACAGCATCTTGTAAAACATTAACCCCTATTTGTTCTTTCATTCCCTTCCAATAATCATCAACACTTTTACGCTGTTCTTTGGCTACATCCCTATGAAAAAGTCCACCTTTTTCTGCTTTAGCTGGGGCTCCATATTTTTTCTCTCCAAGATGTTTACCTAAAAGACTTCCCCCAAGGGAACCTAAGCCACCTGCTAAAGCAAGTAATGGTATACCAGCGCCAGAGCCAGCAAGTAAAATTCCAGCAAGAGTACCCGCTCCTCTGCCTATACCTCTATACTTGTTTATGCCAGCTTGTTGATCAAGAGACCCACCCCATACATCTTGTAAACCAGCTCCTGATTCACTTACGTCTCTTTTTAATAAATATCTATGCTTTCCACTTGTCATAATAGTTTCCTATACTGATTGTAAACCAATGTAATACTCTGTGCCGTTGACCCATATTTTTAATGTATGATTTACTGTAATTGT
>VTLG01012661.1_pt1 | contig 38154 bp, 38 predicted proteins | sample 4694571 | NCBI WGS metagenome assembly VTLG01 (sample SAMN12604809, study PRJNA352737) | marine metagenome | biome: ENVO:00000447; feature: ENVO:00000209|ENVO:00000569|ENVO:01000036; material: ENVO:00002151; isolation source: viral sequences binned using virsorter ...
TAGGTGGACAATATTTCTTTAGCTTGAAAGATAACTATGCAGGTGGACAACAAGCTACCTCTTATACCTTTACACTACCTGATGACCACGACATAATTGAGATAGGTTTCAGAATGGCAGGTGTTAACTATGCATATACTATTCAATACAACTATTCAGATGATACAAATGAAACTTCTAATTACAATGCACAATCGGGGTCAAGTTATGAGGATATAACCAAAGCCATTACTGATAAATATATAATCAGCTTTATTGTTACTGTGTCTGATTGGGTTGGAATTGATACTATTTATTGGAAGTATGATTCCACTCCACCTACAACAACTACTACAACACCTACAACAACTACAACAACAACTACAACTACAACAACTACGACTACTACTACAACAACTACAACAACTACAACAACTACCACTCTTAGCCCTTTAGATATAGAAAGAAATAATAACTATGTAGAAACAGGTGTATTAGAAACCAATGAAGAAAGAGTAGTCAGAGAATATAATGATGCTCAGGATTGGGAGAGAGATAATAACCAAGCTGAAACTGGTTACTGGGAATTAGATTCTGAACGCAGGGAAAGAGAAGCTGCTGAGGCTGAGGCTGCTCGTATTGCTGCTGAAGAAGAAGCTGCAAGGATAGAAGCTGAAAGGATTGCTGAAGAAGAACGCATAGCTGCTGAATCTGAAGCTAATGAATTAGAGACTGGATATTATGAAACCAATATAGAGAGGTCTGATAGAGAAGCTAGAGAATATCAGGAGATGTTAGATAAAAACTTTTCTGAAACTGGATACTATGAAACTGATGATGAACGGTTAGCAAGAGAAAAAGTAGAAGAAGAAGCTAGGATTAAAGCTGAAGTTGAAGAAGCATTAAAAGAATCCCTTGAGTTAGAAGTTGAATTAGAGGAAGAAGAACTAGAGGAATTTGTTGAAGTTATCCAAGAGATTCAAGATATAACTGAGGAACTAGAGGAGTTGGCAGAACAAGTTGAGGAAGAAGTTATAGAGATAAAAGAAGTTGCTGTTGAAGATGTTATAGTTGCTTTAACTCCTACTACAACTACTACGACCACTACAACTACTTCCACAACTACGACAACTATTCCTGAAACTGTTACTGAAGTAGTAGATATAGATGTATCTACAGAAGATGTCATATCTGGTGTAGTAGAGATATTCACAGAAGAAGAGGAGCCTGAGCTTACCGAAGAAGAATTAGCTATTGAGGTAGAAGAACTGGAAGAAGTAGTTGACGTTCCTATTGTTGAAGAAGATGCAACGGAAGAACAAGTAGAGGAAGCTATTGAAGAGTATGTAGAAGAACTAGATAACGAAGAGCTTGTTGAAGTTATAGAAGAAGTTAATGATATAGGTGTTGAAAATCTTTCTGAAGTATCTGAAGAAGTAATTGAGGTTGTATCACAAGTAGTTGAGGAAGCTGTTGATAGTATAGAAGAACTTACTGAAACACAAGTAGAGGCTGTAGCTGAAGTGCTTGGTGTAGAGAAGGAAGATGTAAAGATTGTAGCTGAACTAGCACAAGATGATGAAGCAGTTGCACAAGCTGTTGATGAGTTTGTAGAGAGAGCAGTAGCTAACGCAGATGATTCATCTCAAGAATATACATTTGCTGATTCAATCACAGAGGTACAACTGGAAGCATTTATAGAAAATCCTATACAAGAACTTACTGATATTGATTTCTCAGATGTAGGTAATGTTGCAGAGATTGGTAATGATATGACTCAAGACCAGAAAGATAAAGCTAAAGAAGTTGTAGTTCCTGTTATCATAGCCTCGCAAATCATAGCTACAAGCTCTATAATCCCTATTAGGAAAATAAAATGATTAAATTAATTAAAGGTTTATTTAAGTGGCTTGGAGATATAGTCAAAGAGACTATTGCTCAGGTTTTCACCCTCCTGGGATTTTTCATCGCATGGCTCACGTTGACTGGACCGTCTAAGGATATTGTAGGGATAGCAATATTGGGATCAATTACATTATGGCTTTTAACTATTGGCTTAAGAAAAGAAAAGAAAACTAAACCTGTTAAAGAAACAGGGGATACTGTTTTAGGTAGAAAAAAGAAAAGATAATGAAAGTTTGGATAGACCAACATCTCTGTACAGGTGATGGTATATGTGAGGAAATTGCACCTGAGGTATTTGTTGGATTAGATGATGGATTATATTATGTTAAAGATGGCGACCATATTTATGCAGATTCAGAGGGCAATGAAGAAGGTGCTAAAGGGGTTGCCACAGTTCCTGAAGGATTATTACAAGATGTTATTGAATCAGCAGAAGAGTGTCCCGGAGAATGTATAATGATTGAACCAGGAAAATAATGGATAACATACTTCAACTTGTAATTTATATTATAATAGGATTAATTATGGGTAAAGTATTACAAGCTATATTAGAGGAATAATGAAATTAGAAGTATTAAGATTTAGTTCAGAGCCAGATAGTACTAACGGTTTACTGTTTGAAACTACTGGAGGTTTTCGTAAATTTATTAGCTATACACTTGAAGATGAATTTAGGAAGGTCAAAGTAAAACATGAGACAAGGATTCCGCAAGGTTCATATAAGATAGTACTCAAGAAAACAGGAGGTTTTCACTCCCGCTTTAAGAAAAAGTACGGAGCATGGCATCGTGGAATGCTACACATAACCGATGTCCCTGGATTTACGGCAATTTTAATTCATCCTGGGAACGATTCGCTAGCCACCAGTGGATGTCTTTTGATTGGATTGGGCCAAACATCAAATCAACTAAAACCCAAAGGTTGGGTATCAAGCTCCGTTGCAGCTTATAAATCTTTTTATCCAAAAGTAGCTGATGCTATAGAAAAGGGTGAAGATGTGGAGATAACTTATATCGACTATGATGGGGTTATCCCACAGAAAAAGTTTTCTGTAAGGAAAAGGTATAGACTATAAGAATAGGAGAAAGATGAGTAAAGAATATAAAGATCTCTTTGAAAGAGTTTTTTTTACTTTTTTGGAAAGTTTTATTGGAGCTATAACAGTAGCACCATTAGTTGGACTTGATGCTGATGTAGTTCAGCTAGGTGCAATTTCTGGGGGAGCTGCAGCCTTGGTTGTGGTAAAAGAATTTAGTAAAAAGAAACTATCTAAATAATGCCAAAATACGGTAAGAAAAAACTTAGAAAGAAGAAAATCGGCAGATACGGTAAAAAATAGGATAAAATAAAAAGCTCCGTTCTATTGCTAGAACGGAGCTTTACTATTTATATGTTGTTAGACCAACATTACTCTATGAGAGTTATGCTTAGCAACTTCATTATAGTCTTTAAAACGGAATATCCGTGGATTTTCCATCTTTTATTGGAAATGTTTTCTTAATGTTTAGATAATCATTATCTTCATTTCTCTCTAATTCAACACCAATAGCGTGCCCTACATAAGCATTAGGGTCAAACTTTACATTTCCCTCTGCAATATCAACGTGAAGTGACTTCATAACTTCAAGCATTTTCCACTTTGAACTTGCTGTGAACATTGTCCACATCTTGAATGTAGTTCCTTTAACATCAATTTCCCACACCCAACCTTCATTATTATTGGCACTTACATGGTCTGCTATAGAAATTACTTTACCTTCGTAATCTCCTTCAGTCAGATCAAATGAACTGCCTTTATTTGTAATATCATCTTCTGTGATATTAATTGTTTTGGCTTCCACCATTTTTTCCCTCCAGTTGTTTGAGGAGAAAGTAATCATCTTGAGCATAAAGGTGTAAACCAAGCCCAACTCTCATAGCACATCTTTTATGTGCGTCACTAATAGCATTCTTTAATCGAGCACCATTAGTCATTCTTTCTCCAGTTTTCTTATTTATTACTTTATATGGGTGGTCACAGTGACCAGCTTCTTGCACCTTAATCTGTACACCATCAATGTACAAAGTAAGTTCAAGAATAACACCAGTTAATGTTTTCCCATATTCCTTATGTTCATCATAGATTTCTCGTATGACAGTTTGGTCATATGGACCACAATGTAATAACAATCTTTGCGTTACTGCACTATGCTCTATATAATCCCCAAACTTTCCAGGAGCAGGTTCTTTAACTAATCCTGCAAAAGGTGTAGCTAATTCTTTAAGTTGTTTCAAATCGCTCACCATCCTTCATATTTTGTGCCCACTTTGGAGCACTAGCTGAACTACAATTGATAATTAATAATTTATTATTATCTTCAATATCTCTTTGAAGAAATGTATCTCTTATAGCTTGGGGAGTTGATCCTTTTCTTTCAGCTATTGCATCTAGTGCTCTTAGCTTAGGAACAAAAGATGTTCCTAAAATAGCACATAAATCAGAAACTTTACTGTCTTCTATATCTCCTACAACCCACCGTACAAAATTAGGAAGTTCCATAACTTTATATTTATATGGGCTAACAGAATGGAATACTGTATCACTTATTTTGAAAGTTCCTTTTTCCTCTACATCCTTCCGTATGAAATCATTGGTGTGCTCTACTATTTTTTTAGTTGTAGATTGTGCACCTGTCATAGGAATTCTTGCGAGAACTAGATCCTCTCCTTTAGATTTCTCAATAAACTCTCCAATTTCTGTATTGGAAATCTCATCAGCTTTTGAGACTTCTTTAGTTAAGTCAAGTACTTCTGATACTGTATATATATTATCCTTCAAGTTTCATCCTCCCCCAAATAGCTACTCGTGTTTCACTAATCTGACGAGTTGCCCACTCATAGTCAGGAAATCTTTTACGATACCTTCCTACTAGGGAGTAAGCTGTCTCTCTATCTTCAATAGGATATATTTTTAATTCAGACCAAAGTCTTTCGTTTTCCTTCATTTCATCTAACCAACCTTCTGTCTCAGCTATGGTTTTTTTACGATTACTAGAAGGAAGATTTTCTACTTTTTGCATATTTCTCCTCATAGTTAATAGTTAGGTGTAACTTATAAGTTATGTTACTTGTACAGGGCCACATTTGATTGCTCAAATTTCTAGGCATAACCCTTATAAGCTACTTACCTAACTATATTAAGATTACTACAATCTAGTTTTAATACAATCTATAATATAGATAAATTATCCCAACCATCCTTGCTTATTGTAAGTGTTAGCACACCTGGATGGTCCCAATAACCTGTTCTTGCAGTAAAATCTATGCTTTTATCAATAGAAGGGCATTGAAACCAGACACGATCTCCTTGCTGTAAGCTACGAAAATGATGATAATGTGCGGTTATTAACATATTTGCGTCACCTGGTTCAAGTAGTCCGAACATCTGTCCTTTCCACCAATTAACAACCTTGCCTGATATATCTCCGCCCTGAGTCCCTTGCATGTGACCATGACTAAAGGCGACTTTCTTTCCATTAATTTCTAGTACTTGATGAAAGTCAGTAGCTACATCTACTTCAACTTTCTTGTATCTTGGATTGCCTTCCATTATCTCACCACATATCTGAAGGTGCATTGTATCTGAGTTATCTAGTCTTGAACTTAATACAGCTTGTTTTCCTGAACGAGTCATTTCTCCATGGTTACCAGGGACACCTGAAAGAATAATTTTATCTGCAAGAGGAAGGAAAGTATCAACGCAACGCATGATTAACTTCCTAGCCATATGATATTGCTCAGATAGATTTATTTCTACATTGAAGGGCATTGAAGCATAGTAACTCTGGTCACATCCTTCTGTGAGGTCGCCCATTCCTACAAGGTATATCTCTTTAATTTGCACACCTGCTTTACGGAGTGCCTTAACTCTCTCTACCCCCTTTGTGAGGGCTAATTCAAGGCGTTTAACGGTATTCTCTACCCCATAATCAGACTTCCCAAGCTGCCAATCAGCCATCATAAATAGGAAACTGGTGTCTCCACCATACTTTTTAGCTTTTAGAGCTGGCTTCTTACTGATTTCTTTATCGAGTTTCTCTACCCAAGCATCTTTTTCAGGACTTTTACGCCTTACAATGCCCTTAAAAGCAAAGAAAGTGACTACTTCGGACCCTTTGAGCTGTGTATTCCACGAGGAAGCCTTAACTTTCCCATCTATTTCGTAGTATTTAGGGTCAAAACCCCAATCTGCTAGGATTTCATCGAATTTTTTTTCATAATCAGGGTCTCTACCAACGTGAGTAAGTTCACCTACGCCTGTTTCTTTATCCATCTCCCATCGTGGTTGCCAACCACTAGGGTAATAGTTATTGCCTAAGTCTTTTTGGTCTTCTTCTTTGTTTCCGATGCGATACCTCCCTGCAGTAACCACATCATTGTATCGTGGTCTACGACATAAACCAGTCTTTCCCCATCAGGAATCCTATTTGATCCTTGACTTTTTACTAATCTTTTCCATGCTAGGATAACAAATTTAGTAACATTATAAGGCAAGTCCTTATTAGCTTTTTCCTTTGCTTTAAATAGCTCTCTAGTTACATTAAGGGTTTGTCTAGCTTTACACTCTATAACAAAATCATTATTTTCTACGGATAATTCAATATCCCCAATGTCTTTACTACCACCTTCAGCTATTCTCTTTGCATCAGTAAAACCACGTTCATGTAATTTCTTGACAAGAAAAGATTCAAATGTAGTACCTTGTTTTTTAGGTTTGTTCGTCATTATTCAGCTTTTCAAATATATCATTTACTTGAAATTTTAGCTGAGCTTCCTCCGTACTGCTAGGATATCTTCCTGGATATTCTTTGTTATGCATCATAATTGTCTGTTCACTAAGGTATAATGTACGTTCAATTTGTGACATTAAGTCATCTTTGCTTATACTTTCTCTCATCTGTATATATAGAGCACACATATATAGGACAACATCTGTAATCTCTACTTCAGTATTATATTCTGATACAAAACGATTGAACCGACCTAATGCTTCTTTTATAAAAGAGACATCGCCGTATGAATTAAATTTTTCATTGTATATATCTTCCATATGTATAGAATAGTCGATTAACAAGTAAATCGGAGTGTTATGTTAGATAAACCTAAAGATTCAGCAAACTTAATGAGTTTAGTATGGGCCAATAATGGCGGCGGAAATGTATTTTTGTCAAAGAACAGTAATAAATGGATTGATAAAAAAATCAATTGGTCTAACTACGAATCAGTATTAGATCATATAAAAAATCAACAACTTGGAGAAGACATATACTGGACACCCTTGTGCTTTAACGATGGCAACTCTAGAAAATCAACTAATGTAAAAGATAACCAGGGTTGCCTTTTTGTTGATATGGATGAATTAAATGTTGAATGGAAAGGTGGTATAGGTCTAGCACCTGAGCCGTCTATTGTTTGGACCACATCTAAAACTAGATGGCAGGCAATTTGGTTATTGAGTGACGTTGTTCCGTTAACACTCCAACAAGAACTCAATAAGCGACTTGTGTACCACCTTGATGCAGACAAGGGAGCTTGGGATTCCGCCAGAGTACTAAGAGTTCCCTTATCTGCAAATGAAAAGCGCGGGGGAATGAAGGGAAGAATACAGAAATTTAATGAAGACCACACATACAGCTTAGACGACTTTGACGCTCTACCCGATATAACTAGAGATGTTTATAGTTACACATCCTCAGATGAATTACCCATACTAAAATCTGATATTCCTATAGAAAATTTACCATTAGAGGCACAGTACTGGTTGGGTCTTACGGAAAAAGAATACAATGAAGTTAAAGGAGTTGACAGGTCTGATTTAATAATAACTCTTGCTCGAAAACTATATAAATATAAATATAATGAAGATGATATATTTTCACTACTAGAGCCTGCTCATTTTAACAAATTTAAAAATCGTCCAAAGACTTTATATCAACAAATAAAAAAAGCAAAAAACTTGTGACCCTTTTTTCTGCTTTCTTTACCCAAAAGAGTATTTTTATTTTATTTTTTAAAAAAAATATTATGAGTATATTTGTTATATCTGCAAATAAAAAAATGTAGTGAGAATATATTTATATCCTCACTACATTTATATCTAATATTTATTTAGTTATTTTTTATTATATGTATATGTTAAATATTCATCATCAAAATTATTTGTAAATATTTTTTTAAATCGATAATCACTCATTGTTCTTAATTCCATTTTTGTATATTTTGTTAATGAATCCAATATTTCTATTAATTTTTCATTTCTATTTATTTTAAATAGTGGACTAACTAACTCTTGATTAGTTAATTCTTCTTGCCAAAATATTTCTGCTTTTGTATCAATATGTGGATCATAATCTGGAATTCTAGAATTTTCATATTCTATATATTCTTCTTCTTTTTGATTATGTGAATCAACATATTCACCATATTCATCATATTCATCAACTAATCCATCTGGTCTATATACTAAAAACATTTCATGTCCATTACTTGTTTCAATTGATTTAATTTCATCAATGTTTTCATTTATATAGTTTTCTAATATATGGTTTTCCATAGCATTAGATTTTTGTTTTAAGTTATAATTTTTATATCCCCAATCATCTAGACTAAATTGTTTTGTTTTATATGGATATGATATATATTTCTTATATGTTGTATTCGAATACCATATTCCATTATCCCAATTTCCATTATTTTCATTTAATATATAATATTTATTCTTTAATTTTTTGGATGTTGTTAAAAATGATAATTTATTGAAAGTACCTAGTTGATTTTCTAAATGATTTACCATTACTTTATCATCTAACCATCTATCACCCATATATTTTAAATATGTTGCATTAAACATTCTAGTATCTGAAAATTCTGGATTTGAATCATCTACAAAATCTATTATTCCATTATGTGCAAATATTGTATTTCTATTTACTTTAAATGGATGACAATTTTCTATATTTCTTTTTCCAGATGTTTTTATTCTACAATGTATCATTATTGGTGATGTTTTTGAATGCTCTTTTTGTATTTTTAGTGCTTCTTTTATATAGTTATTTATATCCATAGTTTTATGTACTTTTATTTTATTATCTTTTTTATCTATATATGCTATCCCAAAACCATCACTATTATTTTTACCCATTGTTTCAAGTGTTTTTTTATCTATTTTATTATTTTCAGGTATTATTGCTATAATACACATTATTCATTCCCCTCTCTGTACATTTTGATTAATTCATGTATATATGGATCTTTTAAGTAATCATTATTATTTCTAATTTTCTGTATATCTTTTTCTGTTAAATGTAACATTGCTAATATTTCTTTTTCTTGTTTATCTGGTTTATAATATCCATATTGCATTAAATGAAAATATAGATTTTTGTATCTATTTCTATATGCTTTTATAAATAACAAAAAGTACTTTATATTATGTGCATTATCTCTTGCCATATCTTGATATGTAAGAGTTCTCACAAAATGATACATAGCTTGTACCCATTCTATATTTTTTTCAATTCCATCACTTTTTAAGTTACTTCTAAAGTATCTTAATTCTATTGTTTTACTTGTAAATGCAATACCAGCTCTGGTTGGCATTCCACCTTTTTCTATTGCAATTTTGGCTAGGCTATCTACTGGTTGTAAATATTGCCAACCTCTTTGTTCTACATTCCTACCAGCTATATCTGATATTAATGATGGATTATCATAATGTATATTTAATAATGCATATGTTTGGTATGTTGATAATATATTTTTATCAATATGTATATGTATTCCTACACTACCATCACTCCAACCTGATGCATATTTACTATATTTTGAAAAACTATTAAATAATTTTTTATTAATAGCCATTCCCATTTTAAATGCTCTATAAGTCATTGGGTGACTTACATATTCTGTATCTACTGTTCCATCTTCTTTTGCTATCCAGATTGGTGTGTTTTTTGTTCCGTATGCACCAAATGATGTATTCAATTCTGCTAAAAATTGAAAACTTTTTATTTTATATTTTTCCCAATCTACATCATCTGTTTCTCGATGTGTTAATATGTCGCCACATTGATACCATTGATCATTATATTCAAGTTCACCTAAACAATTTTCATCACCATCATCTTCACACATAGTACACAATAGTTCTAATTGTCGATTTGTTCTAGTTTTTGATTTTACTTCTAATTCTATACCAAATGGTATGTAAGATAGTAATTCTGGATTTGTATTATTTAAGTATCTACTATAGTTATTATAACGATATGTATTTAATTTACCTGCTCCCCATAATTCATTTTCTGTATTAAATTCATTTCTATCAATCCAGACAAATTCTACCTTATCTGGATCCCAGTCTAATATTCTGGTTATGAATTCTCTATCCCATGGTTTGTGGTTATAATTAAATAAATTTATTGGTTGTATACCAATCGAATACCAATTACCAATTTTCATGCCTTCCAAATTTTGATCATTTTTTCTCATCATTTTATTTGGGAAACTACCTTTTTGATAATATTTTTGTAATGTAATTAAATAATTTTCTAATTTATCATCATTAATTTTATTGTTATTTATATTATCTATTGGGTTATTTTCTTTGGTAATTTGTTTTAGTCTTTTTTCTATTTTTGTAATTTGTTTAGACATTGTAGTGTTCCTTGTAATTTTCTTTATAAATTGCACTCATTTTTTCAGATGATGTTTTAAGTTCTTTATCAGCATTAAACAAAAAACTATCTTTTTTGTATAAAGATACTAGAATAATTTTTGTAAATTCCTCTAGATCTTTGCTTTTTTTAATGAAGTGTTTTGCAACTTCTTCATATTCATTTATCATACTTTATCCTCCATTTCTTTTATTATTTGCTTAATTTCAAATACTAATTTAAGTGACATTATTTTATTTAATTTTAATATGAATTTACCAGCCTCATAATTAGCACTAGTGTCAACATATTCTATTATTAGTGTATTTGAATTATCACTATTTGTTATTTTTATTGTTTCATATTCGCTTATTTGTATCATTATTCTTTTTTTTCACTTTTAAGGAACATTGCTAATACTCCAGCGAATTGGTAAAGTGCTATTAATGTTCCAATTAACAACACCATTCCTTGCCAACTAAACATTTTCCATCAACATTACTGTAGGTTGATTGTCTAGTGCTTCCTTTATAGTTTCATAGAATGTTCTATTTTCTGGATGACTAGGATGTCTAGTTTCTTTTGTTATTTCTATTTTCAATTGATGAAAATTTTCATCAAATTTCCAATAGTATTTAATTTTATTCATTATTATCCTCTCAAGTATTCGCTAATATCTACAACACCATTCATTTCTGCAATGGTTTTGTAAATTTCTCTTGATTTATTTGGTTTAACTTCTACATCAAACCATATATTTTTATCAGAGTATTCATCTATTTTTGTACTATTCTTCATAAGTACCTCCATATTCTTATACTATTAGTATAGTCAACTATATAGTTATCTATACCATGTAACACATAACAAGGACTTGCAATTTATTACGACATTAACCTTGTGTACTTCTATGTGTTACATGCTATAGATTTCTTTTCCTATCCCAAAATGTTTTTCTGATGATCACTTAATGACGATATACTAGAATTTTGTTTAGCCATTGTGTGATATTATTAAAATAGATTAAATTTTTTTTTGTCTGTTTTACTCAAAATTTTTTATATACTATATATAGTGTGTGTGTAGTTTATTTAGTGGCTATATATGGTATATAACCACTAAACAAATTTACTTATAGATTCCATAAACTAATATTTTTCTTTCAACTTCATTAAGTTTAGTTTTTATAGTTAATTTATGTTTGTAATTTACAAAGTGTGTTTCTACAACATACTTAAATGATGAACGAACTGATGATAATATTTTATTTAGATTATCATCGTTACTTATATCATACATCTCATGTATTAAAAACCATTTGTTTTTTGATTGAAGTAAGTCGTTTATGACTGATATTTTATCATTAGTTTTCATATATGTATTTTTATATTTAAAAACTATTTTATCGCCATGAACTTTACTTTTGTCAACCTCTAATAGTCCGTTATTAACTTTCATATATCCTTTCATATAGTGTTTGTAGTTTATTTAGTGGCTATATATTTTATATAACCACTAAACAAATATTAGATTAACTACTCAGGATAGTTAGTTCTTGTACATCTATCGCTTGTTGATATACATTTCTTTGCGTATCCTTATTTTTATAGTTTGCGTTAGTTGGTGTTCCTTTGACAATACATCTTACTTTACTGTATGTATCATCTGAATCCTCATTGTTCTTTTTAATGAGTTCTTTCAATGTGTCAAATCCTGCGACACTTTTCAAAGTAACTTTCCAACTATTATTGAATGTGTTTGCACAATCTGCTGAAAAGTACAAGCCATTAATATAGTTTTTGTTGGTAACTAACTTATCGGTACTATTTACATCAAATGTGCCTATCTCACCGATCAAAGTAACCACATTGTCTAGACTTTCGTCTATTTTATCTACAAAGTTAATCATCTTAACTCCTTTTATTTTGTCGCTTCTTTTTAAAGCAACGCTTCTTTGCGTTTAAGAGGTGGGGGATGAGAGAAAGCAAATAGTTTCAAAAGTTTTTTACGTTAGAACTACGCGTCTTAGCTCTTTCTTGTAGTTCAACGAAAAAAAGTTTTGGAACGAGAAAATAATTTTTTCTTAGATATATGCGTGTTAGCTCTTTCTTGTATATCTTAGAAAAAAATATTTTCTTGCCTGCTATTTGCTTTCTTTCAGTTCGATCAAGTAATGTGTGCACAACTGATTATGTTTCCCCCACCTCTAAACTGAAGATTACAGTTGCATGATGACCGCTTATTCTTGCTCACTTGTCTTTGATAAAACTTTCGGCTGGAAAGTTTTTCGCCTTGGTTCTTGGCGAAACAAGAACAATATGTCAAAAAATAATTTAATCTATTTAATTATATCACACCCTTATATTGTCTAAATAAAATTCTAGTATATCGTTATTAAGTGATAAGAAAAGGGGTGGGCGCAGCCCGCCGCTTTTTTCAGAAAGGGGAAGGGGACCTGGTGAAAGAGAATTATGGGCTTTTCAAACGACAATAGTAAGGTTCCCTTCCCCTTACTAAGGAAAGTCCCCACATTAATTTAACGAATACCCTTAAAAAGGGTAAAAACCCTAATAAATAACAATATATTAGGTTATTTAGCTAATATCCCTTAAGATATACCTCTCCCATTAGTCCTTTTGTCCACCCTAAAGGGTGGAAAAAAGTGGACTAACTTTGGCAATTGAAAAACCCCAATAAACATTGGATATATTAGATAAACCCAATGAACAATTGTGGAAGTTAGTCCAAATAAAACTGGACTAACTTTTTAGTCCAGTTAGTCCAAAATAGGGTGGACTAAAATCATAGAATATGTAATATGAATATACAAATTATGGAGGCATACAGTGATACAAATAGAAAAGCTAAAGCTTTTATTAAAGAAACATAAGAAACAAGAGAACTTTGATCCCCTCAAAGCAATACAAGGGGAAGACGTAACAAAGCTAAAACCCCCAAACTGGTTGATTGAGGATTTCATTATGGAGGAAGGGTTTACCGTTCTGCATAGTGATGCTGGTGTTGGGAAAACATTTTTAGCCCTAGATTGGGCTAACACAATCGCCAACGGCTGGGCGTGGTTCGGTAGGGAAACCAATAAAACCACTGTTTTATATGTTCTAGCTGAGGGTGTAGGGTACTTAGGTGCTCGTGTAAGTGCATGGAAGAACAAGAGAAATGCCTCCATATTTCCCCCTGTCTTCTATTACACGAGTGCCGTACCCTTATTTGCCCCTATAGGAAAAATGCCTACAACAGAGCAGTTGGACTTCTTTGAACTTGTAGAGAGATTAGACCCAGGACTTATAGTGTTTGATACATTACAGAGATGTACTGTGGGAGCTAATGAAAACCTACAGCAAGACATGGGACAGGTAGTATCTATGGTTGATACATTAAGACAGAACTTTAACTGCGCCATTTTAGCAGTGCACCATGACACAAAATCAGGAGAAAGCATGCGTGGAAGCTCTGTTATTAGGGCCTCTGCTGATACAACTATACAACTTACCACTAGTGGAGAGAGTTTTATAGAGATGACCTGCACAAAACAGAAGGATGCGGAGCCATTTAAGGCATGGTCTATGGTTATTAGTGGTGATGATGAATCAGGTTCTGCTTATCTTACTGCATATCAGCAAGGTGTTAAGGCTAGAGATTATACATTACTTAAAGCTTTGGGTGATATTACAACCCATAGAGGTGAGAAGTTCTTTAATAAGGCATGGCGAGAGGCTGCAAACCTTGAGGGTGGAAAATTTGAGAGACCTAAAGCACAGCTTATTAGAGATGGCTTTGTAGGACAGGAAGGTGAAGGTAGGTCTAAATCATACTTTGTGACGAAGGAGGGTTGGGATATACTAGAACAAGATACGATAAGACCAGGGTTTGAACAAGTACAAGAACAGTTGTTAGAGGAGGATGAATAATGTTTTATTCCAAAAAAGGTAGATATGTTGCTAAAGAAGTAATAGAACTAGCTAATAAAAAAGATAAGTTATTGGAAGAACTAGAAAAGGTTCAGAAAAAATTAGACGAACTGTTATAGTAATGATATGTCTAAAGATAGCAAAGCAGGACGACCTAAAAGATCTCAAGCCGATTTGCTTTCAGATAGAGCTAAGGTAAAGGCACAGATATTTGGAGCTAATAATGAAATACATACCTACGATAAGGATGTCGAAATTTATTTACCTCCGCCACCAGCCAAAAAGGGTACATCTCTCTGGAAAGCTTGGGCTATGGAATCTTTCTTGGAATGTATACGGTACGGACTCACTTACACGGAAGCGTGTAAGCGTGTCGGTGTCACGAGAAAATGGTGGGAGGAAAACTCTATACGACACGAAGATTGGGCAGCCGAGGCTCGTCAAATACGAAGCGGTGATTCGGTTAAGGATGCCTACCCAGATCTATCAAAGATGGCCTTCTCTGAATTTTGTGAGTTATACTTTGGTGTTGAATTTGCTAAGCATCAGACGGAAATCGAGGAGTGTCTTTCAGACCCTAAAGGACGGCTTGTCCTAATACTCGGACATCCAGAATCTGGAAAGTCCACACTTTGTTCTCTATGGTATCCGGTATATAAGATGTGTCAGAACCCAGATATTCGTATTGCACTTGTAACAAAGTCTGGAGAGAAAGCACAAGACTTATTAAATAGAATTAAAAGATATTTAATTGATCCAAATCTTTATAAGGATTGTAAAAGAAATCTTATAGAAGACTTCAATGGTTTTAAATCACAGAGATCTGATGGATTTAGTTGGTCTAAAGACCAGATTACTATCAGGCAACGTGAGTCAGGAGAAAGGGATCCAACTATTCAGGCCTTGTCTGTAGGTAAACAGATATATGGTTCTAGGTTGGACTTACTTATTCTTGATGACTCATTAACTCTTGAGAACCAACAGACAGATATTAGAAGAAGAAGGATTGACGAATGGTTTACTCAGGAGGCTAGGTCTAGGGCCCAGAGAGGACAGACTGTGGTAAATGGAACAAGAATACATCCACTTGATAATTATGGACAATGGAAAGAATCTTGGGCAGATCATAAAATTTTTAGACACGTATCTATCCCAGCAATTTTAGAGGAGCATACTGATAACGAAAAACCTAACTGGAGTGAGTACTGGTCTTTAGATGGTAAATGGGAGTTTGATCCCTCAATTGATACAGAAATTTTTATCCCAGGCCTACGAGATATTAGAACTGAAATATCTTCTAGAGACCCGATGAGGTGGAAACTTGTGTATCAGCAACAAGATGTACAGCATGAAGAAGCTATTTTCAAACAAGATTTAATTGATAATGCATTAGAGCTTGGTGCAGGAAGAAGTATAGGTCAGGTCCTTCCTGATGAGGTTTTAATTTTGGGCGTAGACCCAGCGACAACAGGTAGAGCTGCTTCAGTACTTATAGCATATAATACTGAGACAGCTGTTAGAACAGTTGTGGATATCTATGTAGGACATAGACTTGGTGCTACTGGAGTCAGGAATAAATTGTTATACGAGTTCTGGGAGAAGTATAAAGAACATCGTATTGCCTTTACAGTTCTTGAAACAAACTTTGCACCTACTCTTTTAGGAGATGAGACTGTTAGGAATAGAGCTAACTGGGCGGGAACAAGAATGGTTGAACATAAAACTGTTGGCTCAGGAAAAAAGAGAGGTTCTAAGTGGGATTCTGAATATGGAATTGGTGCTATGCAGTCTTTGTTCTATAACGGGCTAATCGCGTTTCCTTCTGCTACTGTAGAAGATAAGAGAAAGCTTGAACCACTCATAGATGATATGCTAGTATTTCCTTGGGCTAAAGTTCAAGACGCTCTTATAGCTTTATGGGTTGCGAATGGCGAATGTAAAAGTTCGTCCTTGTTTAGCGTGGATTTAGGAAAAATCGTTACAAGACGAAATATTCCGCCTATTATAAGAGATAGGATGTTTGCAAGGAAGTAATGGCTAAGGAATTAAATTTAGGAACACCTCTAGAATCTGCTAGTTCTGGGGCAAGAAAGTTATCTCCCAACCAAGGTTTTTGGGAGAGGAGAAATCAACTTATAGAAACTCATAGTGAGTGGAAGTCTAGGGTGAAAGAAATAACCTCAATTGTTAATGGAGAGTGGCATATGTTGTGGGCCAATTTAACCGCCACAGCTGAAGCTCCTTCAGTTGCAAATATTATAGAAATGGGTATACATCACTGGTCTGCTATTGGCGGAGCAGTTATTCCTCAAGTAAGGATACCTGTTCCAGTTAACAAAGATTTAAAAGGCGGTGAAAGGGCTGCTAGAAAGAGAGAAAGGCGTGTCCACGAACTATGGGACAGTTCAAATATAAATGAACTTATGGCTCAATGGTGGGGGGATTACGCTGGTGCTGGAGCAGCGTATTGCGGTATTTGGGGGGACTTTTCAGTTGACTCCAAAGACCGTGATCCGTATCTTCAAAGATTAGACCCTAGATTTTGTTATCCATTAAAGGATACAAAAGGAAATATTATTGAACTTCTAGTAGCAAAGAGAGTTTCTACAGATGTTATCTTAAAGCAATATCCTGTAGCAAAAGGAGTACTTGATCCTAAAGTTTCAGAAGTAGAAGAATGGTTTTGGTTCTTCCCAGATAGATATGTACACATGGTTGCTGATGCTTCCAGAAAAGGTATGCAGAAAAGAACAGGTATTATCTTAACTGATGAGCCGAATCTTCTCGGCAAAGTACCTGTTGTGGAAGTAGGAGTACCTTCTTTTGATGGACAGCCAAGAGGAATTTTTGACCAGACAAGACATATTTTAAGAACTATGCATAGGTTAATGACTTTGACTATTACAAGTTCTGAGGAAGAAGTATATCCACCTATATTTGAATACGATGTAATGAACCCAGATGACTTTGGTCCTGGTGCTGTATTACACGGAAGAAGTCCTGAAGCTCGTTTAGATAGAATGCAGTCAAGGTCTCATTTTGATGCAAAAGATTTAATAGGGAGATTGGCTAGTGAGGCACGTTCTCAGGCTTCTTTCCCAGGTCAGTTAAGTGGAGATCCAGGAGCAAGTATTGTTTCTGCGAGAGGTATTGAAGCCTCAATGGGTCAGATTGATGCACGACTTGCATTAGCACATAAGCAATTTGAAAGTTTCTTAGAGAAGGCTACTGAAATTTTATTAGCATTTGATGAGAAGTATTGTGATGGTGAGAAGACAATTCACGGCGACGCTGCGGATAAAAAGAAACCAGAGATATTTATTCCTTCACGGGATATTGCTGGACATTATGAAAATAATGTTCGCTATGGTATTGGTGCAGGAACGGATCCTTCCAACAGAGAAATGAGACTAGCTATGAACTTAAATCAGAACTTAATCTCAAGGGAGACAGCAAGAGATGAAATGGATTTCTTGGAAGACCCCGCAAGAGAGGAAGTTAGAATTGTAAGACAGAGAGTAACGGATTCTTTAATGGAGGGTATTTATCAGCAAGCTGCTCAGGGAAATGTTCAGCTTGCTGCTGAATTATTGTCATCTATGGGGAAAGAGGATAAAGATTTGAATGAAGTTGTGAATGAACTTTTAGAAAATTTACAACAACCAGCACCTGAAGAAGGTTTACCACCTGGAGGAGGAATGCCACCAGGAGGTTTACCACCAGGATTAGGAGGTTTACCACCTGAAGGAGGACCTCCACCTGAAGGTGCAGGTCTACCTTCATTAGGTTCTCTTGGAATTGGAGGATAAATGCCAGCAGGAGAATATTCACAGATTACAGATATACCAGGACAAGCTAATAAAGGAGAAGCGGAAGCTCTAGCTGGTGCTGGGGATGTCTCTTTAGGTTTTGGTGAAGAAAACGTTCCAAAGCCTTCTAAGATAGCTCCTCAACAACCATCATCATTAAATTTATCTTCAGCAAGTCAACATATTATAGATGGTCCTATAAAGGGAAATAACCCTGCTGATAGACAACCTTTCGGAGATGGAGATCCCCCTTTGGCGGGAGTTTCTTCTGGTCAAGAAAATATTAGAGATGCTGTTCAAAATGCAACTCTTATTTTTAATCAAACTAATAATCCAGAAGTAAAAGCTCTGTGTAGTTTGATTATAAATAGAGCTATTGGCGATTCTGTTCAGGATAGATATGGCGATAAGTAATAGATCAACAGGTTTAAGTCCAAAAGATGAAGAAAATTTTAAGGTATTAAAAAATAATTTACAGAATCCAGCAGATATAACAGAGGCAGTTCCTCCTGAGCCTACTGGTGTCCCAGAAGATGACGACTATGTTATAGGAGTAGAAAAAGCTTTTGCAAATGGAAAGGGAACTTTCCCTATTCAGACTATATTGAATTGGACTCCAGAACAGATACATAACTACAATATGATTGTTGGAAGTGATCTTAAAGATAGTGCTGATATGTTTACAGAAAATTACAATATTATAAGTGATGTTGACGCTGATATAAAGGCGCAGGCTAAGGCTAACACGTTAGAAAAAGATTTACGAAGATATCAAATGTGGTGGAATATGGGCTACTTTGGGGATGATGATACTCCTCGTGAGTTATCTCAGATGTACGGAGTAGATATTTCAGAAATGCCAGCATTCAGAGATTGGGATAAAGATAAAGTTTATCAAGAAGAATTAGAGAAACTAGACCAACAAAGAATGGATTCTTTACTTATATCTGATGAAGCTAGGAAATTAATGATGGAGGATGTTCCAGATGAAGTCACAGGAGAGCAGAGTGGCTGGATGAAAGTGATAAAGGATCAGTGGAAAGCTGCAGGATTGTACGGGGAAGAATTGCGGGTAGCTGTGGCAAATAGAAAGGGTACTGGTAGAGATTCTACAGTAGAAGGTTCAACTAAATTAGAATATTTAAAAAGCCAGAGGGAAGCATTAAATGTAGGTACCGGTAGCCCTGTATTTCTATTTAGGGCAGGCATTCATGCTCTTTCTGCTGCTTTGACTCTTGGCTGGAAACCAGAAACAGTTGAAGGTTGGGGAGAGGAAAGAGATAATGCAGATATAGCTACTATAAAAAAAAGTAGTGATCAACAAAAAAATAAAGCTATATCCGATGTTGCCTTTGGGTCCTTAATACAACTCAAAACCAACTCACCCCAATTTTATGATGTGATAATGGATTTAGCTAAAGGAGATGAAGTTGTTGCTCAAACAATTCTTTACACTTCTCAATATAATAATAGTGAAGATTTCCGAACCTCAATAGATTTTATGAATGCGGAAATAGATCAAGCTTCGCAGCTACAGATACAGAGTATTATAAATGAACCAGGGAGCGTTGGTAAGCAAATTGTTAAGGCTTTAGAGTTTTGGGGAAAAGATATGATTTTAGGAGGCTGGACTGGTGCAGCTCTATTACTAGATGATGATATCTCTATAAAATCATTTCAAGATGATTGGGATAATCATGGAGCAAAATGGTGGAATTATGATGAAATAAGAAAACACGATCATAGTGTTGCTTCTGTTGTTGGTTTGAAAGGTACAGCTTTAGGTGCTGCTATGGATTTCAGCATAATGTTTATAGGGGACCCAGCTGTGTGGTTGTTCACTCCAGCCGTAGGAGGAAGACTGGGTGCAAAAGGTGCTCTTTATGCTAGCAAGCAAGGTATTACATCATTTACAAAGAGCTGGGCAGGAAAAGCAATTGGTACAGATACTTGGAATGTAATTGCACATGCTACACCTTGGGCTGATAATATAGCTTCTGGAGCTATTGCTGGAGGCGCAAAAGCTGGAGAAATTATAAAGGGAACAGATGTTATAGCATACAACCAATCTCTGTCAGGTTTTAGTATACCAAATAGAGGAAAACTTATATCCCAAGTAGAACGAGATCTTGCAAGGGGATTAAAAGGACCTGATGATAAGTTTTTTAATTTATATAGAGAATCTCTGTTGAGAGGTGATAGACCTTTTAATTTCTATAAGAACTCATATGTTTTAGCAAAGTATGCAACTAGACGTAGACAGGTACTTAGATGGGCTAAAGAACCTGATAATATTAACAATAGAGAAGCATTCAAACAGTTGTTGACCGAAGCAGCGACTTCTACAAAATTTGCAGTATCTAGAGAAATGTCTATAAAGAATATAGAGGAGTTAGTTGCTGGATGGATAGGTTCTAGTGGAATAAAAACTTCTGCTGGAAGAAAGTTGTTCGATGAGTTTCAAGTTCAACTAAATAATGTTTTGATGGATGTTAAACAATACGGAACTGGTGTTTATGGAAAGTCTCAGGAGGCACTATTAGTAGATCTAGTTAATGCTTCAGATGAATTACAACTTATAGAAAATGTTTTCAATTACGGATTAAGAGATATTACTCCTAATCTAGGAGCATCGGTTTCTGAAGGAAGTAACAGGTTAAGGAATCTAACAAATCTTGATGATTTACCCCACGTAGATAAGTTGTGGGACACCCATAATAATGTTTTAAATAGAAGTTCTATAGAGCAGGTACTTGAAAAAAATAAAGCGAAACTACCATCTCTTTCTGGGCAAATGAAAGAAAAACAGGAGGCTTATATAGCGGCTCTTCAAAAATTGTTATCTCAAGAGGAGATTACAAAAACAAAAACACCGATAGATTTAAGAAAACATACTGATGAAGATATGGGGTGGTTTCCTGTACATAATAATACAGACCATATAGATATAGATTTCTTTACTAAGCTTATTGATGATGCTACTGAAATTGGTAATCTGTCTGAAAGTGCTTTAGCTCGAACTACAGCAGGAGGTGATGTACTTAAAGTTAAACTTCAAGACCTTGCTAATGATTGGGAGAAAACTAAGACGAAATCACTTATTGGTAGTCGTGAAAGAGATTTACCCGCTTTGGACAAAAAGGTTCGAGATGTTTGGAACCAAGCTAATGTAAGAATGAGGAATGCTGCTATAAGACTACAGAAAGAACTAGCAAAGAATGTTAGGAATGAAATCTGGAATCTTACTATAGAATTACAAAAACAATTAGTTTATGAACTTGGCTGGCATACATCTAAAGCTTATAGGCCAGGAGTCTTTACTCTATCTAAGGACGGTAGGTCAGCAAAAAGAATGACCAAAGTGGATAAAGATCTATCTGATAAAATTGGATGGGAAGTAGGAAAAGATCTTAATGATCTTACTAAACCAGAATGGAAGAGGTTATTCGATCTCACGAAAAGTGATGCTAATACTAAATATGTAGCTATAGATAACTCATTTACGTTAAAATATAAAAAAGTAAAAGGAGTGGATGTTCCTGTAGGTATAGAGGAAATAAATTGGGCAAACCTAAAACTTATGGGTGCTACTGGTAGCAATCTTGATGCTGCTAGTTATTTATTAAGAGGACAGATAACTGGAATTTCTGGAAAACTTCTAGGTAAAGACCTTAATATATTCGACTATATAAAGGGACAACAAGGCTTAAAGTTGGATGACCTTGGATTTGACCTTCATAGAAGCTTTCGAGAAGAAATGGCGAATAGTGGTCACTATCCAGAAATCACTGGTATTGATGATGCAGAAAATATAATGAAAATAAAAAAAGTATTTGAAGATAACTATGCAGCGAACATAACTAAAAATCAATTGGTTAATGGTACTATGCCAGTTAGTCCTTTAGAATTTTTACTGCTTGATGCAGTTTCTAAAGATGTTAAAGTTTCTAGACTTTGGAGACGTATGCAGGCTAGTAAATTCCACCAATCTGCAACTAGGTTAAATGCTATGTGGGCTTTTGAAAAAGTTGCAAGACCTTCTACAGCTATTGTTGCTGGTTTAGATGAATGGTTATTCTACAATTCTATTTTTGGTTGGAAACCTTCAATGAAATCTACTTGGGGGAATATGAAAATAAATTGGATGAAAAGCCAAATCGATAAGCAATTTGGAGGTGACATTATTGCTGCTATGGATGACCCCTTAATGGGGCCAAAAATAGAGGCTTGGGTTGAGAAATCTTATAAAGACTTACAACAAATACCTATAGAGATATCTAAGAGATATCAAATGGGTCTAGATATGGGTAAAGAAATACAATTGTTAAGGTCAGGAGATCCTGGGTATTGGAACTTTGCTTTAGCACACGTTAACTCAATACTGGATGATTATGGATTTAGAGTATTTGCTCAGGAATACAAAAGGGTTACTACAGGTGGAAAGAAACTAAAACCTAATATGGGGACTTTAGAAGTTTCTACTAAGGGCGATGATTTTGGAAAACAGTTTTCAGCATTAAATGCAACATTTTCTAAGGGAAAATATAAAGGTAGGACTATTGAAGATGTCTGGCAGAATGAAATTAAAAAGTCTGGTAAAGGACAAGGTCCTGGTGAAGGGAGTATTTTAAGAAAAGATGATTATGCTCAAAGCAAAGCTGAATATCAGAAACTTTGGGAAGAGTGGCTAGACCAAAATCCAAAATTAAAAAAGGAATTGCAAGAAAAACTTGATGAAGGTTATAGGTTAAAAGATTCTTTTGCAAAAGGGGATCCAGAGATAACAGTAAATCAAGCAGAAGCACTTACAAAGGCACTTCTGGGAGATGATATTTACGAGTCTGTAAAATTAGAAGATGTACAATTAGCTATTAATCCTAGTACTAATACAACTTATAAACCAATGCCGATGGAGGAAGTTATAAAAGGTGGAGACCATCATGGATATTCAACGGTAGATCTAAATACATGGGAGGCATCTTACGGAGGTGCAAATATAGGACCTAAGGAACCTTTTGTTAGAACTGGAATGTTGAGACCTGCTGATGAAACTTGGGCAAATGCTAAACCAGGGGATGTCATTGAGTCAATGAATAAAGCTGGAGATAGACAGAGAATTCGTTTAACTAAAAACCCTGTACTGTTGGAAGGTGATTGGGCTGTGGATACAACTACGTTAGGAAAGGTTTCTAGGCAAACAGGATATACTGAGGACTATATAAAGAAAAATCTTCAGGGAGATAGATACTTTTTTGAATACAATACTCTTCCTTATGACCCCAAAGCTAGGTTTGAGGGTACTGAGGCTTTTAAAGCCTGGTTTCAATCTAGTGATGCTAATTATCTAAGAGGTACAAGATTAATAGATGATGAGAATCCAGTACATGGATTACAAACATCTACGGATGCCTGGGCATTAATGGAAGGTACAAAAAAATGGTACACTTTCCACTTATCAGAGACAAACGCAGAAAAGGTGTGGAACGGTTTAATTGAAGCTGCTATAAAGAGAGCAACTGGAGATGCTAAAGCTTTGCCTTCAGCTAGCGTGTTAGGAAAGATTGCAGTACCAGGAGTAAGGCATAATCCAGGAGCAGGACCTCAATGGTTTAAATCTCTAACTGGTCGTAGAGGAAAAGATACAACTATAATGCAGAGGATGTTCGGAGATCCTGCGTGGAATAGAACAAATATGATGTCTAATAAATTTTATGCTGTTGAGAAAGCTAGACTTGAAGAGCTTTATAAGAGCCAAGGTAAAACAATACATAGGTACGAGGACTTGGGTATAGATGACTTTGATTCTATAGCTATATCAGATCCTCAATATACAGCTGATTTATATGGAGCTTCCTTGATGGATGAACAGTTATGGAACCAGGGAATGGTTACTGAAAATTATATAAACGCGAGAGCTATGGAATTTGCACAGAAAGAGATAGATGATTTTATGTTGAAATTCCATATGTCTAACGGTTTAGCTGATGATATTAGATTTGTTGCACCTTTTGGAAAGCCATGGATTGATTTTTTCAGCAGGTATATGAAAGATCTCGGAGGTAGAGCTCAATTAAGAGGGTCTCATTGGGCTTATAAGAACCCTGAAAATGCAGTAGATAAAGTTAAACAAGCATGGGGTCGTTTTGCAACACATCCTTATACACAGAATGTTACTGGATTACTACCTAACCCAAGAAGGGCTGCTTATATCTCTAGAATTGCTGGTGCTGATATGTCAGGTACAAATTACATACCTGGAATAGAAGGTTCTGGAGATAGGAACGTAGATTTTCAACGTTTAACATTTTTACCTAATGGTGATAATGCTATGTTTGCTATTAATCCTTTAGGAGGGATAGTCCCAATGATGATGTTGGGGGTTATGTTGGAATATTGTCACGAAAGTAAACTTGATGAATGTGCTCTTTTAATAGAGAACTTATTCCCAGGAGTAGAATTTATGCCTTCTTGGGAGCAGTATAAGGAGGATACCCCAGGAGCTATAACCGATGCCTTACTAGGAGGCGGTGTGGTAAGAAGTCTTGCTCAAACATCTGTCTTACCTTGGCAAGCTCTACAGTCAGCAACACGAGGTCCTTCTATCATAGAAGACCCTAGGCAATCAATGAAAAATGCAAGAGATGAAAATGCTTATTATTATGACAATATAGATGTTTTGCTTCCTCAATATCAAGGTTTAGAAACTATGCAGGAAGTGGAGAATTTAATAAATACTCATGGAGGATTGGCTCAATCTCAAGCAATTTTGGGACATCTTACCGAAACTGTAGGAAGTATTGGTTCCCCAGTACCCATTGACTGGACTATGGGTTATATAGATAATGCAAAGGATTGGATAGAAATTGCTAAAAAAATTGGTGTTTGGGATGAAATTAAAGAAAGCAATCCTGCTGAGGATGCTCAAATAGCATTTGCAGCTTATGAAAAAAATCCTAATGACCCAGACCTTCAAGAATTAATGATGAAAGAAGTTAGAGATTGGTATTACTCAAATACAGATACTATAGAGGGACAAGCTAGAAAAATACTCCTTCAAATGAACCATCCTCAATTTATTGCATTGACTACAAGTGGGTATGCGGTTACATATTTAGGTTCCAAACATCTATATAAAGAGGGTGAAACAGGAAAAAGATATGATGCAGGAGATATCTTTCGCGCTAACTGGACTGAGGAACCAAATATTAATGAGTGGAATCAATGGTTACAGGACGAATGGATTATGCCTGCATTACCTCATCATAAATTAAGAGAAATTATTTATAGAAATGAAAATATTGATATCCAAGCTGTAGACCTTATATGGAAAAGAATGGTTGAATTGGAAAATCAGAGCGAGGTAGATAGATTAATTAGAAAATATGGAGAAGATCAAGCAGCCATAATAGTAGCCGATAAAAGTCTGTGGGAGAAATCTCGTTATGAACCTATTGATCCAAATCTAACTAACCTGGAGGATATGTCCGAGAGGATGTATCGCGCTAGGTTTAACTATGATGAGCTAGGTCCTGAAGTTGTTCTTTTATTAGAAGAACTAGTGAAGAGAAATGGCGGTGGAGAGAATATAGATTTTGACGAGGATAGAGTACGAGGAAAATATCTTGGTCAATATCTAAATGGGGTTAAAAGAATCACTCTATCTAGTCCTCTTCATATGTTCACAGGAGACCCTGGAGATCAGCGTCTACTGGAAGGCGTAAGAAGATTTCAAGGGTTATATAAGCAGAAAGTTTTCTGGGATGATGACGTTAGTGATCCTGATGACTTAGAACCTTTGAATATATTCCTAAATAAACTCCTTTCGTATGAACAACTTGTGAAACAAGATGACCCTAGAAGTGAAGAACTCGCAAAGAATGTTGGAAAAGATTTGATAGAGAATTTTATAATTCTTAACCATATGGTAGATTCTGTAGGTGCATTTGGTGGAAATAATGTAGTTAGTGCTGAAGCATGGTGGAATTATTATGTAAAACCAACCATAGGACTTGACCTAGAATGGGAAGCACCAGTACCTGCCGAAGGAGATATTGTTACTAAAACAATATACACTACAGGTTTAAATGGTGATGAAGTAGACAATGTGTTCCAAACAATTCAGTCAACAAAACCTTCTAGTTCTATGAAGATTGAGGTAAATACAATTGATGTTATTGACGGAGACACTCTAAAAAATCTATCTAAAACTACTAAAGAGGAAGATATAAGAATAGTTGGAATAATGGCTCAGGAAATAAATTTAGATCCTTCAGGACCATATCAACAGTGGAGACAGGAAGCAGAACTGCAAAAAATATTCTTACAAGAATTAGTCAATGTATATGGAGATAGATTACATATTGTCTTCGATAATAGGTTTGGAAACAGAGAACATAGAGACCCGCATAAGAGGAGAGTAGGCTGGCTGTGGGTAGAGCACGGAATAGATAATGATTTAGGTGCTGGAAATGGTGAATATATTTTCTTTATAGACCATTTCTCACCTGCAGATGATTATCATGCAAGAGGCTCTAAAAGAGGTCTTACATCTCCTTTTACAGATTATGAGGAAACTATGACTGATAGATTTGAAAATTATTCTCTTGAGAGGATACGTGCTAAGCTAGGTGAAGAAGTAGAGGAATGATATGTACCCCGATATAGATAGAAACCCATTTGATGGTTGGCCGCAGGAAACTATACCTGTAGAAGTAATTATTGGATACATACTACAAGTAGATGGTATGTATGACTGGCTCATAGGACAAGAAGTCACAAATCCACATCCTTTAGCAGACAAGGGCGTGTCTTATAATGCTCTAGATGCATTCATAGCAATATTAGGAGGAGAATCTGGATTTAGGCAGTATGTAAAATCTGAAGGTGAAGAACATTCATATGGTATTGCTCAAATAAATAAAGCTGCTCATTGGAGGGCTATGGGTGATCATATAGCAGGGAGGTTCCCAAACAATGGATATACAAGTATGACTTTCCGGGTACCTGTTGATCAAATGTCTAAGAGTGAATATGCAGATTTCTTGAGAGGAGTAAGCGATATTAAATGGCAAATGGAGCATGCTTTTGCTCTAATGAAGAACCGTTCAAATGATAAAAACGCTATAGGTGGGATATTTGCAGACTGGAGAGCTTGGGTCCCTATGACAAAAAATGAAGATGGTGAATGGAGGATGTATACAACTAAGAAACCTGACTTCCTTCAACATATAGAAGGTGTACAAGCAGAAGTTAACAGTGTAAAAGTTTATCAAAATTGGGAAGGAAAATCTATTGACTCAGCTAATTCACATTACGAAAAGACAAATCCATATACATCTGAAAGATATAGCAACTGGTTTTCACCTCAATATCTAGCCTCTTATGGGACTCAAGAAGGGCTAGGAGGTTTAGAAGGACCAGGAAGAGATACTGATGTAGTATTCCCAGACGAGTTCGGAGAAGATGCTCCACGAGTAGAAATAGGTGGAAAAGGTACTAGTGACTACGAAAAATGGAATATAGTCAAAAAATATTTCTTAGGAGATCTTTATGATTTAGATAGCGACACAATGCTAGATGGATATATAGGCTCCAGCGGTTTTGAGGACTGGTTAGATGAAGCAACTGGCGACTTACAGTATAACTCTGATGGAACAGTTAACGAGGAATTTGACAAAGAGAGACCCTTTCATGATATGGATAAGAAAGATCTAGATTATTGGCAAGATGCTTATCAAAAGGCTACTCGAAATGAGGGATGGATAAATCCTTGGGATTGGAGGGCTCAGAAACTTGAGCCTACCTATGTGCGTTCATTAGCTCAACAAGTTTATGAAATATTCATTCTCTCAGCGCAGTCTGCTGGAGTACATGATCCAAGTATGACTGTTGCAGCATATTTAGGTCTAACAGGTATGGATGAAATGGAGCAGACTATAGGTCACATTCTTGATTCAGGTGTACGGCAAAGGAGAGAATACACGCCTATTGAAATAATAGATATGACCCTAGCAAGAATGTCATCTTATAAAAGAAATGGTCAATGGCATGAGTGGGAATATCCAATTCCTGATTATAAAGCAGAGAAAGCTGCGGAAGTACACACAGAGATAGAGTATATAGATAATTTTGTGAGACCTATTCTTTTGGGGTATTACCCTAAAATAGTAGATGATATTCGTGTAGGTTGGAAAAATTTTAAGATTGCAAATCCTAATTCTCCTGCAAGTTTTCAGAACTATGCTTTGGGTATTTTAAAAAATACGAAAAGGTATAAAACTATATATGGACGGAAACCAAATGCTTTCAGTGAGGCTCAATATTTAGCTATGTTTACTAATCCTATCACTCAAGCTGGGGTAACAGCAGGAGAAGAGTTTGATAAAGCTGTTTCAACTTCTGCTCAGATGGGAGCATCCCAATCTTCAGCATATAACATAGGTACATATGGAACTGGTCCAAAAACAACTATGGGTGATACTTTTACTTCTAGAGTAAGTGGTGCTCTTGATAAGTTTGGAACTTTATTAGGAGGAGATGAATAATGGCTAGTAAAAGATATTTAGTAGTAGGTAATCCTGGAGAATACACTCTTAGAGAGATGGATTTTAGAGATGTAGAAAATGGTGTTATTTCTAGACAAGATTGGGCTAGTGGTGCTACAGCTGAATCTGCTGCGGCTAATAGAGATCATCTAAATCAACAATATAATCAAGGTAAACAGACGGAAGTGGCTAAAGCTTCACCTAAGCAAGATAGTAGACATATAGACGATAGACCTGAAGTATTAAAGAAGACAACCGTAAGAGAGGCGGACGTAAGAGAGGCGGAGGAGGAGATTCCAGTTACTCCTGATACATCTCCAGGATATGTTTTTGATTTTGATCCCTATAGAACACCTGAAGAAACTATAAAGGAAGCTCAAGATGCAGTTGCTGCAGGGGAACAAGCTTCTTTCGATAAACCACAACACACCTTAGAGGATCTAGGTATAGAAGAAGAAAAACCAGGTGCACCTTTAATTCCTGAGCAATATTATAACCCACCACCTGTTGTAGATTTAGTACCTATAAACAAGGGTGGAAGATGGATAGCTGTGGAAAATTTTCCTGGTGTTGTAGGATTGGCTTATTTTCACGAATATGATTTACCTGGAGGATATACAGTTTCATACTTTGCAAGTAGGGAGGATCTTAACAAAATAGTAGGGCCAGGGAAAGACCCAACTGATATTTATGCGACTGTTGATTATAACGTTTATAGGTCAAGAGAAGGAGGAGTTTTTGCTGGCAACATATCTGATGTTACAGGTAATACTCAACATTATGATACTAGAATAGCTAGAACTCTTTTAACACCTACTGGGGAAACGTCTTTACCGAACTGGGCTAATGATAGTGATGAGATTCAGGGTCTTTTTTATGTAAGTATTGCAGAGAATTGGACGGAAACAAGATTCTTAAAAGAAATTGCAGTAACAGATGCATTTCAACAAAGATTCCCTGCTTTTCAGGAAATGTTAGGTGTTACAGGAAATAATTATACAGAGGCATTAGAGAACTATAAATCATACGAAGCTCAAGTAAAACAATTGAATAGAAAGTATGGAGAAGAAGCGGATGTAAAAGGTCTTGTTGAACAAGCTATTAAGAAAGGCTATACCGTAGAAGATATAGGTGCTACATACGATATATTTGAAAGAGCTGAAAGTAATGCTGACGCACTTCTTGCCTTTCAAGGAGTATTAGACAAAGAAGGATTAAATTTTAATGTTCTATCTTCTGAAGGTATAGTTAAGTTTTTTGAGGGTTCAGCACCTACACAGATATATGATATATACGAAGCTTCTTCTATAGCAGAACAGGCAAAGAGACTTGATTTAGATGCTGAAGTAGATTATGAACAGGCTTTGCAAATAGCTAAAGATACTCCAGGACAGTTAACTCAACAGCAAGTTAGTGCTGGATTACAGAGTGCAGCACAGACTATTGCGAAATTTAGACAGTATATAGACTTAGGATATTATGGTCTAACCTCTGATGATATAATTAACCTATCTTTAGGTTATAGAGAACCAGGCGGTAAAACAGAGGTTGAATTGGCTACTGCTATAAGCAGAATAATTAATGTGGATGAGAATTTCCAAAACCTTGCCTCTGGGGTAGTAGGTAGTAAAGTATTTCAACAAAAGCAAAGACAAATTAGATCAATCTAGGTCCTTGATTATTTTCTATATATAGGTCTATAATGAAACTATTGAGTTAGTACTCGAACAACTCAATCTAGAAACTGGCTTCGAGTTACGAAGAACAAGTATAAGTATCCACTCGATCCCTCTAAGGGTGTGTAGACATAAGAGGAGTAATAATGTCACAAGAACAAGAAGGAGCTGGTTTGTCAAACGAGGAATCAATAGCAAATGTACGCGAAGCTTTAGATAAAGCTACTGCGGAAAAAGGTGCATTACAAGAACAATACGATACTGTATCTGGAGAGCTAAAAGGTATGAAAGCAAAAGAAGCTTTCAGAGCTGGAGGTTTTGAGGATTCTCATGCTGAATTATTTGTGCAAACAAATCCAGAAGTAGAGATTACACCAGAGGCAATAAGCGAATTTGTTACTAAATACAACCTAACACCACAATCTGTGCCGCAACAAACATCAGAACCATTAGCAGATATTGCTAATGTTGCACAACCTGCTACTCAACCTGGAGTTATTGGAACAGCTGAGGCTGGAAAAATGACTAAAGATGAGTATAAGAAGTTGCAAGTATCTGATCCAACTGCTGCGCACCAGGCTTTAATTGAAGGTAAAGTTCAAATGCGTGAGGACAACGTTGTCGCAAATCAAGCCTTTCAACAATAGTATAAGAAATAAAATTGAAAGAAGGGATGTGATTACGTATGGTTGACTTTACAAGTAACGATACGAATACCACTACGTATGATGATACTGTTTATTCAGCTATCATCAACGATGATATTCTAGACGCTTTACAAGCAGCCGTTGTAACCCCTCCACTTCTAGCAATGTTCGATTTATCAGGACAGCCTTCCAAGGCTGTAGATATTCCAATAGCTGATTCAGAATCAGCAGCTGCTGTTTCAGAAGGTGCAGAGTTAGCTAACACAGCTCTCTCCACTACTAAAGCAACACTAACTGCTTCTGAGGTCGGAATTATGGCAACTATCACAGACGTATTAGACGTATCTTCTATAGCTGCTACTCGTGGTGCTCAAATGAGACAAATGGGTAACGCTGTAGCTCAAAAGATTGACGTTGATATCTGTGCATTATTGGCAGGTTTCGGAACAGCTGTAGGATCATCTGGTACTAACCTATCACTTGCTAACATATTATCAGCAATATACACATTGGAGCTTGCAAATGCTCCAGGACCGTATGTTGGTGTATTACATCCAGTTCAAATTGCTGACTTGAGAACAGCTATCGAAGACTCAAGTTCTGGAATATTTACTGGTGGTTCAGTAAGAGGTGGTGCCGCTGAAATTGGAACAAACGAAGATACTGGTTATTTTGGTAGCTTCTTAGGTATTGATTGGTATCAATCAACCAATGTTCCAACAGCTAACTCCGCTGCTGACCGTGCAGGAGGTGCATTCTCTAAGAATTATGCTCTCGGTATGGTTCAGAAATGGCCAGCTAAGACTGAAATTATGAGATGGGCTCCAATTAGAGGGTTCGTTGTCGTAGTATCATCTATGTATGGCGTAGGAGAAATCGTAGACAGTGCTGGTGTGGAAATTACAACAGACGCTTAAGCGTAAAAAGTCTGGGTAGGCAGAGAAATTTATTGCCGTGTGTACCTACCGACACACACGGTGAGGAGAAATTATGGCAGAGAGAAAAAGAGCTAGAAAAGACGATGGTACATTTAAGTCTGATGACCCTAGTACTCCAGATGTAAATGAAGCTTTTGTAAATCCTAGTATAGAAAACGATGGTGGGGAAAATAGTGCTCCTAAACCAGAGTATGTCAAAACTAGAAAATTTAAGAAAGTTGAATTAAAGTTTACCGCACAAGGTAAATATGCTGATGGAAGAAAAGTACCTTGGAAGAATATGAGGGTAATGAAAGCATTACAAGTAGATCCAGATGGAATTCTAACTGGTAATGTAGTACAACTTCCGTGGGAAGCAACTGTTAACAATGGTGTAGCTGGAGAACCTAGCGACCAAATAGGGCTTAAAAAATATGAAAGAAAAGGGTTTATCTTCTGCGTAGAATCAGATGGTACACCTATTTTCTCAACACTTTGGGATGATTGGTCAGAATATGATGCTGAATATGAAGCTAAAGTAAGACATAGAAACCAAGGAGAGTCTGGGAAGTTTGGACAAAACGCAACAACTAGCAAGACTATGAGCGGTGTCTAAAAGAAAGAAAAAGAAAAAGTTAAAAGACGCATCTAAATTGATGGAGGATTCCTTCGGTTTGGATAAACACCTTAAGCCTAGGGCTTCAGATTTAGGTGATGAAGATCTAGGTGACGGGATGTTCCAAAAGAAGGTCCGAGTTCATAGAGATGCGTCTGGTAATGTTACACAACTTATTGATGCTGAGAAACCTTTAACAAAAGAAGAGGAATTAGCTCAGATAGAAATATATAAAAAGGTAGTTGAAGAACCTCCTGTAATAAAAAAGCCACCTCAAACCGATAGAGGAAAAGTTATCCATATACTTGCAAGTCGCTTATTTCAAGACTATGTTAAGAATGCGGGCAATATGACTAGACCCAATCCGTTGAGAGATGGTATACCAGGTTGTGCATGCTCACTGAAAAGTAAAGTTGGTTGTGTGGATTGGTGTGGTCAAGATAAGCTCGGTCCGAGGATAAGGACGGCATCAGCACAGCAGGTATATGATTGGATAGTAGAGATGGTTAAGAGAAGAGCTAACATAGTAGATTCTTCCAAGGAGAAGAGGTAATGGCTTCTGCAGCTGCTGTTCGACAACGTGTTAAAGACTATCTTTATGGATCTGATTACCTCAAAAGATCTTTTACTGATTTCTTAAATCAAGATGGTACTGTATCTAGTACAGATACAGTAATAACAGTTTCTAATATCAGTAGTTGGAATGCTGGAGACATTGTAGAGTTTAATACAGGAGAACAAGCTTATATTAAAAGTGTTTCTGTAGATAATAATAGGTTTACAGTATCGAGAGCTTGGAATGGGACTACAGCAGCAACGGTATCTGATTTGACTGCTATTGAAAAAAATCCAAAATTTACTTATTCTCAAATTGATAATGCAGTTGGTTCTATAATTGATGAATTATATCCAGAAGTTTATAGATTCAGTACTGGTAGTGCTACTGCAAATAAAGATAGTTGGTATTACACAACAAACGATACCGGTCTAAAAGAGATTTTATCCGTATATTATCCTCGTTCAGGCTCTTTAGGCAACAATGAACCTTGGGTAATCAACACTTGGAAGATGAATAAACACATGCATACTTCTGGTTTTGCTAATGGAATAGGTATAACAATGTGGGATTATGGTGAGTTATCTCACGGAGATACATTCTACTACACATTCAAGAAAGAAATCGCAGCAACAACTGACTTGGAAGATAGACAAGTAGAGTTAGTTGTACTAGGTGCAGTATTCAAACTAATGGGATCTACTATCCCTCCGAGTACTAATGATGCAAAAGATACAAGACAAATAGTACAACCAGGACAAGAGTCAAGAGATTCTAATTGGTTTTTACAAGAATATCTTCGTTCTAGGAAAGAAGAAAATATGCGTCTCAAAGAAGAAGAAAGATTTATATTAACCTCAAGACAAACTAGAAGACAAAGAACGTATCGTGATTGATGGATATTTTCATATCAAGCTGGGAACGTACAAGTATAGACTTGCTACCAATGCAGATGATAACCACTATCAAGCACGGTTACAACCACTCAATATATCTAACGCTCAAGTAGTACAATCTAGCGACCCTAAATATGATTTAAGACCAGATACAGCTGTGTGGGAATTAACAGATTGGTCTGGTGGTGAAGGAACAAGAAAATGGGATAGAGAATCTGGAAACACTTATGACTACAGTACAAATATAGATGCTTTAGATACACCAGGAAGTATCCGTTTAGCAAAAGGAGTAGAGAGTGCAGGAACTAATTCAAACAAAACAGGTACTCTTGTGAAGGCTTCAGATAAATTAATTCATTTTTCTTCTTCAGATGATTCAGTTGCAACATACTCTGGAGACTTAGCTAATACAACTTGGGATATTCAAGATGCTGGGAGTAGTGATATTGCAGATGATGATTACTTTGGAGTACGAGGAGATGCTGATGGAAAATATGTATATATACCAGTTAGTGGAGGACTAAGTGATATATATAGATTTGAAGTACAAAGTACTTATACTGATGATTTTGCAGATACAGATAAGTGGGTAGATTCAGATAGTCAAGATGTTTTTGATAGACCATTAGTCAAAATTGGTGGATCAATATATGTAGTTCACTTAACAGGAGAGAAACTTTCTGTTATAGAATATTCTGCTAGTACAACTGCTACTCCTCCAGTTACAGGAACAGAGATATTCGTAGTGCATGAAGGCAACTTAGACGCAGGAAGTAACCAAGGAATTGTAGCTAGAGGAGATAACGAACTATTTATATGTATTAGAACAAAAGCAGGTGAAAGTATCTTATATAGAATTGTTCCTGCTTCGTCACTAACCGAATCATATGGTTCTGAAGTTGCAAGGTTCCCTGGATTCTCTGTAGATTGCATCTGGTATGCTGCTGGAGTATTACTTTTAGCAGGGACTTCTACTACTACAGGAGTTGATGAGAGAGTTCTTTATTATGTAAAAGGTACAGAGCTTGGGACATTTGGAATTTTAAGACAAGATCAATCATTTACAAATGCAAAATTAATTACAAGTACAGATGCATCACGTATGGATAGAACATTCTTTTTAGCACCTACAGGTTCTACTACTAATTATTGGACATTATTTACAGTAGATTTATTAACTGGTGCTATATTTGGTGGGCCAGAGTTTGCAGCAGTTAGAGACCCTAACTCTGTAGTGGACTTTCTAGGTAGAGTATTTGTGTCTGAAAACAAAGGTTCTTCTAACACACAGACTTACAGGACTGCTGCTACCTATGCTGCTTCAGGTTCTCTTTATACTTCTGTACACGATTTTGATATAGGAGAACAGAAAACATTAATGTCGATAAGACTAGCTACCGAACCACTACCAGCTAATACATCTGTACAGATACACTATCAGAAAGACCAAAACGGTACTTGGGTTGATGCTGGTACATATGATACAGATGACGGAACTCTAAATACATTTACTATATCTACATCTGCTTCACCTATAAAGTTTAATAATTTACAGTTGAAGATAACTCTTGCTACGACTTCATCTAGCGCTACCCCAGTTGTGAGGTCAGTACAAGTAAGATGTACCCCTAGTGAGTATGTAAAAGAATGGGATATGTTATTAGATATATCTGATGAAGATGCTCAAGCACAAGGTAGATCATTCACTGGAGCACAAATTATAGATTACATAAAAGCTGAAGCAGCATTAGAAAGTATTTTATCTTTTCAAAACGGATATGAAACTTCTGCTACAGGTTCGTATGATACTCATAATGTCATGATTAGGGATTATAATATTCAATTAAGCTCCGCTGGACAAGGTGTTGCTAGTATTAAAGTTAGAGAGGTAGAGTAATATGTCTTACCAACCAATAAGTGATTTTTTTGATTTAAGACCTCAAAGAGAGGCTAGGTTTGATGTATCAAGATCCCTTGGCTTTACTAAAGCAGCAGGAACTGCTAGTAATATTCCTTTAATAACTCAAGACAATCAAGCAAAATTAAAATTCGTGAAAACAGATGGATCATCTAGTAATATAAAGCTGAGGATTAGTTAATGGCAGATAAAGTACCAGTAAAAGCAACATATGATTCAGCAGGAGATGCTGATGGATTATCAGAATATGTATCAGGAGATACCCTTGGATATGCACATGGCGGTACTGGTCTTTCATCTCTAGGTTCAGCTGGACAGTTACTAAGAACTAACTCATCAGCTAATGCTATTGAATGGGGTGCTGCTGAAGTATTAAACATAGATGGTATGACTGACGGTTCATCTATAACTATAGCTGATGGTGATAAATTTGGTATATCAGACGGAGGAACAGAAAAATATGTCTTAGCTTCTCAAATAAAAACTTATGTAGGGCCTTTAAGTCTTATAGATGAAGATGATATGTCCAGTAACTCAGCTACAAGACCTCCTTCACAACAATCAGTAAAGGCTTATGCAGATGGTCTTACTGCTTTAACAGGTGGAGACCTTACAATTTATGAAGATGCAAATAATGCAGATGTCTCTCTTAAAATGGGAACAAGTGCTACTGAGGCTTTATCAATAGAAGTATTGAATGGTGGTTCTAATAAAACTGCAGAAGAAATTAAGATTAAAACATCTACTGCTTCAGCTACTGGTAATCATGGAAAGATTTCTATATACATTGATGATGCAGAAATTATGGATATTGATGATGGTGGTATTGATATGGCATCAGGTAAGACTGTTGCTATTGATGGAACTGATTTACCAACTACTGGAGGAAAGGTATTACAAGTAGTTACATCAACAAGTACAGATGATAACCTAATAGCAAGTACATCTTTTACAGATACAGGTTTAGCTGCTGCAATTACACCTGCTTCATCTAGTAATAAAGTTTTAGTGCTTGTAACTCAATCATTAAAAGTAATGAGAGATAGTGGAAATGTAGAAGGTAACTTTGCAATAGAAAGAGCAGTTGCATCAGGTGCTACTGCTGTTGCTTATGAATGTATATTTGACACTAGAAATGGTGTTGAAGGACCAAATTTAAAACATTCTTTTGTTCATTTAGATAGTCCAAGTGCAACGACTGCTTGTACTTATACAACTCAAATTTCTGTTGATACAACATCAAATAATGGAAAAGCTAGAGCAGACGAGCAACTAGGAGAAACAAATACTTCTACGATAACATTGATAGAGATAGCAGGATAATATGGATGCAGTAGAAATAAAGGCAAAAGTATTAAGCGAATTAGGTGCAACACAGTTTGCTATAAGAAATGGTGTTGTTGAATATCTAGATGGTAATGCTGTTGAACCAAGTCAAAGTGATATAGATGCAAAGGTTGCTTTAGAAGAAGTATTAGAAGCAAGACGCAATGCTTATGCAAGTATAGAAGACCAGTTAGACCAACAGTATCACGACTTAGTTGATGATACAACAACTTGGAAAGACGCTATAGCAAAAGTTAAATCAGATCATCCAAAACCTTAAGCATGACAATAAATGACCCTAAAAGAAATACTTCTGTGGCGAATGGGTTTACTACAAAGGAAATGTTACACATCATTAAGGAGGATGTCACGAAATTACACGAGAGGATTGATTTCCTACATGAGAAGATTAATAAGACACCTACGAGACAGGAAGTTGTTGGGTGGCTAGTAGCAATAACAAGTGCAGCAGCATTTTTAAATAGTATAATGTGATTATGTGTGACTGCAAAGAGTACTGTGGGTGTGGAGGATGTTATATAAGTTTAATACCTTTGTTAGGCTTTTAATTGTCTCTCTTTTAATATTTCCTGTACCAGTATACGCAGATAGTCATATAACAACAGAAACAGAAACCTTTGATGGAGAGAATGGTGCATTAGTTACAGATCTAACAATACCTAGTGGAACTCTTGCTGTTGATAGTGATGATGTATCTACTAGGAATGATCAGAACTGTTGCGGTG
>VTLG01008778.1_pt1 | contig 38153 bp, 43 predicted proteins | sample 4694571 | NCBI WGS metagenome assembly VTLG01 (sample SAMN12604809, study PRJNA352737) | marine metagenome | biome: ENVO:00000447; feature: ENVO:00000209|ENVO:00000569|ENVO:01000036; material: ENVO:00002151; isolation source: viral sequences binned using virsorter ...
CGTCAAAGATACTTAGCGGTATAGGTCAAAGCCAACAGATTAAAGCTCAGAACGCAGCCAAAAGGCGCAACTGGGAACGTCAGATGGAGATTCGCCATAGAAAGTGGCTACAAGACAGGACCGTTTACCAAGCTAAGACAGTTAAACGCGCCATTGATATCAATGAAAACGATCTAGCAGCTAATCGTGCTTACGAAGCAGCGAGATCAAAACTTAATCAAACCCGATCTAAAGCCCTAGCAGGCAACCAAAAGGGTTTTATCAAAATGGTTAAAGAGAAAGTCGGAAAAGTTGCAGCAGCCGGTGTTACTGGTAGATCAGCAGCACGTTATGAAACTATGGTGGCAGCAGCTTACGGACGTTCTGTAGGTGCTCGAGCATTTGCTTTAACTAGAGGTCAAGAAGCGTACAGAGAAAGTATCGCAAAAGTAAGAAACAGAGCGTTAGCCGGAAGAAACAAGTTAACAGAACCATTAGTTCCAGTACCTACATTGGCTCCTAACTATCCTCCAATGCAGAATGCCAATATGCCAATAATGATGGGATTCCTTGGTGCAGCTGGAAGTATAGCTGGTGCGATGGAAGACGGTCCCGGAAATTTATTTAGTGATAGTCAGGGTGATATGCAGGCAGATTGGGACATAAGTCCTATCCCAACTGGAGCTGATGGATTTACTGATTGGTCACAAGCGGAGGTATTCTAATGACAGATTCATTTGATCCAGTAGCATCACGTGATTATGTCCCAGAACTTGTAACGAGCTATAAACAGATCAACGAAGGAATGGATAATTTCTGGAGTCAAGAAATTGACAACTATAATTATGCAGCTTCTTTCGCTGGTGATGGTTTAAAACAGCTTGCCGATGTTTCTACAACTATTGGTGATGTCTTAGCAAAAAGAGAAGCTAAGAAAAAACAAGAAGACTTTGCTAAAGGTCATATGTGGTTTTATGAGAATGGTATATCTAATGAAGCCATGGTTGCATATGACGAAGCAACATCAGAGTTATACGACGAAGGGCGTGTTATTAATGACATGCGTTTTAATTGGGACTCGAACGGTGGAGATATCTGGAACTCAGTTGAATTTAAGAAATTAAATAAAGCTGAACAACATGGAGCTGTTGTTGCATATGCAGAAAGCCAACTACAACAGTATGATCCCTCTAATAACGAGAAGATGAAGAATGCAACTTCATACGAAGAGTATAAAGCTGCTGAAACAGTCGCGAGATTAGAGTTATACAGACGACTTGGTGACATCAACCCAGCTCTAGTTCACAAACATGTCTTTGAAGGTCAAAGAAAAAAAGAAGCAGCTGCATATCAGAACTGGAATGCTACAAGAACCGCAGCAATAAAAGAAGAAGAGATAGGTACTGCTAAGAAAACACTTGAATCTTGTACCTTAACCGGGGCGAGTGGTGTTAACTGCATAATGAATTTCACCACTAACAATACTCATTTATATGATGGCTCTTTAAGAAAAGCCAGATTAGCAGCTATAGGGCATTTAAAAGATTTAGCAAGTAATGGTGTCATAACAGAGGATCAAGCTAACGATTTGTTAGATATGAAATTCAAACATAAAGATGGTCACGAAACTAGTTATAGAGATCAATACAAAATAGAAGCTAATGAATTAGAAGATGCTGTAAATACCTATAAGACTAATGAATACAACAGAACTCAGAATGAGCATAAAGTAAACGCTCATAATGAAACCCAAGCATTTATTAAAAGTATTCCTGCTGACAAGATTAGTGAAAAAGGTTATGACCTGACAATTATTAAAGATGCCCAAGCTTTAATCACTAAGCAAAAGATGAAGTACAACGGTTGGTCTGACCCGTATCTCACAACAATGATTGAAAGTTTACGTGAAGATAAAAACATCATAAAACAAAGAACATTAGATGCAGAGGAAGCTTTTCTTAATGGAGAGTTAAATTCAGAAACTCTTAAAAATTATCCAATAATGGTGCAGCTAAATGAAGAAATAAAGAAGAAAGCTAAAGCTGGAGATGTAGTTATTAAAAATGAATCAAACTACAATACAGACCTAGAAGCCATGGTCAAGTCAAAAGCTAAATTAACAGTTGATGGCACAATGAGTGATGGTGCTAACCAATTAGTAAGACATTTCCAAGCTGAATGGAAAGCTAGAACTATAGAAATAATGCAAGGGCTTCCAGAAGATCAAAAACATCTAGCTCCACAGATGGCTTATGAGGAGATTAAGCTTAAGTTTGACAATGCTTTTAAACTGGGTCCATCTGATAATCCTTATCAAGATGATGTAGGAAACTATCAAGCTCCGGGTACTTCTAGTATTAAAGAAATAAAAGCTAATGCTGCTGGTGTAGATAAAGCTCGAGTTATGACCATGGAGATGATTAATCATCATGGAATTGAGAGTCTTAATATGCCACGTATGTTCTTTAGTGAAGCAGAACTAATCAAAATGCAGAATGACTCTGCGAGTGCAGGGATCATAATAATACCTGAAAAAGCTAAATTCATAGCTTCACAATTTGATGGTCTTAATGCGATTGATGTGATTAATATGCAGCGTGCATCATTAGGTATGGAGCCACTCAAAAGTAACGCTTTGGAAGAATTTGATGGCTTAGGTACTGAAGCTAAACACTTACTTAATTACTCCTCTACTAGCATCACATCTGCTAGAGCTTGGGGTACATATGGTAAAGAAGTTATATCTATAAGACCTGATGGTGAAAAACTAAAAGTAATTAGTGACGATTTTAAATTCGATTATTCAGAGCTTGCAGCTGGAGTTGAATTAGGTGAAATTCTAGATCTAGATGGAATAGTTTTTGATGGTAACTTTGAACTTTTAGATGATAAATACAAAATAGACTACAACAGACTGCTTTATAAATACAGTGGTGGTGACAATAAAGTTGCTTTAGATAATCTAATATTTCCTGATATTCAAACGATTCTTGAAAAAGATGAAAAAGAAATATATAAAAACAAAATAAACCATTTAGATCCAAAAAATAGAAACGTACCGATCAAATGAATGAGCCGATAACGGATGAGCTGAATAATAATTTGCCACAGTTAACTGGAGACTTTCTGAATAATTTAGAACAGCTTAAAAATGAAGCTGCTGCTAGACAACAGATGTTAAACGATCCACATGCTGTTGACCAAGGTCAAACGGTAGATGATTCAACTACTTCCAACACCGATTCTACGGAATCCAATAATTTAGAAAATACAATTGAACCTGTCCAACAAGAAGGACATGCTTTAAGTAGAAAAGACAATGCAGCAAGAATAGAGGAGAAGATCAGAAAAGGTGAAGATGTTACCTTTGCAGATACCTTTTCCCATAACAGAGCAGACTTAAGAAATCCACTTAACTGGGCTAACTACCCTGCTGCCATGGGAGCTGGTATGACTGATTTCGCTATCGATACAGTCAACATACTTCCCGGAGTAAACCTTCCTAAATTACCACAGTACGAAAGTGCAACCTTACAAGGTATTCGAGAAATATCCTCAATCGTTATTCCTGCTTTATATGGAGGAATGTGGTTAAAAGGTTTAAGTAGAGCAGCTCATGCAAAAGTTGCTTGGTCTGTTGGTAATAACCCTTTAATGAAATTTATGGGTAATGCCGGAATTGATGCTTTTGCTGGGGGTGTTGTCGATAGAATTAACACAGTAAACATGACAGATCATAACGCTGCTGGATCTTTAAAAGCAGCGTGGCCCCAGACTTACGGTTGGATACCAAATAATATTGCAACACTAGATAGTGATTCTCCTGAAGTTAAAAGGATGAAGAACGTTAACGAAGGAATTGGATTAAGTTTCTTTGGTGATATTTTGCTAGGTGGTACCAAACTTGTTAGAGAACTAAAAGGAATTGATGAAGCATCTCAATGGGTTCCTAAGTCTGAGAAAGCAAAAGAATGGGTTGCTAAAAAGAATACAAAGAAAGTTGTATCTGCTGACCCAACTGAAAATGAGATGATCGTTAATAGCCAAAAGAGGAAAGAACAATTTACCGAAATGGGTCAATATAATCTTTCTCAAAGTGTAGATTTAGATAATCCTATTAAAGGTGTACATGATATATATGATGACTACGAAGTAGGTTTTAGAACTGCTGATGAAGGTGGTATCGTATCAGCTCAATTTGATGCTGTACGTATTACTAAGAATATAGATAGTGTTCAGGGAAGAGTTGGGAGTGTATTTACTGATTCTGCATTAAGAGATGGATTAAATCTAGATGATGCTGGATTAGGTACAATGCGTCAGCTATCCAAAGATCTTCAATTTGATGTTGAATGGCATGGTCAAACTGGTAAAGTCATAACTCATAAACAAGCTGTAGAAGTTGGAGAAGATTTAGCTGCTGCTCTTTATGAGATGGATACTTCAGATATGAAACGTGTAATGGAGAATTTCTTAACTGGTGTAGATGCTGATACCGGAGTAAAAGTTCTTAGCTCAGAAGGGTATGTCGGAGTATTTAATGCAATAAAGAAATACTTTGATGACTACATGAATATGGACTTAGCTCGTGCTCAAGCATATACAGGTACATCATTAGCTGGTCAGGTTTCTGATTTAGCTGAAGGTGCAAGACTTATGGCAGATGCTCCTCAAGCTGTGCAAAGAGCACAAGAACAAGTACTCGATAGATTGCAATATCTTATGAATCTTAAAGCGCAAACTTCTTATGCAAGAGGTAGAGCTTTAAACATGACTAATCTTTGGAATCGTATTAGAACATTAGATTTCAGTAATAAAGGTGGTAAAGGTCAAGTGATGAATAATGCACTTGAGTACATTAGGAAAAATAAGAAAGAAACAATCGAAGCTATTAAGAAAATAACTAAAGAGTCTAGAGATGCTATTGATCTAATCCGTATGTTGAATAAGGAAAAACCTTCAATGTTAAAACCATTGATGTTGATGTATGAAACTACAGACGGAAACGTAGATACTATTGCAAAATTAAATAGACAATTTGTAGAACGTACAGGCTTATGGAAAAAAGCTTTTATTGATTTAAACCCAGATATGCCCTCTGTACTTGTACAGGCTGGATGGGGAAATATCTATAACTCTGTTCTATCTGCTATAGGTACTCCACTTAAAGCTGGTATGTCTAACTTGGCTCTTATGATTGAAAGACCAATAGCTACTTTTGCTGGAGCAATGATTCAGGGTGATGTAGCTACTTTAAGAAGAGCAAGCTATATGTATTCAGTTGGATTTGTTGATACCTTACAAAAAGCTACTAAGCATATGAACATAGTGTTCAGACAGGCTTCGAGAGATCCTAGTTCTGTTGAATACATCATGCGTAAAGATTTTCAACTTAAGAATACAAAGACATTAGAAGCTTTAAATGCTTATGCAGATGCTAAGTCTTTAGATGGTTTTGATGGTCCAAAAGCAATGATGGCTAGAGTTGAAGCTATGAATGATCTTGCCGAACATCCTTGGCTAAGATTTGGAGCTAACTCCATGACAGCATTTGACGGATTTACCAGATCCTTTATTGCTAGTGTTGAATCTAGAGGTAGAGCTTATGATGCCATTATTGGCAAAGGTCAAAAGGTTACAGAGAAGAAATTAAAGAAAGCAAGTACAAATTTATATAAACAGATGTTCGATGATAACGGAATGATTACAGATAAAGGTGTGGAGTATGCAAGTAGAGAGATAGCTATGAACCTAGATAATCCTGGAGTTGATGGTATCAATACTTTGCTTTCTTATGCACCCGCATTTAAACCATTCCTCATGTTCCCAAGAACAGCTATAAACATGTTACGTTTTGCTGGTAGTCATAACCCACTAGGTTTGTTTATTGATCGTTTAAATGCGTTTAGAAAACCATTCGCTCAAATGGATGGTAGTGAAGTAGAAAGACTTTTAAGATCAAATCAAATTGATATAGACAGCGTAAATGTTGAAGCTGCTTATGAAACTATTCGTGCTGAATTAAAAGGTAGAAAAGCTATAGGTACTATTTCAGTATTTAGTGCTGTTGGATTATTCAGTGCTGATGCTCTTCGTGGTAATGGTCATTATGATAAGACTACACAATCGACAAGGAAACAACTTGGTTGGACAGCCCGTACCTATAAAGGTTGGGATGGTAAATGGTATAGCTATGACGGATTAGGAGCTATAAGCGATTGGATTGCTTTAACTGCTGACGTAATGGATAACTTTGAGACTTTAGACACACCAAGTCTAGAACTATGGCTTAATAAAATGGGCTATATCCTAGCTACTAACATTACTAACAAATCATTCCTAGCTGGTCTTGAACCAATGAATGACGTGTTAGCTGGAAACCCAGCAGCTATGAATAGATGGCTTGCAAGTTTTGGTAGTAGTTTCGTTCCCGGTAGTGGCTTAAGAAATGAATTTTCTAGATTATTTACTCCACAGTTAAAAGAACTAGAACAAGATTTCTCTCAGTTACTATCTAACAGAAACCCAATAGCTAAAGATGGATTACCTGATGCTTATGACTGGGTAGATGGTGGTTTAATAAGAGAACCATTAAATTTCTGGCAAAGATTAGTTAATACCTATTCTCCTACTTTTAAACAAAGTGATGCTCTTTCCCCTGAAAAGCAATTCTTAATTGATATTGAATTTGATGGTAGACCACAACTTAATACGAATGGCAATGGAGTGGAATATTCTCCAGCACAACGTTCACAAGTTACATACATCATGGGTAAGGACAAGATATTCCAGAAAGAGATTAGAAGGATAATGAATACTCCAGAAGGTAAAAACTTCAGGAAAGAATATCTAAAAGCTCAGAAAAATAATATAGAACTAGATAAAAGTCAATTTAAAAATATTCATAGAATGCTTAAAAGAGCTTTAAGGAAATCTCAAAATATAGCAGAAGGTAGAATCGCAGAAAGTGGAATAGTAGATAAGAAAACGTACTATAACAGGGCGATAGAAAACGCTACACAAAAAGGAGATTTAGAAGAAATACTCCGATTACAAAACGAAGCGAGAAGGCTTCAATAAATCCACCCATCAATCCTAAAGGATCACGATGGCAACAACCGAAGAATTTAAAAACGGTGGGAGTACCTCCTATCCGTTCTCAATTGAATACATAAATGCCAGTGACATTAAAATCGAAATTGATGGAACTGCGCTCACATACACAACAAATACAAACCCCTCATCTGGTCAATATAAAATAGTAGCTACAACTGCTACTCTCGGTGCTCAAGCAGCAGCGGGTACAGGGAATGTTCATATATTTAGAGAGACTGGTTTAGATACACCAGCTGTAGTTTTTGCTGCTGGTTCTTCTATCAGAGCAGCTGACTTAAATGCTATTAATGACCAAATTAGACTTGCTAGTCAAGAACAAAGTCAGTTACAAAAAACTCCTGACATAAAAGATCAGGCTGTAACTTCAGCAAAAATTAAAGATGGAACTATCGTTGATGCTGACATTAGCGGAAGTGCTGCTATAGCACACAGCAAGATTGCTACAGGAAACTTACCTAGTGGCATAACTGTTAATTCAGATAACATTGTCGATGGTTCTATTGTTGCTGGAGATTTAGCAACTGGAACTCTTGACGGTAGATACTACACAGAAACAGAGTTAGATGCTGGACAGTTAGACAATAGATATTTTACTGAATCTGAGATTACTGGTGGAGCTGCTGATGGCAGATACTATACAGAAACAGAGTTAGATGCTGGACAGTTAGATAACAGATACTATACTGAAACTCAGCTTGATGGTGGTGCTCTAGATGCTAGATACTACACAGAAACTGAACTAAACAATGGTCAGTTAGATAGTAGATATTACACTGAAACCCAACTAGATGCTGGGCAATTAGATAATAGATACTACACAGAAACAGAACTAAACGCTGGTCAGTTAGACAACAGATATTTCACAGAGACTGAATCTGACGCTAGATTTCTACGTCAAGACTCAACTGACGTTATAGACACTAACGCAACTTGGACAATAGGTAATACTCACGTTGCTACAACTGGAGCTGTTGAAGCTAGAGTTATTGACCTTATTGATGACGTTGGTGGATTTGATGCAATAGCAAATGAAACAAGTTTCCCAGCTACAAACCCTCAAGGTACAGCTGGACAATCTGCGATTCTTAGTATTGCTGCTGTATCTACAACTCTAACTCCAAGCAATAATGTAATTACTATTGCTAACGGAGCTGGAACTGGAAATACAGTAACTATTAATAGTGTCACTGCTAGTTCAATTCCTCAAGGATTTGGATTGTTAGTTGAATCTACTTCAACATTACATACATATAAATTCCATAGATTAGTTCCAAAAGCTTTAGACGTTAATACTGTTGCTACAAACATCACTCAGGTGGTGGCTTGTGGTAATAACTTAATTGATATTGAAAACTTTGCTGATTTATATCAGATAGCTACTTCAGCTCCTACAACTAGAGCTGACGGAGGAGCACTAACAGTTGGAGACCTATGGTTTGATAGTTCTTCTAACCAAGTGATGATGGTTTATGACGGCTCCGCAGGAGACGGCTTCTCACCTATCACACCTGACGCATCAACTATTACAGCTATTAATAGTGTTTCTGGTCACGTTACATTTACAGAAGACTTAGGTCTTATAACTAACTCAGTTAATACTGGCTCAGGAAATAACTCTATTAATACATGTGGAGCTAACATAGCTTCTATTAACACAGTTGCTGCTGACTTAAACGAAACTGTATCTGAAATAGATACTGTTGCAGGGTCTATTACAAACGTTAATAACGTAGGTAATAATATTGCAAACGTTATTGCTGTAGATGGTAATGCGACAAACATTAATGCTGTTAAAAACAACTCTACAAACATTAATGCTGTTAACGCAAATAAAACGAACATAGATGCTGTAGCTGCTAACAACACAAATATTACGGCTGTTAAAAATAACGAAACTAATATTAATGCTGTTAAAAATAATGAAACAAATATAAATGCAGCCGTAGCTAATGCTTCAAACATTAACGCTGCTGTAAGTAACGCATCAAATATTACTGCTGTAGCTGGTAACAACTCAAACGTTACAGCCGTAGCAACTAATGCAAGCAATATAAATGCAGCTGTAGCTAACGCATCAAATATAAATGCAGCCGTAGCTAATGCGACAAACATCAATACAACAGCGACAAACATCGCTGACGTTAATAACTTTGTAGACAGATACCAAATATCTTCTACAGCTCCTACACAAAGGACTGACGGTACATCATTACAAAATGGTGACCTTTGGTTTAATAATAGCTCTACAGCTATGGAAAGTTATGACGGTAGTGCTGGAGATGGTTATACACCTATACAACCAAGTGCAACAGTAATACAAAATATCGCTAATGTTACTGGTTTTGTGACATTCGTAGAAGATAACGGATTAATTACTGACTCTGTAAATACAGGATCAGGAAATAACTCAATTAACACTGTTGGTTCAAACATATCGGACGTTACTACAGTCGCTGGAAGTATTGCAAATGTCAATACAACTGCTGGAGATATAGCTAATGTCAACACCGTAGCTGGTGCGATAGCAAACGTAAATACAGTTAGTACTGCAATAGCAGATGTCAATAGATATGCAGCTGAATACCTAATACAGAGTGGTGCTCCGTCATCACCTTCGGAAGGCGATCTCTGGTATAACAGCACATCTAATACACTTAATTACTACAACAGTAGTGCATGGGTAGGAATATCTCCCGGTATTGCTGGCTTAGTCAATGATGCTAACCCTGCACTTGCTAATCACATGGATTGCAACGATAAGAATTTAACAGAAGTAGCAACTATAAGCGGTAACAATTTACAACTCGATTTCGGTACACTTTAAATGGCAAAATTATTAAAATTAAGACGTGGTACTACAACGCAACACGGGTCCTTTACTGGTGCCGAAGGCGAAGTAACTATAGATACCACAAAAGATACAGCCGTCGTACATGACGGATCACAAGCTGGTGGTAGACCTCTTCTTAGAGAAGACATGGCTAACCTTCCAGCAGGAACAATAGATAATGCAGACATTAACGCATCTGCTGCAATATCAGGAACTAAGATTTCTCCTGACTTCGGTAGTCAAGATATAACTACTACAGGAAAAATTAAGTTTGCAAACGTATATACCAATGAATCTGACTTACCTAGTGCAAGTACTTATCATGGTATGTTTGCTCACGTACATAGTACAGGACTAGCTTATTACGCTCATGGTGGTAACTGGATAAAACTAGCAAAACTCGACGCACCTGATTTTACAGGTGGTATTGACGTAACAGGAAACATTGCAAGTACTGGTAATTTAGAAATTACAAATACTCTTCCAAAAATAAGTTTAGTAGATTCAGATAATAATGATGATTTTGACCTAAAAAATCAAAATGGTACTTTTATTATTGCAGATGCCACAGATAGTGCAGATAGAATGACTATCGCATCAAATGGTCAAGTTGATTTTAATGGAAATGTTGATTGTAATTATGGACTTGACGTAACAGGAGACGTCTCAGTATCAGGAACAGTTGACGGTAGAGACGTAGCTGCTGACGGTACTAAATTAGATGGTATTGAATCTGGAGCTACTGCTGACCAGAGTGCTGCTGAACTACTTACACTTATAAAAACTGTTGATGGTACTGGCTCAGGTTTATCTGCTGACAATGTAGATGGAATTGATTCTAGTCAATTTTTAAGATCAGATGCTGCTGACTCAGCTTCAGGAGATATCACCTTCTCTGGTGGAGCTGGTGCTATAGGTATTGCTGCTGATAGTGATATTAGATTTGAAAATGGAAGCTGGACAGGAGATTACTCTTGCAAAATTCAGCAGCATAGCAACGTGTTATATCTTCAAGGTGGTACAAGCGGATTTCAGTTTAGAACTAGTGGAAGTAATGCTGGTTTTATAATAGACAATTCTGGTAACTGTACTGCTCTAGGTAACGTAACAGCTTACTCTGACGCAAGACTAAAAACTGACATACATACTATCAATGATGCTCTAAGTATTTGCGGTAAGTTACGTGGTGTTAGTTATAAGTGGATAAGAGATGGTAAAGCTTCTATCGGTGTTATTGCACAAGAAGTAGAAGAAGTAATACCAGAAGTAGTTTTAACTTCACAAGACTTAAATCCTTCTACAGGAGAATCAATAGAAGTCAAATCAGTTGACTACGGAAAAATAGTTGGCGTACTAATAAACGCAATAAATGAACTTAAAGCAGAAGTAGACGAACTAAAAGGAGGTAAATAATGCCATGCCCTGCAAGTGGTACTATTTCCATTCAAGATTTAGTTGATGAGTTTGGGGGTAACGCCCCTCACTCTATGAACGAATACTATAGAGATGGAGCATACGTACCGGGAAATAATACATCTATACCTACATCTGGGACCTTTTCCCTTTCTAACTGCTATTCAGCTGTTAATGAAATTCAACACATTATTAGCAATAATACAGATCACTTCCACGCATCGAATACATTTGGTTCTAACTGGGCATCAACAGTTCCTAAGAGAGTTGTTATTAACTCAGGAGTTACTGTAGGTGCATCTAGTACTCATGCTTTCTACATTCCTGCTGGAATGGGAGGAACATTAGTTATAGACAACAGTGGAAATATTCATGGATATGGTGGAGCTAGAAATGGCGGAAACGGTGGACATGCTGTTTATTGTGAGCAATCTTCAGGAGTTACTTTAAACAATAATTCCGGAGCTACTATCAAAGCTGGTGGTGGCGGAGGAGGACAAGGCGGTACTGGAGGTACTGGTGGACAAGGCGGTACCGGCGGACAAGGTGGTACTGGATCCTATGACCAAAGTTATGGTCACAGTGGAGACTATTACTCTTGGCCGTCAAGGTCTGGTCCATGCACAGGTGTTAGCTGGGGATTTAGTTTCTGGTCTGCCTGTCGTGGAAGAGTAGATATGTGTAAAACAACTTTCGGTGGAGATTGTTCACGCTGGAATTGTGGTGGAAACACTAACTCTCACCATTGTTGGGGTTGTTCCGCATGTAGAGATGACAGTGATGACGGAAGTACTTGGGGTTGGTGTCAAGCATGTAACTATACCCAATACCAAGCAGGAGCTGGCGGAGGTTCCGGTGGATCTGGAGGTTCCGGTGGAGCCGGTGGTTACGGCGGTAAAGGACAAGGAGATAATTGGTCAGCAGAATCTGGTGGCGGTGGAGCCAGTGGTTCTAGCGGATCTGGAGGATCTGGCGGTGGTAATAATGGAAGCAACTCTGGACAAGGTGGTACTGGAGGAACAGGTGGTACAGGTGGTACTGGAGGAACCGGAGGAACCGGAGGGTCATTTGGAAACAGTGGCGCATCTGGAAACACTGGAGCTACAGGTAACCAAGGAGCCACAGGAAACTCAGGTGCTAACGGAAACCATGGTAATGGTTCTGGAGGATCTGGAGGATCATCAGGATCTGGAGGATCTGGAGGATCTGGCGGTGGATCTGCTGGATATTACGTCTATAACCGCAGTTACGTAACATTAAACAATTCCGGTACAGTAGCCGGTCAATAACTATGAAATTTACAATCAGAACAATCGAAACAGGTTATATAACTGTTGATTATGAAGATGGTGCTTGGGCGAGAATACCTATCTCTAAAGATATGGATAAACGTGCAGTACATTCTTCTATCAAAGGTCATATGACCATTCCTGTATTTACTAAGGCAACTGACGTTCCATACGCAGAAGGTGAAAAAGGTGATACAGATGACAAAATAGAATCATCTAAACCCGAAGAAGATTTAGATATCCCATGGGTAATGGCTCGTGAAAGGTCATATCCAGATATTGGCGATCAATTAGACGCTGCATACTGGGCTAGAAATGGTGATGATACATCTCAGAAAGCTTTAGATGTCGAGATTAAAGCAGTTAAAGATAAATTCCCTAAAGGTTCAGGACCTTATAAAAAGGCTGACATCTAAGTGGAATGGAAGGAAAAACTGGATATTTGCCGTAAATGTCCAGAAATTTTTAAACCTACAATGACCTGTAAAAAGTGCAAGTGTTTTATGAAAATTAAAGTACATATACCGGGAATGCACTGTCCATTAGAAAAATGGTAAGGAAATGTAATTTGTATTTACGTGATTATCATTATTCCTATCCTTTAGATACTTGGTTGGAAGTCTGTAAAGATAAAACTCCAACCACAGTTTTATTTGAAGAGATAGATATTCCATACTACAACTGCACACTTAGGTTGTATGAATGTGATATATCTTACCCGGGAATTATTTATAAGACAGAACCAAAGTTTAAAATGATAGACGGTAATCATCGACTTTGGAAACAGATCCTGTCTAAGAAAGAATCAGGCATGTTTTATATTCTTGATGATAATGACCTCAGTAAACTTACCAAATATAGAGATTCCCGCGATATCTGAAATAGAGACAATATCTATACCTTTACCAACAGCTGACGTTCCTTTTTATGCTCCTTTAGTTGTTCCTCCAAGTGATTTGGAAGCTCCTGAAGGAGTAGAAGCGGAAGCATCAGAAGAACCAGAAACAGGTATTAGAAGAGTAGACGTACCGTTTACAGATTTTAAAATGCCTGTCCCGGAGAACGAGATATTAGTAACGGCTGGAACAACTGCGGTTGTTTCTGTAGCAGCCACCCTTACGGCTACAGCAGCTTTTAAATGGGCGGTTACTGCATTAAAACCAATACTAAAAACTACATGGAAGAAATTAAGCCAGAAAAAGAAAAAGGGCTAATTGGGAAATTAAAAGATGTAGCCGAAGATAAAGAACATCAAATAGAAGTACTTGGTACTTTTGTAAGACTGGGCGTAGTTGTCTGGTCTGGGTTCATTATCACTATGAACTACATTGATATACCAATGGTTAAGAAGTCTGGGAATAGCGATATCACTTTCGTAGCCAGCGTCTTTACAGGCGCACTAGCCACATTCGGTTTGACAACTGGAAAAAATGGCAATGGTAAAAAAATAGAATGCCCTATGGCAAAGAAACCAACAACAAAAGCATGAAGAAATTAATTCTGCTTTTAGCTCTGTTATCACCCAGCATAGCTAGAGCCAATACAGTCACTCCCCAGTTCACAACAGGGTCGATGAACTCAACGACCACTACGACTCAAACTATAGTGGAAACCGAGCAAGTCCAAGTTTTCGGTGCAGCCGTAAATACTTGGTCTGGAACAAACATAACTCCGTCAGCAGATATCACTACAAGTGGTACAACATTTTCTGTGACAAACGCAGCTAATCCATGGAGCTTAGAAACAACAACAAGAGCAGCAGGCTTAACAGAGCAGCGCGACTATACTCGCAACTACACAATAAACTCTACTACTACTTCGCTCTCTGTATTCTCTCAGTAAGTCCAGTATTGGCTGAAGGAGATACCAATAACTCAAGTAACCCAGTAGCAGCAGCGACTGGAAACGTTACGAATCAAGCTGTCCAATTTCAAAATAACGGAGCACCAAGTCGTCAATCTTTCGGTAATAACATTTCGTGTAATGGAAGCACGATGACTTTATCTCCTTTTTATATGGGCAACGATACGGAACCACAGACAGAAGATGGTTACGTAATTACAGAGAATTGGGGGTTTCAAATAAACTTCTCAGTTCCTTTAAATAGAGATCTGACAAAGCAATGCGAACGTATGGCTGAAAGTCAGATACAAAAAAATAAGCTCGACTTTGAGCTTGTTCGTGCACTTAAATGTGCCGAGCTACAACAGAAGGGGTTTACCCTGCTACCCGGATCACGTGTATATCACTTGTGTTCTGACGTAGTTCCTATTCAATCACTTTTACCCAAGAAACAATAATGTTAGCACTCGCAAAACCATTCGTACTTTCTGCATTAAGAAGTCCAAAATTTAAAACATTCGTTATTGATCTACTACAGAAGTTAGTCGAACAATCAGATAACGACCTAGATGACAAAGCACTAGCAATAGTTAAAAAAGGTCTAGGAGTCTAATGATTAAAAAAACACCCAACAAAGATAATTCCCGTGTACCTGATAGATGGATTATTGATAACTTCTTACCTTTAGATGTTTATAAACCTGTTGAAAATTGGGTATTAGGCGAAGAGACACCATGGTACAAACATGATGGTGTTGTTAATGATGATGATGGTAGAACAAGATTTATCCATAGTCTTTATGGTGCAAATGGAATCCAGTCTAATAACTATGCAGGATTCGAGCCTGTATTTGGTGAATTAGGCGTTCAACCACTATTAAGAGCAAAATTAAATCTTGATCTAAGACATGAGAAAATTGGAGACACATATAAGTTCCATACTGATCATCATTATGTAACTGAGGATAATTGCTTTTGGACTTGTATCTTAAACTTCTCTGATTGCAATGGTGCAACTATATTTGAATCTGACGGAGCACCTGTCAAATCTAAAAGAAATAGAGCAATAATCTTTAGATCTCACTTAGCACATGCTGGATGTCCACAAACTGACAGCTTAATGAGGTATGTACTTAATGTAAATTATTTATCTCCTAATGCACCGGGAAGGGGAAATCCCTTCTAAATGGGGGGTACAAACATACCCAGACAAAATTACAAGCCCCTTACAGGCGATTCTGGAGGGGCATTTTTTATAGAAAATGAAGAAAAAGGCAACTGAAGAGCAATTTAACGAACTCCACCAGTTAGTCACGCAAGAATTTTTAGCAAGAGTTAAAAGTGGCGAAGCTACTACTCAAGACTTAAAAGCAGCCTGTGATTGGCTGAAATCAAATGATATATCCGGTGTTGCTTATGATGGCAGCCCATTATCAAAACTGGCAAGTGTATTGCCTGAAATAGATCCAGATTTAGTAAAGGCAAAACTCTATGGCAGGATTCAGCGGACCTAAGTATGCCAATGGCAACTATAAGTCACAACAAAAAGCATATAACAAAACAAAGAAGGGGTTAGAACTACGTGTCAATGCGAATGCTATTAACCGAGCCAAAGGTACTTATGGAAATGGTGATGGGAAAGATGTCGCCCATAAGCCGGGAAAACAAAAAAGCAAAGATCCAAAAGACGCAACTTTGCAGTCTCCATCCAAGAACAGAAAAAGCAGACTCAAAATCCATAAAGCATGACCCCTCTACTACCTAGTCCAAAACATTATTTACACAATTTAATAACCATGACAAGTTCAGATTCTAAACGGCTCTGGAGAAGAGCTGTGAAACAGCACTTTAATTGTACATGTGTTTATTGCGGAGAAAATTATGAAGAACACGAACTTACACTCGACCACGTCACACCTTTATGCAGAGGTGGAGAGACTCTTACGAACAATATCGTATGTGCCTGTAAAGCGTGCAACCAAGACAAAGGTAGTAGAAACTGGCTCCACTGGATGAGAGCCAAGTTTGGACATTTACCACACAGAGAGAAAACAATAAGCGACCACCTCGCTGCATAAATATTTACCGCCCCGTAAGGGGCTTTTTTAATGGCTAAAAAACCGATAGATGAATTAGGTCGGACGACCTTACCGTGGGCGGAATATAGAGTAAAAGCTGGGAAAATTTGGAATAGTATTGAACCCGGTAAACCTAAGAAAAAAATAGTTGAAGAAGCATTAGGTAGAGGATATTGGAAAAATAAAGAAGGTGAATGGGTTGAATGGATTCTTAAAAGTAATAAAGATCGAATTGAAAACTTTCAAAGACAACCATTAAGTACTAGAGCAAGCAATACAAATGCTTTTACCAAAAAACGTAAAACAGATCTTGCTGAAACTAATAAATTAGCATCAAAAGAAGATTTAGCTGCCGGGAAAGTAAAACAAAAAGACATTCAGTCTGTCCCGGGAAGAAACGCTGATCACATTACTGAAGTACAAACCTTTGGTCCAGCTACAGAACAACTTAATAAAGAATGGAAAGCTGGCGCAATAGGTGAAGAGGAATATCTTAGACGTAAAAAGATTTTAAGTGACACTGGAGATACTGCTCAGAATTTCCAAGATTTAAGTGTTATAGAAAACCAAAACAAAAAAGATATTGTTGAAGCTAAGAACAAAGCTCTTAAGAATATGGAAGAGCTTAATCCTAGTACTAGACACTTAGACGAGAAATACGTCAAAGCGATGGGTCTTGCTAACGATTATAAAGTTTCTAAATTTGCTAAAGCTATAAGAGCTATTAAACCTGTAGGAAAGTTTATACCTGTTATTGGTGCTGGCATAGTTGGGCTTGATGTTAAAGCTAGAACTCAAGAAGCTATTGAAAACCCTACGTGGCAGAACAAGACACAAGCTCTACTAGGTGGAGTTGAAGCAGGATTAGAAGGCTTTGAATTAGCAACCGGCGGTGTTGGTGGTCTAATTACTACACCTTTGCAGATTGGTTTAATGATTGCTGATCAATTGATACACCAAACTGAAGATGAGTGGAAAAATAGACCTCGTATGGTCGGCTCTAGATCGCGATTTGGGAAGACTAAATAAATTTATACACGTTTGTATATGGATGACCAATTAGAAGCCTTACAGGGCGATTTCAAGCTGTTTCTGCAAGCATTATGGAACCAGCTTGATCTACCCTCACCTACTAGGGCTCAATATGCTATTGCAGACTATTTACAGTCTGGTCCAAAACGACTACAGATCCAAGCTTTCCGAGGAGTCGGTAAATCGTGGATTACTGGAGCTTTCGTTCTATGGACTCTATTTAATAATGCAGAAAAGAAAATAATGATAATTTCCGCTTCTAAGGAGAGGGCGGACAACATGAGTATCTTCTTACAGAAACTAATTATTGAAACACCATGGCTATGTCACCTAAGACCAAAGTCGGACGACAGCAGATGGTCAAGAATTTCCTTCGACGTAAACTGCTCACCTCATCAGGCACCATCCGTGAAGAGTGTTGGTATTACTGGTCAGTTAACGGGAAGCAGAGCAGACCTAATGATTCTGGACGACATCGAGGTTCCCGGGAACAGCATGACGGAGTTGATGCGTGAAAAACTTCTTCAACTCTGTACAGAAGCCGAAAGTATCCTTACCCCGAAAGACGATAGCCGTATTATGTATCTCGGGACTCCTCAGACTACTTTTACTGTTTATCGTAAGTTGGCAGAGCGTGCGTATCGTCCCTTCGTCTGGCCTGCTAGATACCCAAAAGACGTTACACCATACGAAGGATTAATAGCACCTCAGCTACAAGAAGACATAGATAACGGTGCTGAAGCACAGCAACCAACTGACCCAGATAGATTTTCTAATGATGACTTACTCGAGAGAGAAGCTGCAATGGGACGAAGCAACTTTACGCTTCAGTTCCAATTGGATACAACCCTTAGTGACGCTGAGAAGTTTCCTCTTAAGAATGCTGACCTTGTTGTTACTAGCGTTAATCCTACTAAAGCACCCGACAACGTTATATGGTGCTCAGATCCCAGAAACATCATTAAAGACCTACCAACAGTGGGACTCCCCGGGGACTATTTCTATTCACCTATGCAACTGCAAGGAGAATGGACTGAATATAGCGAGACAATTTGCAGCGTTGACCCCTCTGGACGAGGATCGGACGAAACCGCTGCTGCGTATATATCCCAGAAAAACGGGTTCCTCTATCTGCATGAAATGCGTGCATATCGGGACGGGTACAGCGATAGTACCTTGCTCAACATCCTCGAAGGGTGTAAAAAATATGATGCTAGAACGTTGGTTATCGAGACAAACTTTGGAGATGGAATCGTAAGTGAACTATTTAAAAAACATATTCAACAGACAAAACAGAGAATTTTTATTGATGAAGTCAGAGCGACTGTTAGAAAAGAAGACCGTATCATTGACGCGTTGGAACCTGTTCTTAACCAGCATCGTCTTATTGTTGACCGTGGGGTTATTGAGTGGGATTACAGCTCGAACAAAGACAGTGCACCTGAAAGTCGGCTCCTCTATATGCTCTTTTACCAGATGAGCAGAATGTGCCGGATGAAGTTCGCTGTCAAACATGACGACAGATTGGACTGTCTAGCACAAGGAGTTAAATACTTTACTGATGCACTATCAATATCTGCTGAGTCACAGATCAAGATGAAGAAAGAAGAAGAGTTCTTAGACATGCTCGAAGCTTTCATAGACCATCCTCAAGAAGCCACTAACCACCTTGTCTTAGGACTAAATAAAGACCAAAGAGAGGAGTGTAGAGGTAAGAGTGGTGGAAAGTCAGTCCCCACTTGGACTTAGGGGGTACCCTGATCTATACAGGGGAAGGGTGGACCCTTGTAGGGGAGCTTCGGCTCCCTTTTAACTAATATCCGTGAAAGATATTAATAAAACAACTCCCCCTACCTACTTAAACAGTAATAACAATATATATGCCAAAGCTTAAACTAACGATCTTTAGGAAGCTATACAAGAGTCTGAAAACTCCTTGGAAACCACTCAATTGGCTAATTCTTGGATACTTAATTGGTCTCGAAGATAGATATATCGAAATGAAGACGGCTCATGCTGTCGATGTGGCTGTCCGTAAGTTCAAAGAAGAACATAAGTACGACACTAATCCTCCTGAAGTGAAGATGAAAAAGACTTCAACTGGTTGGGAAATGTCGATAGGAGATGTGGACGATGACTAATATTGGTCTTGAAATCATATTCTGGACTGTACTAACCCTATATATACTCACCCGAATAGGACTTTTTAAATGAAGATATTTCTTGATTCTGCTATCACCACAGATATACAAGATAGATTACCTACTGAAATAATAGATGGTGTAACAACCAACCCAACTCTCATAAAGAAGAGTGGAGAAGACCCTGATGTGGTCTATAAAGAACTGTATGACATGCGTGTCAAAGACATCTCTATAGAAGTTAGAGGTGAGACTGCACAGGAATTAAGTGCTAATGGAATACTATATGGACGTAAATACGGCACAGTAGCAACTATTAAGCTACCTTGTACCGTTGAAGGGCTGAAAGCTTGTAAAAAGCTGTCAATCCTTGGTCATAAGACTAATATGACCTTAGTATTCAGTACTAGCCAAGCAATACTCTGTTCTCTAGCCGGAGCTACCTATGTATCCCCATTTGTGGGTCGATTAGACCAGATTGGTGAGGATGGTATTGGATTAATCCGGGATATTGCCAAAGTATTCTGTATTCACAAGAGTGAGACGAAGATATTGGCAGCATCTCTTCGCTCTGCTCAGTCTGCTGCCAATGCTTATGCAGCTGGTGCTCATATATGTACATTACCTATCAATGTGTTTGACGATATGTATAAACATGAGTTAACTAGGGCAGGACTTAAGCAATTCGCCTTAGATTTTGGCATAAATGTCTGAAGTCGGATACGAGGGTGTACGGACGCGGAATCCCCCCTTGGGGGGTGGGGCAAAGTGTCCAGCGGATCTATGATCCGGTGAACTTCCCGGCTATGACTGGGATTTTCCCGGGTTACACGCGCGATCAATTAACGCGCCCGCCCGCGAGATCAATTAACGCAGGCGCACACGCGATCAATTAACGCAGGCAGGCATGCCCGCGCGGATTTAATCGTAGCTCTCGATCTCTCGCGATCTGTTGCCCAACGAATTTATCCAGTCAGCGACAGGGATGAACATAGGTTGGTATAGAATGATACAGCACCAATCGATACACCTTGGTATACTGAGAAAGAGATTAGTTGTTTTACGTTTACTTTATTGATCTCTCCCTTTAGGGTGAGAGAGATAAATAAACTAAACGACAACTAACTCTCAACACCGAAAACAAACTCTGGGGACTGCTCGACATGACTGAGCAGCACAGCAAGCGACAGGTCCGGAAGATCCTAGCTAGCCCCACCGAAGGTCAGCCCCCGACTCGGGACCAGAGCGAATACACTGCCGAGAACATCCGGCCCGTAGTGCATAAGAGCTAATCGATACACCTTAGTATCTTTAGATACTACGATAGGTAAGTCACATAAGCTTGATCAGCTTATCAAGGGCGCACATCCCTTGCTATCACTTGGATATTTATATCCAAACTTTAAATTTAATTCGGAGTTTTTTATTATGTTTGGTTACACCATTGTAAACCGTAGGTTTAGCGACGCCATCGAGTTCGCAGCTGTTAACGTAGTTAAGGGCACAGCCATCATCAGATTCAAGGAATCTGGTGCTGAATACCTCTACAAAAATGTATCAAGACGCAGACTTTTAAGTCTGTTACTAGATAACAACAAAAGCTTAGGCTTTTGGATTCAGTACTTGGCTAAGAATGCTATTCAAGAGAATAGATACAGACCAGCTACTGGTGCTATGACTTATAACCGTATAGGTTATAGCTACTTCAATGAGATACCACAGTATCTCTCAATTCAAAACGTGGCTTAGTCTTATGACTAGAGTTCACATTAGTAAACGATCTTCCAACTCTAAAGTTGGTAAGATCCCAGTCACAACCAGCGAAGCTGGCACATGTCCGACCACTTGCCCGATGTGGGATGGTTGCTATGCAAAGACTGGACCGCAGTCTTGGCACTGGCGCAAGGTCACCGAAGGTGAGAGGGGTGGCACATGGGATGACTTAGCTTCCTTTGTTTCACAACTTAACGCCGGTCAACTATGGAGACATAATGTCTCCGGTGACTTGCCATATGTGACGGCACCTGATGGGCAAGAGTTAATTAACTTAGCTTTGCTAAAACAATTAATTGATGCCAATAAATCCAGTGGTGCCAAGGGATATACTTACTCCCATCATAAGCTTAATACTCACAACTTGGAAGCTTTGAAATACAGTAATGCCAATGGATTTACTATCAATGCTTCATGTGAGTCACTCGAGCAAAGCGACAGCGCAAGGGCTCTCGGGTTGCCCGCTGTATGTGTACACCCCTCGGACGAGGACGTGCCCACACATACGCCAGCCGGTCACAAAACTTTAGTTTGCCCAGCACAATTACATGAAAATGTATCATGTTCTACGTGTAGAGTTTGCAGTTATAGCAAGCGATCTCAGACTGTTATATTTCTAGCACATGGAGCTAGAGAAAAGAAAGTTAATAATAAATTACGTGGTTAATCTATACACGTTAGCATAACAACACAGGGTATCTAATGATACCCTTGTATCTAATTTTCCACACTCACGGACGCACACTCATATATAACACACTCACATAGGCATGTTGTACCTATACGCAGGAGTATATTTTTTTATTTTTTTTCATGGACGCAGGTCTTTCCTCAAGGACGCAGGGACGCTCATGGACGCATGGACACAGGGACGCTGCTGCTCCGAACAGCAGGGACGGTTCGACTCCGTTCTTGTCCAATTCCTTCTCACTGAGAGAAGGGTTTACTGACTAATCATGTTACAACCAGACATCACGCATACATATTTTCTCAAGGACGCTAGTGCGTACTATCACGAAAGAATGAAATGCTTACACATCATTACTGATGATGGAGAACTATCAATTGAAAACCTACCACTTCCAGTACTTAGAAGTGCAATTAAAAACAGGTGCAAAGCATGAACCAATCACACTCTATAAACTCCCAACAATTCATAGATCAAGTATATGAAATTAGTTGGGGTTACAACCCTAATCTTGACGAAGCTTCCTCATTCAAGGAAGTACTCGAGAATCTTAGCAAGATGAAAGACTCTGCACTAAAAATGGAGATTATTGAAAGCACTATTAAAGAACCACAATTACCGGAGATAGTGACATGCGACATATAAATGCACTATTAAACCCTACTCAATCACGCAATCTTCAAAAGGCTCTTGATTTAGCTATATGGGAAGTTGCTGGTAACAAGAACAAGGACAAACATCTTTTCACAGTTGAAGATATTGAAGAACTTAAGGAGGTATTACTTTGACCATTGACGTTAAACAAACACTTAACTATTCAGCAGCTATACGCAAAGCTGAACCAGATTGGGATGATGACACAGTTCGTAGAGCTGCGGAACATTGTGTTCTGTACATGGACGTAAGAATCAAGCCATCCAAATTAAAGAAACATATTGAAGACTTTAAGGATAGAGATCCATATATCTAGTGCAAGTACCTAACTATATCCACCACTCTAAGAAAGAACAAAAGAGAACACTTAAACCACAAGCTTTACGCTCCGCAAGGAAGCGAGCAAAGCACACAAGACTACGCCTGACAGTCAGTAAACCCCCAGAAATGGACAGGTAGTACACACTCATCAGGCTCGCCATGAACACATACCAAGTCGTATATCGCTTAAAAGATAGCGATACCTACAGAAGTCATCACTTTATTAAGGCTGACTGTGACGAAGACGCAGCTTATGAAGCTCTGGACTTCGCAAGGACACACAAATACAACCTATTAGACGTTAAAAAGGTACATTTCAAATGAACAAGAAGTATTTTCCCAATAATTGGCGAGCTATCCAACAGTCACCAGACGAATGGTTCCCGGCTATGCCCATCGAAGCATTCATGGACTGGAAGATAAACGGATACATGATACCCGACTCTGTTTGCTGCATGATCCGGGAAACAGACAAGGACGGCAAAGTAACCGAGCACATCTACCAGTCAGTAAGACATGGACAGGATCGCGTACGTAAATGTATGCAAGAAAACAAGGAAATTGTCCTATGCACTATGGAAGGTATGTGGCACCTCAAGCCTGATGATATTAAACCTCTCGATTTCAACAATGAACTTTAAAACTTTTAATAACTGTTACTCTAAGTTAAGTAGAGAACTATCAGCACACCCTCACAGGGACGAGCTGCTTAACATAATGTTACAACAAGTATCAGAGGATACCTCAGTCATAGACAGAGAATTTATACCTATTAAGTCTAAGTAACAATTTATACGTGGCTAATCTCTAAACCTACTGCTAACTTAAACCCTAACAACCTAACTACATGGAACTTTTCTCTAAAGGCAACTTCTACTTAGGCATGGATAAAGAAAAGTTTTGTGACTTTGATATACATGTTGGTAGATTTGTAGTACAATACACGTGTCCCAAAGGACAAGTACCTCAACCACCCAAGGACGATGGAACGCGGAACCGACCCATGGAAGGATCAGCTGACTGACAATCAGATGGATAAACTCTTCAAATGTTTGAAGACGTTTATGCTGTTTGATCCTGAAATGCCTTTGCAATTACAATTGACTTTCTTATACATCGCATCACATGACGGGTGTCATAAGCAAGCAATGGAAGCTGCACTTGGATATTCCAATGCTGCTGGTAGCAGGAACACTGACTATCTAGCAGAGATACATCGTTACAAAAACAAACCGGGGCTGAAACTGATTAGCAAGGAACGAGATCCTTCTAATCTTAGGAGGTATCAACTCGTTCTTACTCGTCAGGGTAAGCAGCTGGTAGATACTCTCAAGGAAAAACTAAATGGCTAAATCCATAACTTGGGGAGAGTGTTTAGACTACACGCTCCGCAATCTCGAAACGTGGCGTAATGGAGGAGGACGCGACTCAGCTATCCTTTACTCTGGTTACTTCACTAGATTCCAAGGACATTCATTTCCAGCTCATCGGATCTCGAAAGGTCTAATGACTGACATATGTACCCGTCTTGAGGAAGAAGGTAAGAAGAATGCCACTATCAATAGGTTTATATCAGCAGTCTCAATGGTGCTTAAGTACTGTAAAGAGAATGATGTTATTACCTTTGATCTCCCTACTCCTTTCAAACGTAGAAAGGAACGAGACAAAACTGTACGTAAGTACTTCACTAAAGAACAAGTCAAGGACATGCTTCGCATATCCAAGGACTATATGTGTAGAGAAGACTTACATGACTTAATCCTCGCAGCATCATTAACTGGTATGCGATTAAGTGAATTACTTAAACTTCCCGCATGGATGGTGGACTTTAATCTTGGCGTTATTAACGTTGAGATGACTAAGAATGACGAAGCTAGATGTATTCCAATACACCCACAGCTACGTTCCACACTCATCGCGCGTTGCGAAGACAAGCCAGCAAAGGGCTGCCCGGGAGTAAAAGTATTCGGTAACGATTGGGCTAATGCTGATGCAGTTCGCTATCAATTCGGACGATTACTTCATACTCACATGGACTTCCCGGATACTGGGTCTTATGTATTCCACTGTTTAAGACATAGTTTTGCTACTTGGCAACTTGCTCAGGGATGCCCACCAATTGATCTAATGAGTATATTAGGTCACGCCAATCTTCAAACAACTTTGGTTTATGCAAAGCCAACTGATGATGGCAAACGAAACTCTATGAATAAGCTGGAATTTTAATAGTTCCGCTGAATCCGTAGATACTTTTATATTTCCATTTACTAGGATTTTAATGATATGTTAAGTGCGTCTGTTAGACTAATTTCGCTGAAAAGCCTTGGGAGTGTGGCGGAATTGGTAGACGCGCCGGACTTAAAAACCGCATAACTTAAAATTCAGAATGGTATCGGACCTTAGCATGAACGCTGAGGTCCTTTTATTTGCAATACTTTTATAATTATACACCTTAGTATTCGTCCATTTAAAAAATCCATAGAACTAAATGCTTCCTGCTGATCTAGAAAGACAGGAGAGTTTCGAGCGAAAACAGATAAGTGGTGGCTTAGAAAAGATCAGATCCAATACCAAGAAATTACTTGAACAGGATTACGCTTCAGCCACAGTTTTCGGCTCGGCGAGTATTGATACTCTCCTTCCGTTGATAATTGAACAGATAAACCTAAAGAAAGAGAAAAGAAAAAAGATAGCTGTGAAAGGAGCTGGACATCTCATAGAGATTCTTCCATTCCTCGATGCTATCGATAGTGAATCACAAGCAGCGATAACCGCTAAGATAACCTTCGATAAAGTATTCAGTTATAAGAAGGATAATTCAAAGATAGTCAAGATCGCTCAAGCTATTGGGCAAGCACTCGAAGCTGAGTGTCAGATGCGCTACTACGAGAGCGCAGCCCCGGGTCTATTTACTGTATTAAAAGAAAACTATTGGCATCAAGCTAAAGGTACAGAATATAAGCGCAAGAGTATGCAAGTACTCTTCAATAAATCAGAGGTTGATCCATGGATACCTTGGAATCAACAGCTCAGAGTTAAAACAGGGACATGGTTCCTTGATTGTTTTTGTGAATCATCAGGTTGGTTTACTAAAGATATGATTCAAATAGGTAAAAAAAGAGAATTATATTTAAAGACAACGCCAGAGTTTGATGAACATAAATCAGAGATAATACGTATCACAGAATTATTCTCTCCTATATCATGGCCGATGCTGATTGAGCCAAGAGATTGGAGTCAATTACATGATGGTGGTTACTATCTAAATGACATAACTAAGTGCCATGAAATGGTACGAAGAGGGGTACCCTTATCTATACAGGGAGAAAAAACTTATCAGTTCTTAAACCTAATACAGAAGGTAAAATACTGTTTAAATGACTTTACTGTAGAGGTAGCTGAGGAGTTAGAGGAGAGGGAGATTACAGTAGGAAAGTTTAGACCAGTACTACATCATCCTGAACCACCGAAACCCTTTGATATAGATACAAACAAGGAAGCTCGTAAGGAGTGGAAGAAAAGAGCAGCGATAGCTAAGAACAAGAACGCTAATGAATGGCGTACTAGTTGTCGCACACGTATGACAATGAATTGTGTACGTGAGTTTAAAGGTAAGGATTACTATATCCCTTGGTCTTTCGACTACAGAGGTAGAGCATATCCCATCCCCAGTTTCCTTACACCTCAAGATACTGACTTCGGTAAGAGTCTCATTAGGTTTTCTGATGAAGCACCTATAACTGAAGAAGGTAAGAAGTGGTTAGCTTTCCAAGTAGCTACGACGTTTGGTCTTGATAAGGCAACGTTGGAAGAAAGACTCACATGGACTACATCAAACCACACACTCATCGCTCGAGTAGCAACTGACCCTATAAATAACATAGGAGATTGGGAGATAGTTGACGAACCTTGGCAATTCCTTGCTGCATGTGAAGAATACTATGCAGTAGTGATAGCTAAAACAAGGACGACTACTGGTCTACCAGTGGCAACCGATGCTACATGCTCTGGGCTACAGATATTAGCCGGACTAGCTAGAGATAAGTCCACAGCAAGCTTGGTTAATGTTATACCAAGTGAGAAACCTCAAGATGCTTATCAGGTAATAGCAGATAAGAGTCTTAATAACATACCTGAAAGGTTACGTCCCTATTGGGATAGGAAAAAAACCAAGCGTTGCGTGATGACAATCCCTTACAACGCAAAGCCTTTCAGCAATCGTCAGTATATAAGAGATGCGTTTAACGATATCGATATTGACGTAGAGAATGAAGAACTAACTCAAATAGTTCACGCAGTCCGTTCAGCCATGGAAGAGGTTGTCCCGGGACCGATGAAAGTAATGAGATGGATAGAGACAGAAGTAGCTAACGCAATCAAGAGAGGAACGGACCAATTGATATGGGTCACACCCTCCGGATTCAGAGTTACTCAACGTCTGATGAAAATGAACGTCAAAGTATTAGACCTTAAGTTATTAGGTCGAGTACAGATACGTATTGCAGATGGCGAAAAGGGTGTTGATCTTCAACATCATAAGAACGCTACAGCTCCTAACCTTATCCACTCACTAGATGCTTCATTGCTACATATAGCTGCAACTCAGTTTCATGCACCTATTTCATTGATACATGATTCAGTTTTATGTAGAGCAACAGATATGAATTTGTTATCCCACCTAGTTAGAGATACATACATGCACCTGTTTGCAGAGCATGACTTCCTTACCGACTTTGCCCAAGCTATTGGAGCTGAGTCTGAACCACCGATTATCGGAGATCTTCAACCATCCTCGGTAATTGAATCATTATATTTTTTCTGTTAATGTCAAAAAACATCCACATAACCCCTACTCCTGTAACCCTTGAAGGTTATCAGGCGATATTAAAACCAAGTAAATTTGGATATTCACTTAAAGCAGTAGTTGATCAAGAAATAGTAGAGAAACTTGAAACTGAAAGAGCTGATTGTCTTAAGTGGGCTGAGTCAAAACTCAAGAACCCTAAGAGATCTACTCTTCGTCCCGAGCCATGGGAGGAAGTTAGCGAAGGTAAGTTTATAATTAAGTTCTCATGGGCTGAAGATAAGAGACCACCAGTAGTTGATACAGAAGGAACACCTATTACAAATATAGATGTACCAGTATATGAAGGATCTAAAGTTAAGCTCGGCTTTCACCAAAAACCCTACATTCTGAGAGATGGCGTTACATATGGTACGTCATTGAAATTGTCCGGAGTGCAGATCGTTTCTATCCAGAGTGGAGCCGGGATCGATAGTGGAGACTTAGACGAAGATGGCGTAGCAGAATTGTTTGGTAAGACAAGCGGATTCAAAGCAGATGACCCTAACGTCAGCCCTGACTTGGCACCAAGTTCAGTAGAAGATGATGACTTCTAATGTTCAAATCAGGATTAGAGGAGAAAGTCTCTGATCTCTTATGTGAACTAGGTGTTGATTATGAGTATGAGGGACAAAGCTTTCCTTATACAATTCAACACCTCTATACACCAGATTTCATCCTCCCCAATGGGGTAATACTAGAGACAAAAGGATATTGGCGACCTGAAGATAGAAGGAAAGTTCGACAAGTAATTGAAGAGAATCCGGATATAGATCTACGTATGGTCTTTCAAGATCCCTATAAAAAAATATCAAAAAAATCTAAAACAACTTACGCCCAATGGTGCAAACGTTATGGCATCAAGTGGTGTGCGTTCCACACAATACCTATTGATTGGTTGACATGAAACAACATGTACCTTTTGGTTATGTGATTGGTGAAGGAACCATTGATGACTACGATTTTACTGATCTTCAAAATGACCCGCATATTACACTCGGGTTTGATCAGAGAGATAACCCACAATTTCAAGAGTTAGCTAGGAGGTACTTAAACACTGAAGTACGATCATTGACACAAGAGACATTAAGAATACTGGAAAATTATCCTGATTTAAAAGGAATTATTGAATCTTCCTTTAACTTATTTCTTTACGATGTTTATGGTTATGACTACAAATGTAAGATAACAACCTCTTGGCTTACTCATTTAACTAAGGGTGATAAAATTCATCCACATAATCACAATAATTGTTTTTATTCAGGTATTTTATATTTTGGAGAATACTACGATAAGAAAACAAATTTAACGTTAATAAACCCGATACCACATAACATGCGATACCTGTTAGATAACAGATCGCTGGAAGAAGGACGGGACCCCTGTGTACAAGTTGATAACTATGAACTAAAGCCCTTCACTGGTGCGATGTATTTCTGGCCGAGTCAGATATGGCATGCCACTGTTCCATTGCAAGCGGATGAAGTACGCAAATCATTAGCTTTTAATTTTGTACCTACAGAGAATATATACGCAGGAGATTCAAGTTTATACACCGAATGGATAACGAATCAGAATTTATAAGACATGAACCATGCAGTACCTGTGGTTCGTCTGATGCTAACAGCATTTACACGGACGGACATCAGTACTGCTTTGCCTGCAATACATATATAGCAGGAGACAATGACCACCACACTCATCAAATGCCCACAAATGTTCAATTCAAAGGATCAGCCCAAAGGCTGCAAAAACGACGAATTAGCGAAAAAGTATGCAGTTTTTACAAAATATACAGAGACGAAGCACACTTACGCTTCCCTTATTTCAACAGCTCTGGACAGCTTAAGGGATTCAAAATAAAAACTAAATCGAAGGATTTTAAATATGAAGGCGAAACTACAGACACTCTTTTTGGTCAGCATTTATTCCCTAATAGCGGTAAGCGAATTGTTATCACCGAGGGTGAGCTAGATGCTGCGAGCTGCTATGAAGCTATGGAGAACTGGCCGATGGTATCGTTACCACATGGGGCAGCGGGTGCCAAAAAAGACGTTCAAAAACAAATACCTTTACTACAAGGATATGAGGAAATCATCCTATTCTTCGACAAGGACGATGCCGGTAGGAAAGCTACGGAGCAAGTTGCTTCTTTACTCCCTCAAGGTACCGTCAAGATTGCTCACCTCGCCGACCCTTACAAGGATGCGAGTGATGCTCTCCAAGCGAATGACGCGGATGCTATCAGGCGTGCGATCTGGGATGCTAAACCTTATCAACCAGACGGCATCGTGGATGGAAAATCACTTCTTGAATTAGTAACTACTCCATCACCACCTTGCGACCACACATATAACTTACAAGGATTACAAGAAAAGACACATGGGATTCGCTACGGCGAACTTACCACAATAACAGCCGGTACTGGTCAGGGTAAATCTACCTTCTGTCGTCAGTTGGCTACTGACTTATTAAGTTCAGGAGAACGTGTCGGGTACATTGCATTAGAGGAATCTAACAGGCGAACAGCTTTAGGACTTATGTCAGTAGCTGTGGGTAAAGCCCTGCACCTAGGAGAGCACGAACATCACACATTACAAGAAGCATATGATTCAACAATTGCTAACTGGAATCTTTATTTATACGATCATTTCGGCAGCTTATCACCTGACATCATTTACAACAGAATCGAGTATATGGCTCTGGGATTGGACATCCGCATCATCTTCTTGGACCACTTATCTATCTTATTGAGTGGATTAGATGGAGATGAGAGACGTATGATCGACACAACTATGACTAAGTTAAGGTCATTAGTAGAACGTACTGGTATATCACTATTTCTTGTATCCCATTTAAGACGAACTCAAACTGATAAAGATCATACCGATGGAGCTAAGGTTTCATTAGGTCAATTGCGCGGAAGTCAGGCTATATCTCAGCTTTCGGACACCGTACTTGCCTTGGAACGCGACCAACAATCGATGGATGACGTATCAACATTAAGAGTTTTAAAGAACAGATACTCCGGAGAGACTGGAGTAGCTGCTGAACTGAAATACGACAAATCTACCTGTAAATTCAATGAAACTAAGATCCCAATTTTCGGTACCACAACCAACACCGATTTCTAAACCTAATCCACCTACAAAAGAGCAGAAAGAGAAAGCAAAGTTTAAAGATAAAACATATGTCGGAAAAACAAATGCTCGTATTTGACTGCGAAACTAACGGACTACTACATGACGTTTCTACAATACATTGCATTGCCATCTACGACTCCCAAAAAGAGGAGACGTTCGTATTTAATGATCAGGGTGGTGACTGCTACCCGCTCACAGAGGGTTTGCATTGGCTTACCTCGGCTGATGTCATTATTGGTCATAACATTATTGGCTATGATTTACCTGTTCTTCGGAAAATTTATTCTTGGTTTGAGTCTAGTGCTACTGTTATTGACACTCTTATCTTATCTCGCTTATATCATCCAAATTTAATGGAGATAGACAAGAAGAGAGCATGGCCGAGAATGCCATTACAGTTATATGGACGACACAGCTTAGAAAGTTATGGATACCGCTTAGGTGAATATAAAGGTGAGTTTGGTAAAACTAGTGACTGGAAAGAATGGTCACAAGAAATGCAAGATTATTGCGTACAAGACGTACAAGTAACAACAAAATTATGCGAGCACTTCCGCCCCTTAATGACTCGTGTAGATTAGAGCACCGAGTCTCGGAAATATTAACTAAACAAGAATTGAATGGATGGACATTTAATGAATCAAAAGCTCTCGAACTTGAGTCACATCTCAGAAGAGAGATGGAAGAAACTCAAGCAATACTTCGAGGACAATTCCCTTTCGTTGCAGGATCGTTGTTCACTCCTAAACGAGATAACGCAACACAAGGATACAGAGAAGGATGTGAAATACAACGAATAAAGGAGTTTAACCCAACATCACGAGATCACATAGCATGGATTTTGACGACTCATTTCAAAGTCAAATTGAGCAAGATCACTACGACTGGGAAACCAATTATCGACGAGATTACATTGATGGAGATAGATATTCCCTTCTCCAAACTATGTGCGAAATGTTTGACGATAAAGAAGAAGCTTGGAATGATATCCGAAGGCGTGAACGCTTGGAACAAGCTTGTTACGACTAAGGGTAAGATACATCACCATTGCTCGGTTAGTACGAACACATTTAGATGTGCTCATCGTAAACCGAATTTGGCACAAGTTCCTTCGGATAAAGAATTTAGAGAACTATTTACAGCCAGTCCCGGAAACGTAATGGTAGGTGCTGATTTAAGCGGTATAGAACTGCGAATGTTAGCCCATTACTTAGGACGGTATGACGGAGGTCGATACGCAGACATACTACTAAATGATGATATACATCAAGTTAATGCTGACAAAATAGGAATATCCAGACGCCAAGTCAAGACTGTAACTTATGCCTTCTTGTACGGTGCTGGAAACGAAAAAATAGGTATGAGTTATGATAACTCTTTACAACCCACGAAAGCCCGTAAAAAGGGACAAGAGATTAGAGAAGCTTACGTCGCTGCAATCGATGGACTCTCCGACTTATTGGCAGCGGTTTCAAATAAGGCTGCTAATGGTTGGCTCATGGCATGTGACGGACGAAGGGTGCTGGTCGATTCTACCCACAAAGGATTGAATTATCTCCTCCAATGTAGTGCTGGTATTGTCGCCAAGAGATGGATGGTTATAGCTAACGATGCTATACATAATCTCCACACTCATCAACTAGCGTTTGTACATGATGAGCTGCAATACGAAACACCCCCAGAAGATGCTCAAAATTTGATGTTTCTTCTTGAATTATCAGCAAAAATGGCTGGAGAATACTATAACTTGCGATGTCCAATCGCAGCAGAAGCAAAAACTGGAAAAAATTGGGCAGAAGTACATTAATTTATGAAATTATTAATAGATTGCGACTACATTGTCTATAAATGTTGTGCTGCAACCGAAACAGAAATTGATTTTGGCGAAAACCTTATTGTTGTAACTTCTAACTTTGAAGAAGCTTATAATTGCGTCAAAAGAGACTTAAATAAGATAAAAGACGAATTTGGCTCATTTGATGAGATGATTTTGTTCTTTACAAGCCCTAATAATTTTAGGAAAAAAATTTTACCGGAATACAAGGGTCATCGACAGAGAAAAAAGCCCTGTGGATTCAAAAGAGTTATAAATAACTTAAAACTTGAATATAAAGTGATCGAAAAGGATACGCTTGAAGCGGACGACACCATGGGTGTTTACGCTACTAAGTATCCCGGTAACATAATAGTCTCACCTGATAAAGATATGAGACAGATTCCCGGTAAACTATATGACTTCAAAGAGCATGTAGATATTACACCTGAAGAGGGTGCTAAGTGGCATCTAATTCAGACACTAGCTGGAGATAATACTGACGGTTACTCGGGTGTTCCCGGGATCGGAGTTAAGAAAGCTACAAAGATCTTTGAAGAGAAAGGATACACATGGAAAGCAGTAGTAGAAACCTTTAAAGAAAAGGAAATGACTGAAGAGGATGCGTTATGTAACGCCAGACTTGCAAGGATTTTAACTGCTGATGACTACGACTTTGACAATAAACAACCAATACTTTGGACACCCCCAAATGAATACTCAATTAATTAAAGGTCCAGACTACTACCAACGTGGAAACATAGAGGTATGGGATTTCATTAGAGATCAAGGACTTAACTACCACCTAGGAAACGTAGTCAAATATGTATGTCGATCTGGATATAAAGAAGACGACTTAAAAGATTTAAAAAAAGCAATCCACTATCTAGAAAATGAAATCGAATATCGCCAAGGTCAGAGACCTAAAGCTGGATAAGTTTCAGCAAGCAGGGATTTGTATTGTCGATAATTTCTTAAATGAACTCGATCATTATGACCTCCAGATGTGGATGTCTACTACAGATACCAATAGAAAATTAGAAGATAAATTCTTCTGGGAATTTAACGCAGGGATTGTTAACGAGAAAGTAGAAGATGTCAAAAGATTCTTCATGGTTGCTCCCATTATCAGAGCACCTGACGTGTTTAGTAATGGGGAATGGACTTCCCAGCATTTCGATACGGCTAAGAAAGACATCATCAATATGTTTATCAAGCCGTTAGGTATGCACTGCATTGCTCGAATACAGGTGAACCTAACTCACCCTGAGAAAGAGAACAGATGTAATTTATATCACTTTGACTACGACTATCAATACGCCAGAAAACATATGTTTACTGCCATCTACTACGTACTTGATTCAGATGGACCGACAAGGTTCAGAGGTATTGGTGACGTGGAATGTAAAGCGAATCGAATAGTTGTATTTCCTACTAACACTATGCACGCGGGCGTAAGTCACACAACTCCGGGACCACGCATCGCAATTAATTTTAACTTCTACCCTTACGACTTTAGATGGCAGAAACCGCAAACATAATAGCTCGGACTGGAAGAGTCCAAGCATGGATTGATAATCCACAATCTCGTCTACCCGTATCATGTACCGTCTTCGTTGTTGAAGACTCAATGGAAGGAAGTGATGGAATCGAACAAAGCTGGCGATTTGTATCGCACGCTCTCCGCTATGGAGCAGGAGTCGCAGTCCACCTGTCGAAACTACGACCAAAGGGAACGAGAACTAATAAAGGACCTGACACGCTTGTTGCAAGCGGTCCAGTGTCGTTCGCAAAAATCTACTCAACATTAAATGAAATACTTAGACGCGGTGGGACGTACCGCAATGGCGCGTGCGTTCTTCACCTTGATATTGATCACCCCGATATTATTGACTTCTTGCAAGTCAAAAGAGAAGAACTCCCATGGGTTAAACGATGTGTTGACCTTACCCAATCAGGGTGGGCTAATTCCTCAGCTAAAACAAAGGAAGCAATTATACGAGGAATTGCTAGGGGAGACATCTGGCTCAACAAAATAAAACACGATAAAAATGGAAAACGAATCTATTCAAACGTCTGTCTTGAGGTTTACTTGCCCTCACGCGGAACGTGTCTCCTACAGCACCTTAATATGTCTGCCTGTCGTATCGGCGACCTACGATCAGGTTTCCGTGAAGGCATGTCCAGCTTGTGTAAGCTCCATGGTGTCACAGGGGTTGGAGAATCTGGAGAATATCTTACACCAGATATCGACAGGCAAGTCGGCTTCGGACTCTTAGGTCTAGCCAACTTCCTAGCAAATAATAATATTACATATGCCGAGTTTGGTAAGGCTCTTGAAGCAACTAATGATGCTCAACCTTATGAAGGATACGCAGGGTTAGCTGCGCGTGAACTTTTTCTCGGCATACAAGAAGCAGCTAACATTGCGAGAGAGAACAACATGATTAGAGCTTTTGCTATAGCTCCAACGGCTAGTTGTTCTTATAGAAGTAGAGATCTCAATGGCTACACAGCAACTCCTGAGATCGCACCTCCTATATCACGTACAGTTGACAGGGATTCCGGTGAATTTGGGGTAGAGAGAGTTGAATATGGCAATGTAGAGATCGCATCTCAAGTGGGATGGGAGAATTATAAAAAAGTAGCTGATCAAATAATGATCATGCTAAATAGAACTGGTTTGCTTCATGGCTATAGCTTCAATTCTTGGAGTGATATGGTGACTTACGATGAAGCATTTGTAGAAGAGTGGCTAACTAGTCCACAGACTTCTCTCTATTATTCTCTGCAAGTAATGGGAGACGTTCAGGACAAGTCAGATGCTTACGCTGCATTGGATGAGTCCGAAGTTGACGCTTACTTGGCAGACATAATGAGCAATAAACCCGAAGAGATTAATTGCGACTGTCAACAATGAACCCCTACGACAAATTATTAGAAAGAAAAAGAACTTGGACACCGGTCCAACCTACTAAAGGAACTTTTAAAAATGGAGCAGAAGAAACCATCTACCGTGCTCTTGCAATACGCCACATGGAACTGCCGGTTGGCGACTTTATATCTGGAGCACTCTCTGAAATTCCTGAAAAGAGTAGAGAACTTCTGGAATCAAACGTAAAAGATGAGATCAAGCATGACCTAGCACTCGGATACATCACCAACGCCCACGGCGTAGATGACAAAGCCGAAGCTGAAGCTTTACGCCTACGAGATGCTTGGATGGCTCATCCTGATCACACAATTACAAAAGCATTAGTTATCGAGAGAGCAATCTTCTTTGTTCTCTTACCATTCTTTAGATTTAACGGAGATGCTGGGTTGATGACTGTTTCGGCAGACATCTCCCGGGACGAACAAGTCCACGTGGCAACTAACTCCTTAGTCTGTGCCGAGCTAGGTCTAAAACCTAGTCAGTCATTAGACAAACTAAGAAAGGCAACTATTAATTGGATCATGCAACCATTGGCTATGGAAAACTCCGATAAATATTTGAGCAAAAAATTTTGGCTCGATGCTAGTGATCGCCTTATGTATGAAGGCAAAGCACCACAATTAAATGGCACCAAGGCAGCCAGAATGCCTGCGTTCTTTGAACATGACAACAGAAATCTCCCTCAATACGCTTAAGCTTCACAACGAAAGGTTAGACAAGCTGATAGATAAGCTTGAGGAAAATTTTGGTTGGAAACCAATCCATCCTAAAGAAGACATAAACACAATTATGTACCGCGCTGGTCAAGCCAGCGTCATTGAATATATAAGATCCATCATGGAGGAAGAAATCTAATGTGTATTTTTGGAGGGGGTAACCCCGCACCACCACCACCAGCTCCCTTACCACCACCACCCCCAGTACCTCCCGCACCTCCAGCTCCACTACCTACACCGGAGCCAGTTGAGAAGGACGTAAACCCACAGGTACAGCAAGCTCAATCAGACAGAGCACTTGGCGAGAATGCTCAAGGATCAAGTCAGTTAATGATTCCTTTGAAACCTGAGACTAATGTTCAAGCCCAGCAAGGGCAAGGGGGAGGACTCAATAATTGAAGACATCAGCACGTGAAAGATACAATCAACTAAGCAATGATCGAAGACAGTTCTTAGATAAAGCAGTTGAATGTTCAGAACTCACGTTGCCGTACCTTATACAAGACGACACATCGTCAAAACCAAGCCACGAAACCTTAAGAGTACCTTGGCAAAGTGTAGGAGCTTCCTGTTGTGTGACGTTGGCAGCTAAACTTATGTTGGCTGTCCTACCTCCACAGACAAGCTTCTTCAAACTCCAAGTAAGAGAAGACAAGCTAGGCGAATTTCAAGACGACCCAAAAATAAAGGGAGAACTTGATTTATCTTTCTCTAAGATTGAGAAGATGATCATGGACTACATTGCTGCATCAAGTGACAGGGTGACTATTCATCAGGCACTTAAACATTTAATTGTTGGTGGCAATGCACTAATTTTTATGGGCAAAGATGGTCTAAAGAACTTCCCTCTTTCAAGGTATGTCGTTAACCGAGATGGTAACGGTAACGTTTTAGAGATAGTCACTAAAGAATTAATCAGTAGAAAGGTATTAGAGTTTGATATCCCTGAAGAGGTTCCCAACACAGTTGTTGATGAAACTCAGAACAGTGACAAAGATGACGTAGAAGTATATACATATGTCAAATTAGTAGATGGCAGATGGCAGTGGCATCAAGAAGTATTTGGTAAAGTTCTACCAAAGAGCAAAAGCACTGCACCTAAAGACGCTAATCCTTGGTTAGTTTTAAGATTCAATACTGTTGATGGCGAAGACTATGGAAGAGGAAGAGTAGAAGAGTTCATGGGAGATTTAAAAACTCTCGAAGGATTATCTCAAGCTCTCGTTGAAGGAAGTGCAGCAGCAGCCAAAGTTATATTTCTGGTATCCCCATCAAGTACAACCAAACCACAAACCATTGCTAAAGCTGGTAATGGTGCAATCGTCCAAGGACGAGCTGAGGATGTACAGGTCGTTCAAGTAGGTAAGACGGCAGATTTTGCAACAGCAGAAAGAATGGCTGTCGGTATTGAAAGACGACTAAAAGAAAACTTCCTTGTTATGAATGTAAGGAATGCAGAGAGGGTAACAGCTGAGGAGGTACGCCTTACACAGTTGGAACTAGAACAACAGCTAGGTGGAATCTTTTCACTATTAACTGTTGAGTTCC